>JAAUYM010091799.1_pt1 | contig 17879 bp, 22 predicted proteins | sample 7278001 | NCBI WGS metagenome assembly JAAUYM01 (sample SAMN14350224, study PRJNA611818) | marine sediment metagenome | isolation source: surface marine sediment (1.8m) | place: French Polynesia: Moorea | collected 2018-08
CAACCAATATTGGTATCACAGGGGCACACTATCGGTGGCGATGTTAGTAGGAGTAGGTAATGATGGGGTCACAATTTGGGTTGCTCTAAGGTTTTTTTTCGCTATGCTAATACCTGCCTGGCGTTCCTAACTAGGTACATACTATAAGCGATATAAAAACCTTACTGCAACCCATTGCTAAATTGACGCTAGCAATATTTAAGAAAAAAATTGCAGTTTTTTTTAACTTGGTTATACAGTACTTAGTATCCCTATAATAAACTCGATGTCTTTTGCTGCGTTCATGGGGGTGGATCAGGTTTATTGGATTGGGGACTGACATTTTGACAAGCGTACGGTACGGTTGTACGTAGTACTAGGGAATTTTGGGAACGGAAAATGGGGGAACCATGGTGAAGTGACGTGCGAGTAAATAAGGGTCATGTTGCGCAAAGAAAAAACACCACGAGTAGTAGCAATGTGCAAAAATATTGCGTATCACATTTATCAGATCATCAAGGGAAGTTCCATCATTGCTTATGCAGAACAACTGGTATAAATATATAAACAGCACACATCCTGAGGCTAAACCTGAAGTCAAACCGTTGCTAATGTGGGCAGTGGTCGTAGCTGGAAGGGATGGGGAGGGAAGGGGTTTTTTGGGTTAAGAGGATTACGCAATGATTCACTGCATGATCTGACGGTTGTATGTAGTACAAGTTTGTAGAATTGGATCATAAAGCTTTGGTTAGGAACGCACTTTCAGGAGTTCTTCTGCTGATCCTGCTGCTGGCGCTGTTGCTCCCTGAGGACGCACTTCCTGTGCTCACAGGCGGCCACAATCGCCCTCTGCCTAAACTGCCTTCTGGAGAGCTCCCTGACCCTCCTGAGGTAGACGTCGCACTCAATGGCGCGCTCCTGCAGCGCCCGACCCAGAGCGAAGACTGCGTCGTCCACCGCCGCGTCCTCTGCCACCGCCTCCACCCGTTGGAAGTCCCCTACGTCCCCAGGCGACACCACCACCAAGTCGTCCACCGACACCGACACCGACAGCCGCTCCAGGGCCGTCCCCAGCTCCCCCTCCGCCCTCCGCAGCCGATCGGTCCTCTCCTCCGCCTCCTTCCCCGCCTCCTCCAACTCCCTGATGATGGCGGCCACCTTCTCCTGCCCGTCCAGCAGCTCCCGGTTGGTGCTATGCAGCGCGTCCAGCTCCGCCCGCGTCTTGGAGAACTCCTCCTCCAGCTTCTGCTTGACCTTCTGCTCCGTCGCGGACACCAGCGAGGCCCTGAGGTACTCCTCTCCGATGTCGTCGCTGCCCGCCTCCTCCTCGTCCTGCCCCCTGGCGCTGTAGCTCCTCCTGACTTGGTTTGTGGCGCTGCACTGCCTCCTCTCGTGCTGCTCGGAAGACTGCCTGGTGATGTGTGCTGCTGCGGCGCCGTTCTGCCCATTCTGCCCGCGCTGCGACTTGGGCTTGGTGAAGACCGGGGGCGACTCCCCGAATGCGACCGTGCACGCCCGCACCAGCTCCAGCAGGTTGGAGGAGGCGCAGTTCCACTCCTTGAGGTAGGCCAGGGAGACGAGCCCGTTGAGGTCGACCACGCTGGATGCGCGAATCTGCATGTCGCGGGTGGGCTTGACGAAGGCCATGGGCGGGCGGGACGGGTAGTCGTCCAGCAGCCAGAAGCAGACGGGGATGTTGTACGTAGAGCCCCTGGGCGGAAATGGAGGCAGGAGGAAGAACAAAAGAAGAGATCATCAAGAGTGCCTATGTTCGTACGTAGTACAAAGTGCCCTCCCGACAAAGCATTTAAGTAAGAAACATATACTTAGATAAGATAACTAGAAACAAATCTGGGTAAAATTACATGTTTCTGAACATTGAAGCAAGCCTCTCATGTATGATAGTAGTATAATGATGGCACATTTCTTAAAAATCGAAGATCAGGATTTTTCAGCAGGATTTTTCAACAAACTGATGTTAAAATCAGTCTTGGAACTGTAATGAGTGGAATACTGTATGCTAAGCTGCCGCTAACTGGTTTTTAAGGTTATCCCTTACTTAGTGAATGTAAGCAAGTAGAGAAGCACATAAAATTGCTGAGTGTTCCCTCGGGTTGTCCTGGGACTTTTTCCCAGATAAGATGAGGTAAACTGCAGTCACAGCAGCAAGTTCCGTCCTCCAATCCGCCACTCACCTGTACAGGACCGGGATGGTCCCGTTGACGTTGACCAGGTTCCTCTCCGACCCGTCGTCGAACACGAAGACGTCGTAGTCCGGCGCCAGCCCGCGGAAGGCCCCCAGCGCGGCCAGCACGTCCCTGCGGCACGGGTCCACGTTGCGGTACCGGGACTTGCTCAGGCCCTTGGACACCAGCTTCTCGAAGGCTTTGTTCCTCATCTCGTTTTTCCTTCTTCTCCTCTCTCTCTCTCTCTCTTTCCGAAATATGCACTCACTCTTCTGGAGAGACAAGGCAGTGAAAGTTCCTTTGTTACACTGGAAGCTCTGCTTGTTACTCTGTGAGCAAAGAGGCGTCGGCTTGAGGAGTTGACTGACCTTGCCCGGATAAACTCCGAAGGGACGGAGAGACCAAGACAGAGAGGGAGGGGGACGGAAAGAAGGAAAAGTTCTTCCTCGCGCCTGGTTGGCGCCGCAGGAGACAAAAGACCGTGCGTGCTTTCCCCCTCCTCCTCCCTTTTTCGCCGTGAGAATTAAGAGCGATTATGCATTAAAGTTGAAACTATCCACCAGCACCAGGCAGGCATTGCCCGCGCGTACCTGTCCACCTTCCTTCCTTCCGTTATAGTTGAGACAAAGAAGCGCACAAGGCTTTCTAGCAGTTGTAGCAGAGTCGTTGGTACGGTTTTTTGATCACGAGTTTGCAAAGTGCACCTCTCCGCACTCCCCACCTCTCATGCTTCTTCTTCTTCTTCTCTTGGTTGCCGTTGCACTTTTTGCACGGCGAGGATGGATGGGATCGCGGCAGAATGTGTGCACAAGATCTTCTTCCTCCTCCCTTCTGGGTTGGACTGGAAGGGAAGGGAGAAGGAGTGGTGATATCTGCATCTGGTGTTGCTGGAGCTTATCCTTTCTCCGTCTTCGGTTGCTCTTTCCTGCAACAACTGGCCAGCTCGTTCTCAAGTGGGGGGGGGGATTAAAAACGGGAGGATCTTCTTCTGACTTTCCAGAAAGAGAGAGAGCAAACGCGAGCTGTGGAGGCTGCTGCAACCTCTCTCCAGGGAGAAGAGGACAAAAAAACCGACGGGAGGAGGCAAAAAAAAAGTCTTGCCAAAGTTGTAAGACCACCACCTCCTCCTCCTCCTTCTCCACCCCTCTCTCTGCTCGCTTCTTACACTCCTCTTGCTCCCTCGCGCTCTGCCTCTCCCTCTGAAGAAGCAGTTTGTGCTTTCACGCTTATTGCAAAAAGTGTATAAAAAAAACGGGAAAGAAGGAAGGGAAGGAAGACTGCCGGCTTTCTTCCTCTGCTTCTCCTTCTTCCTCCTCCCTTGATCCTCCTCCTTCCCCCCCGCCTCCTCCCCAAACGGGGGCTTTTGCGGCTGAATCGCAGAAAGGAGAACTTGAGAATCCACCACCACCTTTGAGACTCACTCTCCTTCCCGATGCTCGTCCTCCTCTTCGTCTTCTTTTCCCCGTTATCGGTCAATTTTTTATGTTTTTCCACTCCTGTTCCACTCCCAGATTTTTTTTGCGGTCTTTCTTTCTTCCACTTTCGTTTGTTGCCTCTCCCTTCCCCTCCTCTCCTCTCCTCTCCTCTCCTTGCTCGCGCTTTCGCCTGCCTCTTTTTTGTTCCAAACTTTTTTTTTGTAGGTCGTCGCTTGTTTTTGGGCGTCCTCCTCCCCCGCCTGCGAAGAAGGAAGGTAACGAGGACTTTTTTTGCTCACCCCACCCCACCCCCTCCTCCTCCTCCGTGTAGTAGTAGAATCGACGTCCCTGACCCGTTGTATAGTAGCACGGAGAGCGTCTTTGGAGTTCCTCGACCTCAATCCAACATTCAATTACACGGTCCTCTCCCCCTCCTCCTCCTCCTCCTTCTTCCCGCTTTTCGGCTCTCAGGATATGATGCGGCCTCACGAACGACCGGGGATGGTGGTGGGTGGGTGGCCGCGGAGAAGACGGGAAATGTACGAGAAATACTGGATTTTTTTTTCTTTGGTGAGGGGGTGTTAAGCGTACGGGAGAAGAGAAAAAGTTGTCTGGGGAAAATCCCCAAAAAATTCTTCAGTGTACGTAAACACGCCGCCGTCCCTCTTGATGTTGCCGTGCTTGTAACTGGAAAAATGCCCTTTGTGTGTGTGTGTCTGTGCGTACCTAGTGAGTCTGGCAGGGCAGGGTGGCACAACAGTGCTGGAACAAAAGTGAGTCTCTTTCTTAAGCACCTCTTCTGTTTCTCTTTCTCTGCCACTGCCAGACTCTCTCACACTGCCAGTGCACACACACTGAGTAGCACAGCAGAGAGCTGCAGCAGGGATACAGTGGCAGCAGCTTCAAAATGTTCAGTAAAGGAGGGAAGAGAAGGAGAGATGAGAAAAGCAAGAACAGCAGCAACGGCAACGGCGGCTGCGGCTGCGGCTGCGGCGGCGGGTAGACTGTGTGTTTAGTATGTACAGTACAGGAGGAGACACGGGAGGGGAAAGAGGTCTTTCTCTTTCTGCAGTCACGTCTGGATTCTGTGGAGCTCCTCCAAGATACGAGGAAAGATATGCGATGTTTGATAGTAGCTGTATGCCGTAGTAGTGCAGAAGTAATGTAGTACTACTTAAAAAACCATTATTTGGTCGTGTAGCATTTAATAGGTAATGTGTAAAAAATGATAAAGATTTTTCTCGAGTTCTTGTTTCTATAGTACTACTTACATAGCAGTACCTAATTTGCGTATCTCGTGACTAATGACGACTCTCGTGACTATCAACAACCAAGGGGAAAGACTTTTTCTTCTGGATGGAAGCTGAGACCTAACTCAATGGTCTTTTCACAGTAAGAAGTCAGTGTTTTCCTCTTCCTCATTCTGTGGTAGTTGTTCCCCATCGTAGTCTTCCTCTTCCTCCATTACCTCGTCAGCCCAGACATTCTCCTGCTCCTCCTTCCCGTTCCCATTTTTATTTCCGACGGTGGGACAAAAAGGAGGAGCTTCTCTTTCCTTCTGGTCCTCCTTCAGGATCTTGGACACCTTCTCAGGCACGACGTCCTCAAGGGAAATCTCCTCATCCTCCTTCTGCTGCTTTTTCTTGGATATTTTCTGGAGTAATGGATTGGATTCGTGGTTATAAGTACTACAGTACAATTTACTGTGCAGCATATTCAGGAAAAAACGGTGTACATACCTGTCTGTTGTTGTTTCCATTACAGACACCAAATAATTAATTTGATATGGTAATTCGCCATCAGTGCGATATTTTTCTTTTTGGACATTAACTATATGTAACTACAGTATATTACTACTAGTAGTCAGGGACATCTTAAGAATATCCCTGTACTGGTAGGTAGTGTACATGTACGTAGCTAGGTACATTGTTGTCGTTCTCCTCACCTGGTGAATAACCTTCTTGTAGCAGTTGGGTGCGTCGTCGGGCCACCAGGCGTCAAAGATCTCGCAGATGCATCCGAAGCATTCCGACTTGAGGGCCAGCGCGTTCTTGATGCACTCGGCCTCCAGAGTCCCGCAGTTCCAGACAGCCTGAAAGAAGACAGGAAAAAATAAAATAAAAGTGACAATGAGAGCAAGGTCAGGCCTCCTGACAATTTACCTGTCCCACGGCGGCCAAGCAGTCGCCGCACTCGGCAGAAATTGCACCTCCGGGCACTTTCTCCTTTTTCCTCTTCTTCTTCTTTTTCTTGGTCTTCTTGACCTGCTCCTCTGGAGGGGCAGCCTCATCCGCCGCCGCCTCCGTGACATTTTCGGCCGCCGCCTCCTCCTCCACTACCTCTTCTTCCTCTTCCGTACCTTCCTGAAGGGCCGTGTGCAGGACTCCTTGTGCCTCTGTTGAAAAAAAGCTGAGATCAACATTTGGTATGCATGTTGGGAGAAAAAACATCCTTACTGTGAATGAGCTCCTTCAGCTTTTGGTTCTGCTTGAGCAGCCTGGCGTACTCCATGGAGAGTATCCTGATGGAGTCCTTGTGCTCCTTAAGCAGCACGTTCTTGAAGTCGTCGGGATGGCTTTTGAACTCGGAGGACTCGATGGCCTTGAAGACCACCCTGTCCTTGGTCTCCAGCCGGTGCCTGACCCACTCACGGACCTCGAAGGCCGCGTCCTCTCCGCCGGTGGGAGCCGGGTACCGGGTGGGAGACCCGTGGTCGTACAGCACGATGGCAGGAAAGCTAGTCTCTTCTCTCGCGCCGGTGCCGTCGCCCAACAGGGTGGTGGTGACGGCGGGGTCGGAGGTGGTGGTCACCGCCAGGCCAAACACGGTCTCCAGCTCGAACAGGCTCACCTGCAGGATGTGGCAGAAAGCAAAAATATTTAATTGATTAATTAAGTAAATAAACAAAATAAAATAATAATAAAATAATAATAAATAGCAATAATATGAAAAATCTAACACAAGTCGGTTAAATATGTCCACGTTTTTACTGCACTACCTTGAGGTGTGACACCAGGGGATGCTCCCCAATCGGATGATGGTCGTCTCTCCTCCCACGGGCTGAGAACGAAGGGGGTGGCTTGAGAAAGACCACCAGCAGGAGTTCCTCCCTCTTCAGCACCCGCTCCAGATTGGTCTGGCTCAACTGCTTGGCCGTGCTGTGCGCATGGTCACGGATCCAAGACTGAAACAGGCAAAAGCAGCCAAAAAATCTCATGTTGTTGCCATGCTGCTTTGGCTAATCTCACCAAAATGTCTTCAACGCTTGCACTGTCTCCCTCGTACTCCGTGGAGATGCCGTGGGCAATGTTGATCACCCTAGAAGGTCGGAAAAAGACGAATTCATCTCCCAAAACTCGAAGTGTACCCTTCCACAATCCTGACTTCAACCGCGCACTTTGGCAAGTTGAGGAAGACTGCCTCTGCCTCCTCCGTCGCCGCCCCAGCCCCCGCGGCCGCCCCCCTCCCGAGCGCCACCGCCACCCTGGCCACCTCCTCCGTGTGTGCCGACGCCACCAGGACGCCGTCGGTGGCGTGGCACAGATCTGCGCTGGACTGGAAGGCGCCCAGTAGAGTGCGGGCGGCGCGGACGGTGGGGTGGTGCAGGAGGAGCACGAACGTCCTGAAAAAAAAAAGGGGCACACTTTTTTTTTTGCTTTGTGGACTGTACCATGTGGCAAGAAACTTTTCTGGTCCAACGGAACATTACGATAACACAATTATGACTTTACGTAACTTTTATCAAGTATTTTGGTAATGTAGTATGTTGACAATCCTACTAGCAAGGTAAAAAGAGAATCGCATCTTCAGAATATCGAATAAGAAAAAATCTTTGGCAGGAGAATTCTCCTAATGTAGAAAAAAAACCCTGTTTGTTGTGAAAAAGAGGTGGCAGGAGAAGAGAACGCAGAAGGAAGGAGTGGAGGAAGATGCGTGATTCAACGCGAGGGAAGATCCAGCAGCTTACATTCATTACAAGGCAGGTTCTGTCACTACGCACGTACAGCTACATACATTCATATGAGGAAGGAGGAGTTGAGGTGCACGGGAGAAAGAAACTTTGATAACCAACCGACACTTTGTGCCAACCCATTACACGTACCGTACGGAAGAAGACGCAAAAAGAATTGTGCGCACCTACCTATGTACGAACAAGGCCCTTAAGAAAAATGAAAGAAGATGACGAGTTGTCTGATTCAGAAGAGAGAGGGAAGCGGCATCCTCTCGCCCCCCACGAGGGAGAGGTCGACCGCGGGGGCCACCGCCCCTACTCGTCGGTGTGGCTCTCCTGGGTGGCTCTGGCGCTCAACCTGGTGGACACGGCCACAGACGTCGGGACGGGAGTGGCGCTGGTGGCGGCAGGACACCCGGTCTGGGGCACATACGTACGTGCGCAAAAAAAAGAGTGTCCATGGACTTTAAAAGGCCATTTTAAAAGTTATTTTGCGCTTTAAAACTCCATTTTCAAATAGCCACATGGTGTACGTACAGCACTACGTATTTTATTTCCTTTTTTCTTTCCAGACCCTGGCAATTCCGTTACTCCCTTCCCTCCTGTTCTTGATGTTAGGTGTCCTCAACCTCGTCCTGAAGAAGTTGCCTGCGAGGGTATCTGTAGCAGCAGGAGTGTCAAGGACGGCTGGGACTGACCCAGCTGACGACAGCGCAGAAGTCGGGATGAGCAAGGAGTCGAGCCCAAGCAACCTGGAGCTAAACGCGTGGTGGATCCCAGTGCTGGCCCTGCCAATCATTACGCCACTCGTCCTGATGTGCGTGCATTACAGTGCTGAGGCCGGTTCTTTAAAAATAAAGTTCCTACATTAGTGATAAGCAGTCAACTTTTATACTTTACTTCTGGTCTATTTACAAAATATTTGAATATCTTGTGTAAGTATTAAGTTTTATTTTGTAACTGCAATAAGTTCTTATAACTTACATTAAGTCCCAGTCAGTCTGAGAACAGATCTGAGGTAGTTAATGGAAAGGCAAAAGTTTGGCAGTTAAACTGAAATCGCAAACTAAAAAAAAAAACCAGTCTCTGATGCCACTGTGCAACCACTTTTTTTTATCCTTTCTCCCCTCAGGTGTCGCTTGAGAAAGAAACCCGAAACGACGATCTGGCTCATCAACCTAGCCAGCTTCACGGAGGCCTTTGTGGAGAGCATCCCTCAGCTCGTGCTGCAGATCTCAGTCGTCATCAGGCTGGGTTGTGTGAGTAAGTCCAAGGTTCTTGAGATCCTCGTCTGTGTGCACCGTGTCCTATGAAGGTGTGTGTGCGTTTCAGAGCCAGTCCAAGCCTTCGGCATGGTCTTCAGCCTGCTGTCCGCGACTCTGGCTATGGCAAGGGCATTCTACATCTTTAACATCTTCGTGGAGTTCAACCACCGCGTGTCCCCCTCGCCCAGAGAGATCCTCCGAGTGTTTGTCCCCTTCGCGTACGTGGCCGTCGTCATCGTCCTCCCCTGGGGCGTCCTCTTTGCCTTCCTGGGTATCTTCCTCTGCATCGGGGTGGCCGTCTTTTCCGGAGTAGTCTCCATGTTTTGCACTGTCATGCTGAGGAAGTCCAGGGGCTTCTCGGACGTGCTCTTTATCGTTACCAAGCCCTTCCTCCAGTTCGGCAAGAACAAGAGAATCTTTCAAGTACGTACCTATAATACTATATAGTACGTGTACTGTAGGTACATAGTACGCGAACACTGTAATTAAAACGTGGAGTAGATAGATAGTGAAGTCAGTGACTAAGAGTTCACTGGTAGAAGTGTTGACTTCGAGCTTTGATAATCATTTATTATGACTTCGAAACTTATTTCTCTACTAACTTAGGTGATGTTTGCCTACGCAATGCTGATCGTCTATCTGTGGCTGCCTGCCCTCCTGGACAGTTTCGTGGATCCCTCGGTGCAGAGCCTTCTCCCGGAACCGACAAACAACCCGCCAATCACCCACTGCTTCCGGAGTTCCCTGATCCCGGGCGCCACCGCGGGCGAGATCTGCTCCGTCCGGGCGGAGGCCAACGCGGGAAACGTCTCCGCCTGCACCTGCGGTCTGTCCTTCCCCAGGTTCTGCGGCAGGATGACTGACCCTTCCTCCTGCCGGAGCACGGTAAGGATCTGCTCCCTTCCGGACGAGCACCCGTACGATCTGTACCTGCGCGCGGTGGCACCGGGCCTTACCTGCGCCATTCTGCTCCTGGCCCCGCTCTGGCTCTACCTGAACTGGTTCTACGGGAGGATCGTTGTGTCCGACCTGGAGCTTCACTCTACGAACGGGAGGCAGGGACGAGGCGGCGAAGGGGTCCCTCTGGGGAAGATCATTGACGCGGGAGTCACCTGGCACCTGCCTGCTCTGCTCAAGGGACATAATGCTAGTACAAGGCGAGGTGGTGGCGTCGGCAACGGGAACCCCGATGACGCCGCTGCAAACACGTCCGAGAGGGAGCGTCTGGGAGAGGCAGCAGGCAATGCAAACGGTGAGGGCGATTCAGAGTCGCCCGCCGCGGAAGGGCAGCCTTGACTATGGCAGGGAGGGTTGAAATACAAGTACAATGAGACTGACCTGAACGACCTGACGAGTATGTGGAACTGCCCGAGGTCGACCTCCACCGGGCGGTCCACCTGGCAGAAGAGCTCGGTGACCAGCCAACGGAAGACCGCGGTCTGGCGGTCCGGACGACCCGGGTAGCGGATAGGGAGACCGTCCTGAGTTTAATAAATTCAGGGAGAAGATATGGCAAGAAGTCGTGAGACGTGGTTTTTCACTATTGCGTACGTACAGTACTGTACGTACATAGGTATTGCGCAGCACCATACTACTGTATAGGAACATTACATAGTAACTTGCCACGTAAAAGATGACGGTCGACGGAGGGATCTTCTTCTTTTTCTTCTTCTCCTTATCCACTCGCGTTTCCACTCTGGCCTCCTCCTCCCCCCTCGCCATCGCCCCCTCCTCTTCCTCCTCTTCCAAGAGCTCCAGGGGTGCCATCGTCTGGAGCCTCCGCCAGAGGATGCCAAAGGCGTCGCTGTCTCCCTTGATCAGCTCCAGGTCGTGGAGGGTCTTTTGACTGAGCTGAGGACATTACAATGGGAAACATTTACCGAGCACAGCAGAAGGTCCCCGTCACTGTGGCAATTGACTTTCCCATGCACTCACTCACCTTTGATGTGTCGTGGTACAGCACGGCGACGAAGGACTCTGTCTCCACCAGCTCGTCCAGCTCCGCCTCCTCCACCTCCGGGATCGACTGACGGCGGCGGCGGCGCGGGGAGGAAGAAGAAGAAGAAGACAACTCCAGCGCGGGAGGCGGGAGGAAGAGCAGCGACAGCAAGAGGACCATCTTGGTCTGCAATGACATCTTGTAGTACTACGTAAGTACAGTAGATAGTAGCGTAGACACTTCTGCTTCCTTCTCAAGGCTTTCTTTCATCCTGCTATTGCTTTGTTGTCAATTCCCCAGCCTCCCTCATGTCTGACATGTGTGTCGTCATCTCAGGTGCTGGAAGGAAAGGGCGAAAGTTGGCAGGAGTCTGTCTCTTTCCTTGGACTTTCGTACGCTCGATCAGGGGAGGGGAAAGACAAGGCGGATGTTTTAAAGCCCGCTCAAGACAGATCATTTGAAAACTACAGATTGTTGATCGTCCTTCAAAAGTTAGATTAAGAACTTCGCGTCGTGATCAAGGAGGAGGCACGGCAGGGTGCAGAGGTACCTGATGATTGTCCTCCTTCTGCCTTTCGCCTTTCTCACCTCCCTGCTGCTGCTGAGCTATCTCGCAAGATCCGATGCTGGAATCCTTGAACAATCCCGACATTCACTCTAGTTCCTAGTAGGTAAATAGGGAGAGGCAACATGCCCTCCCTCCCAAAGCTTTCTTTCAAAGCATGACCATGAGACCGTGGGTGGAGGCCCTAGATGAGATTGTAAGCGCATTTTTCTTTCTTAAATTTCTTTTCTTCTTTCTTGCATCTGGTACTGTGTGATGCATTTGAAGAAAATGAAGGCACACGTTGCTAGATTCAGATTGGTATTGCACGGATAAATAGTGAGGTTTTTTTTTTCAATGGTATCGAGCACCACCCAGAGATGACTTTGAAGAAGACAGTCTGCTAGCGGACCCAGAGCGCGATCGTGGCCTCCTCAGACCTCTTCTTGCCACATCTTGCGAAGAGGAAGGTCCCTGCACAGGAGATATGACATCCGCGGCCTCGGCTTCCGTCATCGACGTTTCCTTCTGGTTGAGCGCGTACAGCGGCATCCCCATGAACTTGGGAAGCTCGTCCTTCGGGACCCACTTGCCCCCTCCCCCTCCGCCGCCCTCCCTGGCTTTCCGCGCAGCGGCGGCGTTCTCCTGTCTCCGCTGGTAGGCCTGCTGTTTGGCCTTGAAGCTGACGTACTTGAAAGGGCCCTCTCCTGGAAGGCCGGGCGACCAGGGGTGCACGTAGATGCCGCGGTACAGCACGAACCACAGAAGCACCGCCGCGCAAGCAGCCGCCACCTTCTCGATCATGATGTGGAAGAAGAGCGCGGTGCAGACCAGCATGACGTCCCAGAGGAGCGTCAGCGCCGCCATCAGGCAGAAGAACACCCGCACCTTGGGGGTGTGCGCCAGGTAGGCCCTGCGCAGGTGCAGGAACTCGTCCAGGTTCAGCCTGGAGAGCACGGTGGTCCTCTCGGCGCGCTCGGGGGCCCCGGGGTCCGTGTGCAGGCGCAGGTACTCCTCCGTGCGGATCATGTCTCGGATCCGCTCCCACCCCAAGTAGGCCCGGGCCTCCTCAACCAGGAACAGGCTGTTCCACACCAGGAGGAAGCAGTGTCCTGAGACGTCGAAGCCCTTCCAGCGGAATCCGCCGCGGAGGCACTCGGCCTTGTTCAAGAACTTGGTCCCCACCGCGCAGATTCCGAGGTGCTCCTCCACCAGGAGGAAAGCCCCGGTCACTCCGTACCAGGCGCCCGTGGCGATCGCCAGCCTGGTCATCTGCTTCTTGACCACGACGGCGTTCCCGCAGCTGTAGGTGTAGCTGGTGGTAAAGACAAAGACGCTGCTGACCATCAGGGTCCAGCCCCAGCCCAGCTTGACAAAGTACTGGTTGAGGAAGTTGTCCGGGCGGGACAGGTAGTTGGTGGACTGTGGCGCAAAGTCGCCGATGACGCTCAGGATCAGCGTGCCGACGATGTAAAGCCCAACCTAAAATGGATTTCAAAATAAATTTTCATATGAGTACGTACATTTACTGCGACTAAAACTTGTAGCAACTACGCACAACTGCATCATCAGCTTTAATGCAACGTACCTTGTGCGAAATGTCCACTCCGTAGAGTATCTTCCTGGCGAGGTGGACGACCATCATCCCCAGTATGTGCGCCACTGACGCCGCCTCCGCCACCGGCCTCGTCCCCGTCGACGCGGCGCGGCTCGTCTCCACGGGGGGGCGGTACTTCATGGCAATGCCGCTGGCGACGCCGCCGCCGGCGCCGGAGCCTCCGCCCCCGCCCTTCCTCTTGGTCTTCATGGCCGGCAACTGGACCCTGTCGTCGTCCAGACGGGTGCGGTGGGAAGATTGACAAAGCCAGGACGCTGATGCGACTGCAATGCGAGAGAAGAGGAGAGAAAGGGAGGGGGGGGGGTAACGGGAGGAGGAGAAAATACCGAGATTTCTTGGCACCGATCTCCTGTTCTGCTCCTCTGCTCAAGCCAGTCCGGCTTTCTCGTGATCCATGTCCAGGAATCTTTTCCGTGGCGGGCTTTGTAACCGACATACCGTACTATTTGCTGCCCAAACAAATTATGCCAGAGTTTTGACAAAATTATCATCTCACGTGCAATAGCGGATTTGCAGCTAATGAGTGTCTTTCAATCTTCCTCACCTCTACGTAGATATGATGGTCACTTATGACGGAAGTACGGACCCAACCAAGGATTATGCATGCGTGGTAAATAGAGGTGAACGCTGAAAAAAAAATGGAAAAGTTACGAAATGATTATAGCATTTTGGTATCGGTGGTATAGCTACCACCGATTAGACGTGGTTCTACCAATTAAAAATGGTTGGTTTTTTTTGTTTCTAAGAGCAACCCCCCCACCTGATTTATAAGCGCAACAATTTTGCTTGTGACGCGTTTGGAGACGTGTTCCAGTGTCAGCTGGACCATGTCATTAGTAGACTACCCTACATTAACGGCATGAAGCATATGTCATTTTACCAGTATTTGTCCTTGTCAACAACTCATTTCTTGACTTTTACCTCATTTAGGGAAATACGCGCAGAACATGTTTTAAACATACGTTTGTTCTGAAAAGTGACCAATGACCGACGCAACGTTTGGAAGACTGCTATGGCAGCAGCTTGTTTGGAAGTTTTCTTCGGCGAGCGCCGTTGCAACCAAAACACCAATAGTCCAATACCATACATACGGTACTAGTTCATTTACCCACAAAATCTACTGAACCCAGTCAGTTTAATTGGAACGTTGCTGCTAAGTAAGCACCATGTACTGTGTATCTACTAAATTACCGCATCCCTGTCTCTTCGTAGTTCTGTTTGTCCCTGCCTCCTCAGCTCGTCCTTTGCCTCCTGCCTCGGACTTGGACGGTGTGGGGGTGGGGGTCCATCTCCTTCTCCTCCCCTGCCTCTGCCTGCCTTTATCACACCGGTGCTGGTGCTGCTGCAGCAGCTGCTACTGCTATACTCTGCCTGAAAAGGAAAGAGAAAGAGAGACGAAGCAGCATCTCTTCCTCCCTCCCGGTCTCCTCCTCCCCCTTCTGCTCTGCCGCTGTTGGATCGGCTCCGCCCTTCTCAACTTGTCACTTGTCAAGGAAGGTCTCCACTCTCCAGCGTCTCCGCCGCGTGCTCCATCCAGCCCGTGTAGACTGACCAGAGTCCGCGGGGCCAACCAGGGGAGACCATGACCTCCAAGACGCTGTACTCCTTCGGCGGCGTTGCCCCAGTCGCCAGCCATGCGTTCAACGGGAAGGGAGATCAGATCGCCATCTCCAAGAACAACAAGGATGTCGAGGTAGTTTCGGACAGCACCTGCGAGAGTCTTAATGGCACAACTTTTCAGTCTCTGTTGCTGCGCCCATCCAGATCTACTCCGTCGGACTGGGGGGCAAGTGCAACCGCCAGACCATGCTGGACCAGCATGACCTGCGCGTGACCGGCATTGACTGGGCACCCAAGACCAACAGGATCGTCACCTGCTCTGCCGACAGGAATGCCTATGTCTGGAACTGCCAGGGTGGCGTCTGGAAGCACACCCTGGTCTTGCTCAGGTTACCCCAAAACAAGATCAGCGCATAGTTACATACATAGAGGATCATTGTCATTGCGATTTAAGCAATTTCATCACCTGAGTGTGTACAATGTCAATATAGGATCAACCGTGCAGCCACCTGCGTCTGCTGGTCTCCCCAGGAGAACAAGTTTGCTGTCGGTTCTGGTGCCAGGCTTATCTCGGTCTGCTACTTTGAGGCAGAGAATGACTGGTGGGTGGCCAAGCACATCAAGAAGCCCATCAAGTCCACTGTCACTGCCATTGACTGGCATCCCAATAACTGCCTCCTGGCTGCTGGATCTACAGGGTTCAAGGTAGGTCATATTGATCCTTGAAGCACAGATTGTTCTTACTATTATTATATTTCTAAGTTTGTTCCATTAAAAATACTACATGTACTATGCATGTATGTACTTAGGTTCGTGTGTTCTCTGGATATGTCAAAGACATCGAGGACAAGCCATCACCCACTCCTTGGGGCAGCAAGATGCCCTTCAACCAGCTCATGGCAGAGTTCTCCAACAGCCTTCATGTGAGACTTTTAAATATTTCACTTGTGTTGGTAAATTGATCATGCTCATGCATGATGCATAATCTTGTCTCCTAGGGAGGAGGATGGGTTCACTCAGTGAGCTTCTCTGCAGATGGCAACCGCCTTGCCTGGGTTGGCCATGACTCCTCACTCTCTGTTGCAGATGCAACCAAAGGAATGGCCATCTACAAGCTCAAGACAGGTATGTAAGTTCAACTTGAGGCAAAGTGCCCCACTCCTGCTCAATTTTCTCGGGCCTGCAATTTGTGCACTACACTGTAGGCCACCTGCCTCTACTGTCTTGCATCTGGGTGAGCCCCTCCTCCATCATTGCCGCGGGACATGACTGCACTCCCCTGGTCTTCGCCGTCAATGGATCCGGGCAAGTGATGTTCTTGTCCAAGCTGGAGCAAGACAAAAAGGCCTCCGATGGCGGTGAGGGCGGACAGGCCAAGTTCAGTGCCAAGGCCCTCTTTCAGGCCAAGGATCGTACAGGCCAGAGTGAGGTGGCGGACACCGTCCTCAACACCACGCACCAGAATCAGGCAAGAGACTGGGAGAAAAAAAGTATTTGTCATGGGAGACTTTTACAATCACACTAACGTCTTTCTGTACAGGTTTCCTGCATCCAAATCCAGTCTGGCGACAAAAACAGGGCCGACCGCATCTCCACCACTGGCGGAGATGGAAAGCTGGTCATCTGGGATCTAAAGAACATCGACAGGATGATGCAGGGACTTAAGATTTAAGAGGGATCCAGCATATGATAAATGAGCATAGCATATGTAGATACATTAATGTTACTCCTTTGATTATTCATAGCTTTTTTGCATTTGTTTGCTGCTATATTTATACCTAGTACTGATTCGCATTTACTAAGGAATAACACATCAGTCATTGTAAAATTTACTTTATTTTTTTTCCTGTTTGTTCAAAGACATACTGCTGTTAGTATACTGCTATATTAGTATATGAAAAGAATTTGGATGTTTAGAACATCGCCCTTGCGTTCTCAACTCTGCAATTACGAGTACCAAGTGTCCTTGCAGAGGCAGTTGTGTAGTACCAAAAAAAAAAAAAACACAAGACTTTTTCATCTTGAAAAGAGAATTCATCATCAGGAGAGAGATAAGAGAATTTTCTTGTCCTCTCCAGGATCAAGATTCGGTTTCATGTCCCCATCCCAGGCCTCCTTGGCCTTTCCTTCTGGCAGCTCCTTTCCCGCCTCCTTGAACAGATTGGTGGTCTTCTCAAGTAGCTCAGCTATCCTGCACCTGTGCGCCAGCCTGTTCTCTGTCTCCAGCCTCTCCCACCTTGCTGACATCGCCAGTGCTGACTCCAACTGGCTCCTCAGAGTCTCGGAGACGGATTTCTGAGAGAGACATCTCAATTTATATTCGAGCACTCTGGTCAAATTACGTTTCTTTTCTTCTACGTGAGTACGTACTGTACGTACATGAATGTCATAAAAAAATTGCTACCTGATCTTCTGCCATCTTCTTGATGTCCTCCTTGTGCCTGTCCTCCGTCTGCCTTGCCACCTTCCTGGCCTGGCTGGTCTCCTTCTCCCTCTCCCTGGCCAGGCGCTCCCAGTTGTCCCTACTGCTCTCCAGATCCGCCAATGCCTGCCGCAGCTCGCCACAGGTCCTCCTCTCACGATCCAGATCCCTGTCCAGGTCCAGGGACTTCTGATATGTACGTAGTTTGGAAAAAATCCAAACAAAGAAATGTGAAAATCGCCACTGTTTGCAAACTATCACTCTCCTCACCTTGCTGGCTGCCTCCTCCCTCTTCCCTGCCTCCTCCTTCTCCCTGGTGGCCGCCGACACCTGCACCTTCAGGTCCGCCAGCTCTGCCACCAGCACCACGTTCCTCTTTGCCATGGCAGACCGCTTCCCCTCCTCGTACCTCAGCCTGGGAGGCAGGAAGATCTAGTATAGTACTGTACTACTTCGCTGCTTCCAACTCACCTGCATCTGAGGTCGCAGACGGTCCTGTACCTCCTCTCGTAGTCGTCCATCAGCTTGCCCACGGGCGTCTCCTCCCTCCTCTTGATCCTCTGCCTCAGGCGGGCGATCTCCTCGTCCTTCTTCCTCGCGGCCTTCTTCCAGGCCAGGCACTTCCAGCAGGAGGGAGGCGGAGGCAAAGGATTCTCCTGTGGGCAAGACATGTGGCGATTGGCGAATCGCTCGGCGAGGGTCGAGCTTCTTGGGCCGTCACGTCGCGTCTGGTCGGATTGGATATCGGATGCCAACTTTTAAGATTGCGTGCTGGTCGTGGTCTGGTCGCTGGTCGGCAGAGTGACCATGAAGTTAAGTCGCAAAATCTAATTTTTGACTAAGGTTTAAAAAAACGCAAAAAACGACCAAGTTGGATGTAGTAGTATGTAGTACAGTCGAAACTCGATTTTACGTATTTTTTCGTCAGCGGGGAAAAATACGTAAAATCGGGTTGTACGTAAAATCGGGTTGTACGTAAAATCGAATCTGGTAAAAAAC
>JAAUYM010056191.1_pt1 | contig 17859 bp, 12 predicted proteins | sample 7278001 | NCBI WGS metagenome assembly JAAUYM01 (sample SAMN14350224, study PRJNA611818) | marine sediment metagenome | isolation source: surface marine sediment (1.8m) | place: French Polynesia: Moorea | collected 2018-08
CTGAGAGATGACAGCGCCACCAAAATGCAAATGAGTTAAGCTCTAGTATGCTTGATCCTTGTGACCTACTGGCAGGGGGGGGTGATTCATTCGGTCACAAGATATTGTCACAAAGATGGTTGGGGCTCATGACCCTGGGGGGTAAAATCACCAGATGGTCAGATAAAACGAGTGATGCTCATAACAAGAGCCATCACTGAATAAACGCAGAACGCCTTACGAAGCACATCAAAGTACGTAAAGGAGGCATTCAGTTTTTTAATGGACATGCTGTACTACCGTAATCCTTCAAAAAATGCCTTACCTGCGTTCCGCTGGCACCACGCGGGATGGGTAGGTGCAGCGGGGACACCGCTGTAATTGCTCACCAGGACTCAGCTTAGAGGCTTCCTGTATTTTTTAAAATAAATAAAATAAAATAAAATAAAACCACGAATAGCCCTGCTATGGAAGGTCACAGTTTACTTGACAGGGTTTTCCAGACCATTACCTCCGTAAACAGTTTGTGCCGTATCTTGCTGGGACTGATCTTTGTCCTCTGCCCCACCTCTCGATCCCGCTTGGAAGCGTTGGAGGGACTCGCCGGCGGGATGTTGGTCCTGTTGCCCATGGCTTGTCGAGGACTGCCAAAGTAGGGGCTCGAAGGCACGTCCACCAAGTTTTCCTGAGATGAGTTTGTAAATCAATAAATGTAAAGAAAAAGAAGAAAAAAACACACCAGCAATCAGCACTTCTAACCGGTTCTTCCCCTCCCCTCACCAAGTTGTCCCCTTTCCTCAGGAGAAATTTGTTTTTCCTCCTGACTGCATCCGACGACATGAGCAGGGCGGCGCGCCAGGAATTCGATACCTGACAAAAGGAGATGTGGTTTTTTTTTTTTTTTTTGTCCCCTAAAGCTTTTTGTACATATTAATGTTAGTAAGAATTGTTTTCGTACTTGTGAGACCACGCAAAGATCCGGATCCTCCAAGAAGCGGAAGACCCGATCCAGAACCACTCCGGCGCTCATTCTGGCCTGCAAAAAAAAAAAAAAAAGCTTTGAACGCGCAGGTCCTCACGACACTGCGCAATAATTCGCGACCGCACGTACCCGACCAGACAGTCACTTCTACTATAACTCTGTGGTCACTCCAAGGAATCACTGTACTTTAACTCGAGGGCAGTTGTTACGACAGAATCACTACAGGCTTGTAGGTCAATTACACAACTCAATCATGATTCAACGTCACTTGTTAACTAAAAATCTGGACCGGTTCCGCCACTCACACCCGACTCATATGGGACCTGTAAGTCGCCCACGACTGCAGACCAAATGTTGATCGTGCTATGACTCTGTCATGTACCAACGTGAGCTAGGGTATGTCTGGTCGCGTAGTAGAGACTGGTCAATGAGTTGGACGAGACTTAATTCCTGAAGCTTCTTACCAGATGTCGCAAGACGTCCACCTTCTCCCGGCTGAGGAAGTGCCCCGGGAGGTAGATGAACCTGGGACAAGGTAGTTCACTACAGTTTAGAGATGCAGGGGCAAAACGCAGGACCTCAGGCGGGTGCATATTCCCCGCAGGAGGACGAGGAGGAAATGCTGTGTTTTTTTTTTCTTTTCCGCCAGCGCCAAAATTTTTTGACGTTTGAACTAGGTGGGGGGGAGAGGGAGGAAGCGCCAGAGGGACCGGGAAGCATGAGCAGGAAAAAAAAGCATTGCAGGCGCAGGGGGAAATTTGGAGGGAAAATGAGTTGTGCCGCCGTCATAGGTGGGCGCGACCCCTTCTCAAGTGTCGGAAGGGTAATCTTTGCCAAGGGGTGCCTTTTGGGGGGCAAAAGGAGTGGTGATGAAAATTTTTTACCAGGTGTTGCAGAGGGTGGGCGGATTCGGCAGGTAAAAAATTTGGCGCAACAAGTGCGCCATAGAAATGCAGCGAAAATATCCAGAAGTGGCGCACATAGGTAGTATAACGATATATTTTTGCCTTGCAAAATCAAGCAATTCAACAAAGAGAATGTAATAAATGGCGCCCAAAGCGCGCCATTTTTTTAAGGTAATGTTTGGCCCAAGATGGGGGAGGGTACCTTTTCAGGAAAAAAGGAGGAGGAGGTATTCGTATAGAACCGTATGAATTCGCCCACCTATGGCTGCCGACTGAGAGGATCCGGCAAAAATTTAACCCCACTGTTCTCTACGGCAGGGCTGGCTGGTGGAACTGTCCCACAGCATCAAACTTTTTTTTTCCATAGTCAAGAGATGCGCTAAAAGTGTCGCAATAAAAAGGCGCTGCGCACAAGATGTATTAAAATTCTGTTGGCCTCCCTGTCCCTCGCCTCTTGTCTTGTTTACATACGTCGTCGTAACAGCTGTAGCATAACAACTGCTGCGCTGTCTGCTTCTCTGGTGATGAATGGTGTGGTGGTGAGGATTCTGCAATCACACTGTCACAAAAACACACACGTATTTGTCACCACATTGACCGGGTTGGCAAAAAAAACCCCCACAAGATCCGAACTTGTCCCTTCATGTCTCCGGTTCCTCTCGGTGGGCGCCGCTGAGATGGATCTCTGCGGCGTCCTCAGCCGCTCCCTGTCCACCCGTGAGGGGGAGAGGCAGCCGCAGTCGTTGCACTCGCTCTGCATCAGGACGGCCGCAATCTACGCCACGACGGCGCTCTACGAGTTCCACGACAAGCAGAAGGCGCTGGGAAACGAGGGGGACATGCAGCAGCAGCAGCAGCAGCAGCAGCAGCAGCAGCTGGTGCACGAGTCTGCCTGGGAGCAGGTTTTCCCAATGCTGGACCAGCACTTCCTGCGCCTGGTGCCGGGACATCGGTACGAGCAATTCTTGGACAGCGTGCTGCAGGCGTTGGAGGTCGCCGGGCACTTCGACCAGACGGGAAGGCAGCTCATGCAGTACATCGTGCTCTTCTTTCCGCGCCACATCAGATGCTTCAGGGTGGCGCGGAGGTACGACGACCGCGTGCTCATGCCCACCGTCTGCTGCCTGCACAAGTGCACCAACATGGAAGAGCTCTACCTGGAGAAGGCAGACAGCCATGGAATCACGACTTACCTGCTGGCGCACGTGCTCAAGTTCGTCAACAGACTCAAGGTACTTTCGCTTCCGGCTCAGAGCGACGACGACGTCTTGTCCACCGTGGGGATCAACTGCCCCAAGCTGGAGAGCATTGTTCTCACGGATACCAACGTCACCAACTCAGGGCTCGCTTGGCTACTCTGCTGCAGAAAGCTTCACACTGTCATACTTCCTGGTATGAGCTGTTCACTTACATCAAGTTATACCGAGACGATCTTACATTTGCATTTCGTGACTTATTTTTTTTTCAGGCATTTCTCACACTGGGATAACACCCAAGGGTGTCGCCCTTCTTCTCAACGGTCTGCCAAGTCTGAGGCATCTCGTGTGTGACCTCATTTCTGAGGTGCTGGCTTACATTGACTTCAACACTTCAGAGTTAGTGCAACCCAGATTTGAACTCAAGACAATTCTGTTTCACTCTGTGGAACTTCTTTCTTCCAATCATCTGGAATTGGTCACCAAGTTATGCCCGAAAGTGGAGTGGTTGTCACTGGATTCAGCTCTTTTCTACAACCTAGAAGGATTGGGCCACTTTCCCCACTTGAACTTACTTCGCCTCAACTACAAAGGCCGGCCCTTGGACCAAACCGTGCTGGACTTTTTTGCCCTGAACGGCAGTGGGTTGACCAAAGTTCATTTCTTCAACGTGAAGGATCTGCACTTGGACGACCTTTGCATGACAGTTGGGAGCTGTGCAAACTTGGAGACCCTTATCTTGTACGAGTGCTCCATAAGACCCGACTGGGACAAAGCCAAATCTTATGAAGGCATAACTCCGCTAGGAAAGACCGTTGAACACCTGCAACTTGTCAGCCTCCAGGTGCTGCCTTGGCAGCTTCTGGACTTCCTCCTGCTGTTTTCCAACCTGAGGACGCTGGATATGGACTCGTCCAGCCTGGACGCAGGACAATCGAGAAGACTGCTTGGGCACTGCACCGATCTCAGCGTCTTGCGTTGCCCACGCTGGACCAGAACCTCCTCCCTGGAACTGGCGTCTCTACAAGCAGCATTTAAGAGATGCAAGCTGCTGGTGAACCGGCGATCTTTTTGCAGCCAAGAAGACGAGGACTGGAGACAGACATTGACTTCAAGGCTGCTCTCGGAATACGTTGATTTTTCAGTCACTCTGAACCTGGAGACGTTCGCATCAACATCGGCATCGCCGTGAAGAAAAAGAAAGGCATTTTCTTTTGGTAGATAAAGATTACATACCTACAGGCATTGATAAACACTTATGAGAACTGTTTAATAGAATTCTGAAACTCCAACACAATTATTACTTACTGTGCACATGGCATTTGGTTACTTTTGATTTTATTCCTTGTTGGTAGTAGAGAGGCCTGAAAAATATTCGGAAAAAAATACGTAGGAACAGAAACATTAGTTTCCTTTAAGAAAGGTACGTACTCGAGAGTCGAGACGCACATACGTAGCATGCCCGGGTCGTACCAGATTTAGGAGAGAGACAACCTTTGGTTATCAGAGCTACCTGCACTTTGCGTTTAGGGAAAGGCTCTAGAGTTTGAGATCCAGGAAGGAGTTGTACGATAAAAAAAAGGAGGCCATTACATTTTTGCACATTAACGGATTTTCTGCACATTTTTACATTTTTTTTGTTGATACTCGTACTTTTTCCGAGTGGGTTTTCATTCATGGAGAGTATAATAAGTTAATAACTTATTCGAAAGGCCTGAAGGTCATGTGCACAGTACAGTGAAATCTTGATATAACGGTAAATCTTAGTACTGTATAACGATGTTTTGCAATGCTTACCAAAACGTAGTACATATTGTACAGTAGTACCTCTCTTTAACGTACTTAAGTTCCGGTATGTTAGGTTTCTTTGATTGCCATCCGTGAGAGTACCGTACATTACATCCCAGGTACAGCCGAAAAGAAAGGAAGAGAGGCTGGGCAGAAGCAAGACACGCGCACTGGTACAGACACAGCAGGGGCAGGCACATTACATTAGAGCAGGGTAGCTTAAGCATTAGAGATCAGGCGCAGCAGGCAGGCTGGCCAGGTGAGCTAGTTTATAGCCTTTTTAATTATAAAGGGCTATTTAGGGCCTTTCGAAGTATTTTTCAAAATTAAATTAAATTTTAAAAAATTAAGCTTTTTAAACTCTATTTTACACTTTTTTCCCCAAATTCTATTCTCTAAAAATATGGAATAATAAACTACTTTATTTCCCAATTTTACTTGATTCCCCAATTTTTGCTTTATTTCTCAATTTATCTAGTTTATTACCTGATTTTTACTTATTTCCCAAATTTCAAAATTAAAAATGTTTGATTATTTGTTTTAGACAACAGAAAAAAAATTGGATGAAGTTAAATTATCGATTCACTAGGGGTAATTTGGCACTTTATTTTTCTCGTTATAAAAAAGATCCCTTGTTTGTCCAGTCTCCTCCCACCCCTCCCCAACCCATCCCTCTTCACCCGGGATTATTTTTGTAATTCAGGAAATAAAGTGCAAAATAATTCCCTAGTGAATTAATAGTTAATAAAGTTATTAGAATTTGTGGCTATCTTTAAACCTGGATCCTTACTGTTAGGCCCAGGTAGGGCTATTTTTAGGGTTTCGTGGGCTATTTCAGCTTTCTGTGGCCTAGCAACCCTGACGGAAGGCAGAGCGAGCAAGCGCAGCCGCAGAAGAGGAGAGAGAGACAGCGACAGCTGCACTATTATCAACAATAACAAATCGACATTAACTCATTAACACACTAGCATAGGTACCTACTACTACAAGGGGCTCCTCGTTGGCCATGTCGACCGATGCGACGTCGCGCCTCCTGCGCCACCTTGCGCCCCTCGAAGGCGACCTGGTGGTTCGGTGCGCCGGCGGGGAGGTGACGCGGCTGCACTCGCTCTGTCTGGCGGCGTGCAGCCCGCGCCTCCTGCGGCCGGCGCTGGAGGAGGCGGCGGCGGCGCACGGGGAGGCATACCTGGCGCTGCCGGACTTCCGGGCCGCCGACGTCGCCAGGTTCGGCGGCCGGCTGCTGGACCCGGGGGGCGGGGCGGACGCCGTCCGGGAGGAGGACGGGGTGATCGCCAGCGCCCTGGGGTTTGAAACGAGCCTCCTCCTCCACGGGGAAGGGGAAGCCCTGCCCGAGGAAGAGGACGAGGGTCAGGTCGGAGACTGGGATCGGACGCTGGAAGACTTCGCCGGAGAGGACGACAGTGTGGTCGTGTCCGAGACGAGATTTCCCGGAGGAAAGGACGATCGCACAGGGGCCGGGGAGAAGTCTGGGGACGCCGTGAGGAAAGAGGGCAGGAGGAAGACCTCGTACGTGTGCCACAGCTGCGACAAGTCCTTCTGCTCCTCGTACTCGCTGAAGCTGCACGTGGGAACCCACAGCCAGAGCAGGCCCTTCGAGTGCCCGGAGTGCCACAAGCGGTTCACGCAGAAGTCCCACCTGACGGTCCACAGGAGGACCCACACCGGACAGAGGCCGCACATGTGCGCGGCGTGCGGGAAGTGCTTCACCACCATATCGAACCTGAAGAAGCACCTCCAGTCTCACAAGAGGAGGAGAAGGGTGGCGGGGGAGAATGCTACTAGCACGGGGGACGACGACGATGATGGTGGCGGCGGCGGCGGCGGTGGTGGTGGTGGTGGTGATGATGGTGGTGGTGGTGGTGGTGGTGGTGGTGGCGGTCCTTATCACCTCCCCGGAGTTCCGGCCGGAGAGGTGATCAATCTCAAGATGAGGGTGGACGACCCCAAGAAGGTTCCATCCTCGAAGTCGTTTGGCGAGGGAGGAGGAGGAGGAGGGTCGTCGCTGAAGGAGGGCTTGCGGTGCCCGCAGTGTTCCCGCGAGTGCACCTCCAGGTCCGCCCTGGAGAAGCACCAGCTGGTGCACACCGGAGCACGTCCCCACGGGTGTCCGCGGTGCGCCAAGCGCTTCGGCCAGAGGTCCCACCTCAACCACCACGTGCGGACTGTCCACGGCGACAAGGAGGAGGGCAGCGGGGCAACGTACAAGTGCCTGCAGTGCTCCCGCGCCTTCGGGTCGTCCTCCACCCTGCGGAAGCACTTTCGCCTCCACACAGACGAGCGGCCGTTCGCCTGCGCCATGTGCAACAGGCGCTTCATCCAGAAGACCCACCTGGAGGCCCACGAGAGGATGCACACCGGGGAGCGGCCCTTCCTCTGCAACGACTGCGGGCGGGGCTTCGTGACCAGGTCCAGCCTGAAGGAGCACTCCCTCCGACTGCACTCGGCGCAGGACGAGGACGACTCCGGCGCCAAGAGACAGCGCCACGCCTGCCCGGACTGCCCCGCCACCTACGCCGCCCCTGCCGACCTCGCCGTCCACCGCCGCCGCCACACCGGCGAGGCCCCCTTCGCCTGCCCCTTCTGTCCCCGTCGCTTCCGGGCCCGGCGACACCTGGCCGACCACGAGCGGACCCACACGGGCGAGAGGCCCTTCCAGTGCAGGAACTGCTACAGGGCCTTCGCCTCTCCCGGGGGACTCAGGCTTCACTTCCAGAGGAACGACACCTGTCGGCTGACTGCAGGCTCCGGGGCCTTCAGTCTCGCGGCGTCCTCCTTGGAGTCCCTGGGCGCCAAGGAGACGGTGGTGGTGGACTTCTCCTCCCCTCCGTTCCTGGGCGATGAGGAGCCAGCCATTCCCCCGTCCCTGGTGGAAGCGGCTGATCCTTCGTCGGAAATCGTGGGCGATGATGGCGCCGCAATCATGGACGCAGATTCTGCGGCCGCTACCATACTTATGATGCAGCAGGAAGACGCTGACCATCTTACATTCCCACCTCATGTCGATGCTAGTCAGAACTAAAAAATATATAGACAAACAGATTTGTGGATATGTAAATTTACCGAAACTGTAAGGCATGCCCTTTCTTCAGCGACCTTCTTTGTTGGTCTTTCAGGCATCATGGCGCACGCCAAGAAGGACAAGACCGAGGAGAGAAAGTACGTCCAGATGGCCCCGGAGACTGTCCAGCTGCTAGCGGAGGCCTCAGGGATGGATCAGCTGGCGCCAAACGTGGCGACGGCCTTGTCAGAGGACGCGACCTACCGGACGAGAGAGCTGGCGCACGTGAGTTTTCAGATTTTCTTTTGGTCAAGAAGAAACTAACGTCTCCCTGGCTCTGTCCCAATCCTTTATTTAGTTATGTAGTTAGTTAATGATTTATTTATTTACTTACTTATTGATTTATTTTCTTGTTTATAGATCTGTAGCCAGTTCATGCGTCATGGCAGGCGGAGTCGCCTGACGGCGGAGGACGTGGACAGGGCCCTGAGGTGGTACGACGAGAAGCCGCTCTTTGGCCACGGTTGCTCCGACAGGGGATCCGGCTTCGCCTTCTGCGAGTCCGCGGAGGTGTTTGTGCCGGCGGAGGGGGAGGTGGACCTCCTCGATCTGGCAGCCGGCGGAAAGAGAGCCCGACACGAGAACGACGACGGCGCGGACGACACTCGTCCAGAACCAGATCCTGCCGTCAGAGGTTTGAAATATAACGTATACTTTAGTGATTTCCTTAGAAATATAAACGAGGGAAGGTAAAAGACTCCGTCTTCTCCTCCTCTGCAGCTTCTTGGCTCAGCCTTGAAGGATCTTTCGTGCACGAAGACGATGGTTTTTCCGTGGAGTTTCCCAAGTCGTCCAACCTGTCTGCTCCGCTCATGCAGTATTACAATACCACCACCTCCGCTCTTTTGGGGGAGTCGGAAGAACTCATCAAGGTCAGTATTTTTTTGGTTTGCCTTAAGTCTTTTTTTTTTTGTAATTTTTGCTTTTCACATTACGAAACAGAAATGCTTGTTTTTCAGGCTGTTTTTGACGACGTGTCAAGTAACCCCAAGATCAGCGCACTCTTGCCATTCTACGTCAGTTTTGTCCGAGCCGGTATCCAAAGGCAGCAGCAACAGCAACAACAACATCATCAACAGCAGCTACAACAGCAACAACAGCATGCACACGTATCCCCTGTTCTTATGAGAAGGCTCCTCTTCTTCCTCCAGGCTCTATTCGCCAATCCGCATCTCAACTTTAGCCCCAAACCTTATGTGGGTGTGAGAAGAAGTTATTAGGACTTTTTTTTTCGTTTGGCTTGCGGTCGAGGATGTAAGAAAGCTTCATGTACCCTTTTTCTTCCAGCTGAGTCACCTGGTGACCGCTCTGCTCTCTGGACTGATACCGGACAGGTCTGGTAGCAGCGGCGGCAGCGGCGGCTGCACAGGAGGAAGAGATGTTCCCCAACAGAACGGCGACGTCGACGACGTTTCCAACGCCAGTCCCACCTCCTCGGAGCCCAATCACTGGCCTTCGCTGAGGCAACTGGAATCCTCGCTGGACCTGGCCCGGCTGGCGGCCACTGTGCTGAGGGGGGTGTTGGACAGGTGGGCCACGCCAGTCAACCAGCTCAGGAGTCAGACGTACAGGTGACGATGACACGTGCGCATTATGGGGGATGGTGTTTTTTTTCCCCAAAAGCTCAAGACAGTTCCATTGGTCCGTCCCCAGGGCCCTCGTGGAGTGCCTCCGCGACCGGTCCATCTCGCACCCGACCTCCCAGCACGGCGCACTCGTCGCTCTCACCGCCCTCGGACCAGAAGTGGTGGACGAGCACCTGCTGCCGATCCTGGGCGCGTGCGCGGAGGCCCTCGCCGCCCGGGAGAAGAAGGTGGAAGAGGAGGAGGAGAAGGCAACCACACCAACAGCGGCGTGGGTGACCGCGGTGGCGCTGAACCACCTTCGCGGCGCGATGTCAGGCGCGGCCAGGGCGGTCCTCTGCTGGCGGTCGGTGACTGGAGGAGGGAGAAGAAGGACGAAGAGGAGGAGGAGGGAGGCGGAAGAGGCGAATCTGGCCGCAGCCTACGAGCAGGTGGGATTGAGAGGAGCGGAGCGATCCGACGGGTGAAATGCCGCCGTTTGACACGCTCACTAATCTTCTTTTAGATGTCCGGACACTTCGGAGACGCACTTTGCACCTGCCCTCTGCCCGAGCTCTTTCGTGGGCGGTCACTGCGGAACATCCCAGAGAGGGAGACGGTGGGAAAGTTGAAGATTAGGTGGGGAAATTGGAAACATTGATTATACGTACTGTATACCCACGATTGTCTTTTTCTTGCTAACAAATGTACTACTACTTTTGCATTAGGCGCCTGCCGTCTTCCGGCTCTTCTCCTCATTCCCTTCAGCCTCCTTATCGCCAGATGGCGGCCGCGGCAGGCGGCGACGGCGGCGACGGCGACGCCGCCGCCGCCAACGGCTCAGGCTCTGTCCGTCCCGCCACCGCGCCTGCCGCCGTCCCTGCCACGGTCTCTTCCTCTTCCTCCTCTCCGGACTTTGATGACCTTGCTCACCGGGGGGTGCCCAGCGAGATTTTCGAGCCGATGGACGTCGACGGCGAAGGAGAGAACAAGAAGGTAGCGACATGTTCCAAATTGGGACCACTAGAGCCACACCAACGGCTACACCACTAGTGGTAATTAGTAATGGGGTCAAAATATGGGTTGCTCTAGGTTGCCCTAAGGATTCTTTTCTTCACTCTTCTAACATCTGCTCTGGCATTAGGACAACAACCCATCACTAAACGCACGCTATAGAGATATTGGTTGGGGTTCTGTGTATAAGAAGGAATGTCGTCGCCGCCGCCTTCGAATTGAACCTTGTTGCTTGACATCCTCGTGTAGGCCTCTCCTGCTCCTTCTTCGACGCAGCCCCGGTGCCGTCCGGACCTGTTGACGCCGAGGAAGATCTCTCCGGGCATCTCCGCTGTCTTCGAGACCGGCGGAAAGCCAACGACCGTCCGTACCTGTGGAGATATCAGGTGAGGAGGAGCGGATTCTACTTGCACCGTCACGTTGCAACTACTACTAGAATTTCTATGGCTTCCATCCCATAGGTTGTGCTACGGGGATCCTGTCCCCAGGGAGAGACTGCGCCGGAGGACCTTCCTGCTCCCCGCCAACCCCGCTTCGAGGACCGAGACTAGGACGAGGTCGACGTCGGCGTCGACGGTGGTGGTGGTAGGGCGCAGGATGGACTACCCGATGACGACTGAGCGGTTCAGGACGGCGAGGCTCTTCTCATGCATCGTCGAAGCAACTATCTAACTACCATGAAAAAAAAAATTGCGTCAAAAACAATATTAATAAAGGTGGTGTGGTTTGCGTGAAAGAGCGCCTGACGTCTGTCATTTTCGGTATTTTTAAGGTCTTTTTTTCCGTGGAATCCGGAGGAGGGAGAGCATCTGACCATATTTAATGGGGACTAGGATGAAGGCGACTTTTTCTTCCCCCGTCTTCTTCCCTATCGTTCGGGGCGACGAGAATACGAGCGCGTATACATACGTAGTCTGTCCTGACATCACCGCAGTATCCCTCGGAAGAGAGCCAAGATTTTTTCTCTTTCCCACCCCCCTCCCCTCCCCCAAGCTTCTCTCATTCTTTCCTCCTCTTCCCTCCCAGCATCGGCAGGACTTTCCTTAAGGTCACTCCCGCCTTGGCTGGAAAGATACTTTCTTCACCTCTCTCCTTCGCTTGGAGCTTGCTTCTTTGGCAGGTAAATAAAATACGGTGAATATATTTGGGGAAAAAACAACAGTTGATAGTTTTAGCATACTCAAGGCGGTTTTGACAATATAGTACCCTAGTAATTTGTACGCACACAATAAAAAACTGTGCTCTAGTTGCAAAAAAAATTCACCGCCTTGGCCTCCTCTCTACGCACGAAAACTTTTGTAGAGAGAAAGCAGCCTGATTTTTTTTTGTTTCAGTTCCTCTTTGATCTTACAAGAAGAATGGACAGCCACTTGGAGGCAGCTCGCAAGGCGGCGGGAGGAAACTGGAGGAAGCCCAGGATGAAGATGTACGACTACAACCAGGTGTGGAGAAGAAGGAACCAGCAGCAAGATTTATGTACTAGTAGTTCCTAAAAATTGTTTCTTTCCCCCTTTTCTTTAACGTCAGGACTTTGGCGGCAACTATTATCAGCCTATGCTGCACTACATCTACGAGAAGGAGGCCGAGGGCCCCTTTCACGAGAGGAGGGACGTGCACATGCCGGAGAGGGCGGAGGTCACCTCGGACAAGTACACCAGCATGTAGGCGCAGAATTCACAGTTACCATTAAAACTACGTATACTAGAAACAGAAACAGAATCTGATGCTGCCGTTGTTGGTCTGTTCTTTAGGCGATATGCCGATCGCAGCCCCGTAGACTTGGACCTGGACAACTTCTTGACCAAGGCCTACAAAAAGCAGATCAGGGATGTCAACTCTTCCACCGGTTAGTGCGATTTTCAAGATGTCTTGAAAGCACGAGGTCTCAAGTCGTAATAGTGAGGGTAGCTAAATCTCAACAGGAAAAGTCAAGAAAGCCGATATTGAAATTTTGTCCTCATGACATACGTACATACAGTACATGTGACGAATTCCTTTTATTATTTCGCTACCTGTTTTTCCTCTTCAATAATAACGTCTTCTCCCATTGACCTGACCGACCCACCCAGCCTATGTCCAGTTCGAGATGCTACGGGACTCTCGCGGCAACACCCTGCTGCTGCCCCACGCCCCAGCCAGCGAGACACTCGGCCATTACCTGAGGGAGCTGCGTGGGTGCGCAGACAGGAGGCGCCCACCACTTCCCCAACCTTTGCCTTACCCGCTGCGATACTGCTTCTGGCCATACCCTGACTACCCGTGCCCTTACCTCTACTGAAGATCAAGTTTTATGCAGTCCCTTGTCCCCCCAGATCCAATAAAAAAGCATCCTTAAGGTAACTACAATTTGCAAAGTTTGCAAAACGTTAATGCTACTACCAGTACTAATACACAATACTTAGAAAGTGTGAGAACCCTGTGTTGTAGTCAACGAGTGATCGCCACCTCCGAGCATTTCCTATGCACAGCAACTGCTCATCGTCTCATGGCTCACAACAGCAAGGAGGACACCTACAGAACCTCCCCTCAGCTCCTGGGATGCCATCTGGCCTGTGACAACAAGAGGCACCTGTACACCAGGGAACTGGTACATTCTATAAAACTCCAGCAATTGCCTTGAAGCAATGTACTGTACAAGACACTATTTTTTCAATTTTTTTTTCTTAAGTTAGTCATTTTTGGAAAGAAGCGTTTGATCAATGCTCCATACGCAGTGGCAAAGTTGCTTTTCGACGACAGTTCTTGCAAAACGTCAGAGAGCACCAGAGAGAGGAAGAGGCGCTGAGACTGGAAGAGGAGAAGAGGAGGGAGAGAGAAGAGAGAATGAAATTCCACAGGGGAAAGTACTTCAGCTACGGATACCTGAGTGACCCAATTACAGGTCCAGGGCCAGTTCCACTTCCTGACTATGACAACATGGTACGCAGGCAAAATTTGCTAGCTCGTTGAGGTTCAGTTTACTGCTTTCTAGTGTACTGGACCTTATAAGGCCTCAGACTGAAAGTCATCAGTGAAGACTGTTTCTGGCATGCTGCAAACAGGATGAAGAGACTCTGGATAAGATCAAGGATGTGAGAGCCAAGCTGTATTGGATCTACAAGCCAAGGAATCTTGAGGAGTGCAAGGTATGACCTGCGTCTCATTTTTCTATAACCTTTATCCGTAACTTGAGTTACTTGACACTTGTACTACACTATACAGTAAGTGCTGCTTTGAGACGCAGGTCATACCTTGTCTACGAAGAAGGTGTCTAGCATAAAAGTAATGCAATAACAGTACTTATGACCATGTTAAAGATAACTCCCCTGTGTGGTTGCTTTCACCGTGTTATTCCAAATCTCTTATGTATTCGTGCTTTTGCACCTGCGCTAGTGTAGTGAAGGTGACTGCATTTGTGCATATTTTGTTATGCGCTGTTTCTTTTTCTCTATCTTTTTCACAGCAATGGCTCGAGTCAGCATGATCCACGCAGCAGCCTCCGTACGCAGCCAGCCCCACTCGCCCTTAGACAACGTGAACACCCCTTTCGACTCAATCAGGCTTTTGAAAGGCGCTCCACCCGGAAGGGCAAGTCAACGAACATTAACATTAGGAGTTAGTTGTCTGGAAAAAAAAACCCTGTGTTGATGTTTACAGGAGCGCGTTAACCATTACGCCCGTGCCCTCGCCAACGTGAAGCATCATCAGGACGAATACAAGCGCAACCTTGACCAGCATGTCTTCATGATCAACTCTGGCGCTGGCGATTACGACTACCACTACAACCTCTATAGGGGTGCAGGAGATCCAAACTACAGATTCTACGTCCCAGAGCTCATCGCAGACGCCCAGAGGAAAGTCTAAGCATTGGTTGGCCTTAATCACGGGTTGCTGGAATGACCCCTTATCATGTAGTAGACCAAGCACCCGTAACAAGATCTGCAAAATATTTATGCGTGTAAAAAAGGTTCTGTAAAACTGGAAACTTCTTGCAGGACGTCAACTTTTCATCATCTTTCTGAGTCCTTCTGTCTCTCTCTCTCTCTCTCCCATTTCTCTTTGTGTTTATATCCACGACACTCAAAGGCCCTGCAAAGATTTATGCTGCTACCGTGTTTCTTTACAGACACTAAGTGCTGATTCACAAATACATTTGATACCTATATTTTCCTGGGTGAATTATTGAATAGACAACACACTTGAGAGTGCGAGTGTGAGAGAGAAGAGGGAGGTTACATGTTCTGCATGAGTCCAAGGAGTGCCGATCCCAGGTGTTCATCAGGATCAGCCCACGTCACCATCACCTGCAAAAGTAGGATTTATTTGCAACCGCGCTAGATGGGAGTTGGGCAACATAAATGCGCACCTCTTTAACAGCGTCTTCGTCTGGACTCTGTTCCACTCTGATCAGCACAGAGCGGGATATTGAAGTTTCTCCGTCCTGGAATGGGTCAAGTCGATTTTGTGAAAAACTACTTAAGGTTCTCGAAGGGTGTCGGCCGTACCTGGAAGGTTACTTGGTAGTCTGTTCCCGAGAGGCTCTCCCGGATGAGCTGACTTAGGCGAAGACGGGTAGACTGCAAAGGAAAGGAAATTCACGGAAATAGTACGAGTACGCGTACTAAGAGGTCGTTGTAGAAACAAATGCAACAGCAGACAATTGCAGCCCACCAACATGACCAACGTCGACATCAGCGTGAACAACGACATGTTTATCCCTCACCTGGACGCTGCCCGAGTCAGTAATAGAGACGGTGGTGGTGAACCTCAACGTGTGCCGGGGGATTCCCAGTTCGCTGCAGGCCTCGTCCGGGTCAAGCAGTGTAAGTTGCCGCTGTTGCTGCTGCTGCTGCTGCTGCTGCTGCTGCTGCTGCTGGTGCATGACCAGAACTCCGTGCAGCAATCGAGGACGCTTCGGATCAGGGGGATTCAACGAGTACCTGAAAATGTGACGCAAACTGAATGAACAGCAGGCCGACCCCTCTCCCGACTAATCCTCGCACCTTGCAGCCTCTTCCTTGATGAGCTTTGTGGACACTGTGGCAGGAATAACGATGGGACATTGGATGCGTGCGGTCTCCCCGTTAGCGGGCATGAAGCACTCAATCCCATGCTCCTGCCTATGGTCGGAAGAAACGTGAAAAATTATTGTACGAGTAATTAATATTACTAAGAGCTAATTGTTCTGCCGACTTGGCCCTTACTTTATTTTCTGCTTGAGAAACTCCATCTTTGGTGCCTCTCCATGGACCAACATAACGTTGCGTGGCTCACAATAGGAGATGAGCTGCATGATGCCTGCAGGAGTGAGAAAAAAGAGAAGATTTGATACCCAACTGGATTCACCAAGTAGCCACCAAAGACTGACCTTTCGCATCCGCATGAGCGCTGAATGACATGTACTGCACCGACATCTTGACCTCCACCACCTTCCCCTTCTTGAACTCGATCTTTCTGGTCCCGTTGAGAATCTTGTGTCCGACCGTGCCGGCCACGCAGTATCCGGGCATCACGATCATGTTTTGCTCCGAGGTGCACCACTCCTCAAAGATGGCCAGAGACAGGCCCCCGTGCAGCATCCCTGGAGTGGCGAACACCACCATCGGGCCAGGGTTGGACACGTACGACCGATCCAGACTGCGGATGTGCTTGAACTCGAACATGTTGCGCTCGACAAACGTGCGACGGATCTTCTCGTTCGTCCAAGTGATAAACATCTATAAAGGAAGTAAGGATATGTCTTAGTTTTTTGTTTGATGTGCCAATTTTATACAGTATGTCTCACCTTATAGTAGTTGTTGGCCTTTTCAGTGAGTCCGGTACTGAAGTAGATGGGAACTTTCAGGTTCATCCTCTCCCAGTAGGTCTCCAGAAGAATGCACAGCTCCTAAATTGTCGTTTGTCTTTTACTAATATGTGCGCAACAATAGCGTCCTCATTTCTCTCTCAAGTTCGTCAGCCCATCTCACCTGCGCCCTCCCCAGTGCAAAGACGGGAATGAGCACCTTCCCACCCTTCTCGACGCAATCGTGGACCTTTTTGAGAAAGTCCCTTTCCCGGCAGCGCTTAGAGTCCCGGATGGTGGTTGCGTAGGTGGATTCGGTGATCAATAGGTCGGGGCGGCACTTGTCAATCCTGTAAAGGAGGAAGAGATGCCCTAAACAAAATACTATCTAATGGTAGGTAGCCTGTCTCCACTTCGGCCTGACCATGCGGCTCCCAAGTGCCGGTCTGGAGTCATGTTGTAGTCGCCGGTGTAGACGATGCTCTGGTCGCCCACGCGGATGCTGAAGATAGCAGCGCCTAGGACGTGACCGGCGTAGTAGGCCTTGATCTCCACGTCGTCGTCATGGCGAATCACCTGATGACCACAAGTGTTAGGGGGAGGGGAAGGAGGACTCATGATCTCTGTCGTCACCTGGTGCAGGTTTACGGCCACCACCTTCTTCATGCAGTCCTTGATCATTTGCGAAGTGAAGAAGTTCGTCTCTCCTTTCCGCTCCACAGCTACTTTTCTGGAAAGAGGAAAGAAGTTTGTTTGAAAACAACTGCTAAGTCAGCATCGCCGTCGTCTCCTTGACGTACCTCATATCCTCCAAAAGGATGGGCGCGATGGCCTTCGTGGGATGCGTCATGTAGATGGGGCCCTGGTAGCCGATCTAGAAACAGGCCCCAAGTTGAAAAGAGCCTAAAAACTCCTCTCCACATACTACAAACTCGCAATATTCCTCCACACCATCTCCGTCATGTAGGGCAGCGCGCCGCAGTGGTCCAAGTGGAAGTGGGACACAATGACGAAGTCGATGTGGTCCGTGAGTGACTCTCCGTCCGGTCCCGCCCCGACGACGGCGCCCGGGGTCACGTAGGAGAAGTCCGGGAAGCGCCGGTCGTCGTTGTAGCCCATGTGCATCCCGCAGTCGAGCATGAAGTGGCGTCCTCCCATGGCCACCAGCAGGCAGGATCGGCCCACGTCCTGTCCCGCGCCCAGGGGCGTCACGGTGATGGACGACATGGTGGACGGTGGAGCCGGTGGCCCGGGGTCGAGCGCAACTTGTCAGATAAGAGATCACCGCCGTCGGTCCGTCGCTACCGAACAAAGCACAGCAGCGGTTGGTTTTGTTTGTTTATTTATTTTTTAAGGGGGGGCTTAGATTAGGGTCAAGCGCGGGCCGGGCTGACTCGTAAAAAAAACACACTTGCGGGCCTTTAGCTTTATAAGCTTAATAAATTGTGCAATATAGTACCTACAGTGCGGAACCAGGTTAAAAAAAAGATTTTGTAATACACTACAATACCCCGCTTTATCTAACCCTCTCGGAGTCCAAGAAAAAGGTTAAGACTTAATTAACCGAAGTTTACACGTACATTACCCCAG
>JAAUYM010072513.1_pt1 | contig 17833 bp, 12 predicted proteins | sample 7278001 | NCBI WGS metagenome assembly JAAUYM01 (sample SAMN14350224, study PRJNA611818) | marine sediment metagenome | isolation source: surface marine sediment (1.8m) | place: French Polynesia: Moorea | collected 2018-08
CTCATACTCAGTCGGTATCCTCAAAGTCTCAATATAGCGATAAGTCTCAATATAACAATAGGTTTGCTGCTGACGGAAATTATCGTTATATTGAGACTTGACTGTAATACCATTATTGTAAATCACAAGGGGACAATGAACCCGGCCCCCCTATGCGATGCTTTTGAATACCGTTTTGTGCTAAGGAAGAAGGGCGAAGGTGTTTATTCGACTTTCTAAAGAGCTCCAAAACGTAGACTGTACTATAAAACTGGGTCAATCGGTTTTCAGAAAGTGAAAAAAAAGTTATTGGATCGGAGATAAGAGACACGCGTCTGTAGTAGACCAAGTTCATGAAAGATCGGTCACAAATACTGTTGGCAACAGTACTTGTGGTGTATTACAGTATTCACTACAACAGTACCTGATTTGTGTGCATCAAGTGAGAAACATTAGCTTTAAAAACTTTTTTGGTTTTTGGTTTTTTACACCGCAGTGTACACTGGTACACTAAACATTAAGACAAGAGTGTTAACGCGCTTCCTTTTTTTGCAGTCCGCTCCGAGAGAAAGCTTCCTAGAGATCGAGGCGGCCGCCTTCGAGCTGAGCCCTCAAAAGTGGCTGGAGAGTCGGGACGTCTTGGCCCACAACAACAAGTGCCACAGCAACAGCAGCAGCCGCGGCAGCAAGAGCGACAACGGCAGCAACTGCTCCGGCGAAGTCCCCTTCTTCCTCCCCTGGTCCAACTGGAGCTTCGACCTCGGCTTCGGCGGCGGCCTCGAGGCCGCCCTGTCCAGGTGGCTGCGCGCCGCCTCCGTGGCCTTCGGGGCGGCCAACGTCCGGTCCAAGGCTCTCCCGGTCCTGGTGTCCGGGGTTGGGGAGGAAGTGGAAGCAGACCTCAGGATTGAAGTGCAGTACGACATAGAAGGTATGTTGTAGTACTGCGCCAAAAACATGTTTTGAAGAAATCTTTTATCCGTGTACTGTGGGGAAGGAAATGTGATTATACGTACAGATAAAAAGAGCTGCGATATGTGATTATAGGAGATGAAAAGAGCTGCGAAATTGAAGAAAACTATGCTTTTATTTATGTAGTACTACAAAGATGCTTAACCTTTGAACCTTAAAGAAGAAAACAAAGTAAACTCTAAGCTAATGTACGTACGTATGTACGTACGATTCGACAACAGTTTTTTTTCGTTCCATAGAAACTGTTCTTAAGTCTTTATAAACGGAACATTCTGCATGGTTCGTAGACAAAAATGTGACTTTTCTCTTTTTGAACTTGCTGTACTAGACACTCGAAAAAAAGTACATTCTGGTCACACCAGCTTACTTACTGCAGATAAATCAGCAAATAGCCTGTGACTGAGCATACATTTTGTTACAGATTTTGGTGTACATGCAAAGAAATTACCGGTGGTACATACATGTCCGCATTAATAATCGTCATTTTCATTTAATATACTCAACTATAGTACGGTACGTACCTACATAGTACACAAAGATCTACTCCCTGCACTGAAGTGTATGCTTGCTCAGTCAGTGGCTATTGGATAATTTTCGCCATTTGTGAGGTGCAAAAATCGGAGCCCCCACTGAGTGCCGAGGGATCGGCTGAGGGCCAAATTAGCAAATTTTATTTCTGTACCTATCTATGTACCTACTATAGAGAGATCGTTGTTGGTTGGGGCAGGGTGATAATGCAGGTCAGTCCTGTTTTTTAGGCAGAGGTCCAATTTTTTTTCGCTACCCTAGTATATTTGAAAAAGAAAAGCTGACATGCAGGGTAGGAGAAACATGAGACAACTATTCGGCTTATTGTGTACGTACTTACCATACTATACGAAGCACTGTACAGTGAGTGGAATCTTGATGCGTCAACAGGAAATAGATTGCTAAAGTGAGATTTATTGTCTTATCAAGATACTGCTGCAGTACTGCAAAGTAGCATTTTGATATAGGGAGACAGACAATGATGATTTATTGTTATATCAAGATCAGTTTCATCGAGAGTTTACTGTAAGTCAGGCTGCTCACATTTCTAGCAATTTTTTGTAGCTATGATTGTAGATAAATAACGCTAGCTTCTCATGTAACGCTTTGCCTTCATGTTTCCTTGCCCAACAATGCATCAGAGCACTAAACACTCTGTAAAGGTGCGCGTTCTTGTTCCTATGGTGGCCATCAAAGGACTCTCCACTGATGCCCTGATGCTCAGCACACGGGTTGAATCACTTATCCAAAGAAATGAGGAAGCTGTCTTTACTACCCCGACCAGACATGCCCTTTATCTCGCTTGGTACACGTATCTGACATATTTCAAACATAATAACTTGCATAATACTTTTTCTCTCACACGTAGTATGAGACATTAATGAAACACACAACTGAGAGGAGGAAAAAAAACAAAGTAGACCCATGTGTCAGCAAGCTATACTGTAGTAGCCTACCTGGGTCAAAACACTAACGAATTTATCGTGACGACTGCCTGGTTGGGTACTACGTTGTAGCACGGAGAGAATTTAGAAAGAAGAAATTAAGTGACATTTCATTAGTGCGCTGAAGTACGTACTTAGTAAGCGATGTGGCCACTGGTACGTACCACAAAGCTTTGTTCTGTCTTCCCACCCCTGTGCTTTTAATGAGGTTAACGAGCACTTACAGGAACGTGACTTTCACTGAGGGAAAAAAAAACCACTGCATGCACTTAAGCTTTGGGGAAAATCCAACAGTGAGGTTTACAATCTGTGTGTGACAGCTGACTGCATCTCACTTCAGTTAATTAAGACGAATTTGCTGCTAAACCAACTGATTTATACCGTAGTACATACATGCACTGTACCGGTAGATGTGGCTTTTCTACTCGCAGGCACTGTACCAAGTACAGGATTAATAGGAGAAGAGAAGCAGCAGCAGCTAATTACAGCATCAAATTAGTACTGCAAACAGTGCTGCAGATTACACTACGGTATCTCCTTTGTTTTATTTACCAATTAACCGGAGGATACTTTTCAGAATTAAGGATACGTATCTTCAGACACGTATCTTGGAAAAATTTTGCGTTTTGCCATGTTTTCTAAGGTTGGTTCTTGCCTAGTGAATGCCACACATGTTTGTTCCATAAAATGACCAGTTGTCTCGTTGCGCTACTTTTCTTCAGAGCGCTGCCTGGTTCCGTCTTCCGAGTTTCTGGTTTCTGGAAACTCCACCCGGGAGGCAACAGCAGGAGCAGGAGCTGGGGATGATGAGGAGGAGGAGGAAGAGGAGGTGTGCGTCTTGGGTCAGAGATGCCACCTGGTCTGCGGTGAGTACGAAAATATCCGCTTAGTACGTCCACGCGCCTAATTAATACGTCAATCAGTTAATACCCATTTTTAGCTTTCTACAGTTTAAAATGTCCGGTTTACTATGCGGTTAGTACATACATCAGTAAGGCGCAACGCCGTAGCCTCATTGACACACCAGTTCCCGTGATATCACTGAAGTTAAGCAATGTTGGGACTGGTTAGTGCTTGGATGGGTGACGACCATGGGACAAAAGGAAAGGAATGAGATTTTTTCCATCCCTTCCCTTCTCTATTGTGGAGTTGCTATGAAGAGTGCTAACTGGTTGGTGTTGTGCTAGCCAGAGTATCCAGATCTAAAAGAGGTGACAGGGCCGCCAAAATGCAAACGAGTTAAGCTCTAGCATGCTTGCTCCTTGCAACCTCCTGGCTGGAAGGGGTGACTCCCTTGGTCCCAAGATACTGTCACAAAGACGGTTGGGGCTCGCGACCCTGGGAGGTAAAATCCCCAGTTGGTCAGATAAAATGAGTGATGCTCATAACAATAACCGTCACTGAATTAACGCAGAACGCAGAACACCAATAACGTATTCAGTTTTTTAATGCTGTACATACTTGTACTACAAGAAGTCTTTCAGTGCAGCGATTTCTCTCTCCCATTCCTACCGTACTTTCCATACAGCGGTAATTGCAGTTTCTTCTTCTTTTCCCCCTAAACTTTCCTCCCACTGTCCATGTTCACTGAAAATTCTAGGAGGATTGATGGATTTGTCCAGACAGAAACAACACGCTGCTAGTATGTACTGTACAACTACTAGTAGTCTTCTTTCCTCCTCCCCCTGCCTCTGAGGCTGACTGGAAGGGGAAGGGAAGCAGGGATGAGGAAACTAAAGTTGAATTGCTGCAAGCCTGCAACAGTTTTTCTTCCTCCCTGCAGTCTCTCCTCTCCCGGCCCCCTTCCCTTCGTGTAATAGGTGAAGAGAGGAGAAATACTAAACAATCAGCCCTCTCATTAGAGCGAGAAGCAGAAAAGTACACGATTTTTTTTCAGAAAAAGCAAGTAACTTCCTAAAGAGCAACAGAGGTGGGGGGGGGGGGGAAGACGTTTTGACAACATGCCTGAAGCGTTTCGCTCTCACTAACCCCTTAACGAAGACTTTGAGTGGTTTATGTACATACATCCCACTTTGCGCATCATTAGTAAAGTTTTGACAGACCAAGGTCTCCTTACTGTAGCGAAGTGTCGTGCAAGTTGGCAGATCTAAAAAAAACTCTTTTTTGAGAGGGAGGGGGAAGGAAAGGGATGTGAGAGAAGACGTGGTGGTGTTAGTGGTTGAAGTTCAAAAGCCTTGAAGGGGAGGGGAGGGGGGGGCAAGAGAAGGAAAGGGCTTATAGGAACCGCTACTTTGCTGACTGTGCCGCCTCGCCCTCCCCTCCCCTCCCTTCTCCTCCACTCACGCGAATCTGTTGGGTAGAAAGCAGAATGAGCCCCTCCTCTCCTCTCTTTTCTCCTTCTCTTTCCACCTTTCACGTAGCCTTCATCCGCAGCAGCAAAAGTGCTGGAAAGATAGAAGAGGGGAAGGGCGGAAGGGAGGCCAAAATACGGCACACCCACTCTCCCACTCTCCCACCCCTTTCCTTCCAAACTCTCTCACTCTCCATCAGTTCTTCTTGCTCGCGTGTCCACTAAGAAGTCTGAGAGAGGGGAGTGGAGCTACTTTCTTCTTTCGTGTGTGTGAGTGCGAGCGAGAGAGGGAGAGGAGAGGGAGCTGCTGTCTCTCTCTCTCACAGGTGGCAGGAATTGAGGAAGGGAGGTTCTTCCAAATCCTCGGGAAAAAATTGGGAAAACGTAAACAACGTGCCTTAAGCCAATGAGAGGAAGAAGTCCAGGTCTTATAAGAGAAAGAGAGAGAGGGAGAAAGAATCCTCCCTGGATGCCTGTGCGATCATGTCCTGCTCTTCCTCCCCCTCCGCCGTCCTCTCGCCGCTGTCGTCGCCTCCAATCAAGCGCAGCATCGCCAAGCGAGCTTCCAAGGGAGGCGCTCTGCTGGCGCAACTCCTCCATGAAAAGATCATGGACGTGAACGCCAACGGCGCCTGCGCCGGCGACGTGGAGGAGGAGGGTGAGGACGTGTCCGCCAGGAGGCTGCAGAGCCTGCAGGACAGGCTCAAGGGCGTCGTCAGAGATCTCCTGAAAGACGGTAAATTGTTCTTGAGGATAAGCAATATCGTTGCTCCCCCCTCCTTCCACCAATAAGATCCACTTGTTGCTTTAGATTCGTTTCAAGAAGCAGTGTAACGTGACACGTAGTACTACGTATACTGTACTACGTCTGCTAGAATCGCAAAGAAGGCTCCTCTTCCTTTTGAAAAGAGAGTTTTTGATGAATCACTATAGAGCGTGATTTATCCCAGTTCTTTCGGGGATTTCCCCCCCTTCTCTCTTGCGTCGAGTTAGTTTTCACTCTTACCTGCCTCTCTTTCGTGTACCTAGTACATACATACGTAGAAAGCTGACGGGAAGGAAGAAGCGGAGGAGGAGAAGGAGGGACAGAGAGAAGTCGATTTTCTTGGTCTCTCTCTCTCTCTCTCTTCCTCCCTCCCTTTGCAGTTCCCTCCCCCTTCCTTCATGTATGATTAAAGTCTCGCGTGTGTTGTTGTTGTCGCCGCCGTCGCCGCGTCGCCAGACGTGCTGCATTACTAGTATTTCTTCTTTGTCCACCCTCCAGGTCGGGTTTACCCCTCTACGGCACTGTAGTAATACGTACTAACACACACCCTGAGCAAGTTGGTGAACAAAATCAACATTGTTTCGCAGCAGACGACGTCGTCGCCCTCGAAGGTGAAAACGCCGCGCCCGGGAGAGGACTGGCAGCCGAGGTCGACGACGGAGGTGCCTCAGACGAAGAGATCTCATCTTCGTCGTCCTCCTCCTCTTCCGTGGACGTGTCTTCCCTACCCCCTCAGATCAGCGCGCCGGAGCCGCCGCCAACCTTCCTGACCGAGACTGCTCTTCAGGAGGAGGTACAAGCCGAGCAGCTTGGACAACAACAGCACGAAGGGGAGAAACTTCGCCACCACAGCTCAGACGAAGAGGAGGAGAAGGAGGAGGACGATTTCGGTCTCATCAAGAAAGAGCAGGAAGAGGACGAATTCAGTCTCATCAAGAAGGAGCAGGAGGAGAAGCAGGAAGAAGGCCTTGCTGAGGAGCACAGCCAACATGTGAGTGTGAGTTGTGAATTTCGGCAGCATGATGGCGTTGATGGTAACGTTGCAGCCGCTGATACTGTTAACTTTCAGGTGCTGGTACCGTAGTTATTGTTCGTTACGCTGGTTACTTGCGGAAGTTGATCGTTTGAACCTAAGTACGTAGTAGGTATGTACAGAATTTCCCCTCAATTGCAACGTCGATTTTTGTCCAGGGCTTTCGACCGGACGAAGAGGAGGTGCCGGGGATAGTCGAGGCTCCTTCCTTCGAGCCAGAGACTCCAGAGACGGCGACAGCAGCGTGGGAGGAGCGAGAGGAGCCTCTGACTAAGGTCAAGCAGGTTGACGGCGAGGCGGACGTCGACACCCCCGACTCCCCCGAACCTAAAGTAGACGACTCTGTGCCTGTTGCTGACTCCTCCACAGTGAAGGAGGAAGCCAAAGAGTTTGTCGAAGCCAAAGAAGCTATCGAAGCCAAAGAGGCTGGCGAAGTCAAAGAGGCTGTCGAGCCCGCAGACGCGCTGCTGGACGCCGTCACCACCGACCAGAGAGAAGACGAAGAGGAAGCGGCATCTCCTCCCTGCGACGACTCTGCACCCTCCAGCCTCGACTCCCAGGTCCAGCAGAGGCCAAGCTCCGTAATTGTGGAGAGCCAGGAAGCGCCCGAGCCGGACCAGGCCTCATTCATTCTCAAGGGGAGCGACGACACTTGCATCGAGCTTTCTCCGTTGACGCCCCAGGAGGCCGTCAGGGAGGTGGTGGTGGTGGGAGCAGGAGGAGGAGGGGCGGTGGCAGAGCCGGCGCAGAGCCCCATCCCAGAGGTCAGCGAGAACGGGGCCGCCACCGGGGCGATTGACCTGTTGGCGGAGGACGAGACGGTCCAGAGGCAGGAGGACCAGTTTGACGCCGACCTTGCCGCCAACCTTGGTATCCAAGGGTTCGTGCTAAAGACCCCACAGGAGGAAAAGGACTACTTGATGGAAGGCGAGCGCGTGGACGACGAGGTGGAGGTGAAGGAGGAGGTCCGCGCTGCTGCTGAGTCAGACCATTCTGAACCTCTCGGGACTTTTAACGCCGCTCCTGAAGGGGTATCTCCTGATGCCGTAAACGAGGAAGTTGGTGGTGAGCCGAAAAAGCAGGAGGTGACGGAAATCGTCGATGGGTTTGGAATAGCCAACACCGTCGAGAACATGGAAAGTCTCGGGAAGCAAGAAGAGACCGATGATGCTTCAGTGCCAATAGTAACGGACGAGGATGAAAAGGATGCTCAGAGTGAGCAGCAGGAAGTTTCCGTTTTCAGCACTCATGCGGCCTTGGACGACGCCCTCGGTGATCTGGTCGGCAAATTTCAGCAGCAGCAACACGAACCATCTGAGACGCCGGACAAGCTGTGCATCCCGGGATTCAACCTGATACCGGCCACCCCGCAGTCTGGAGTGAGCCTCAACGCTCTAAACGACACTGAGGTGTCGCGCGACGAGAAGGGGGAGGACAACAAAGAAGGCGAAAATGCCGAGGAAGAAGTAAAGCGCGCTGCTGTCGAAGAGGATGATGATTATAAGCCAGAAGAAAACAAGTGCGAAGTGACAGTTCCTGTGAGTGAAACTGCTGAGACAAAAGTCGGCGAGCCGGTGGAGGAGAAGGGCAAGTTCGAAGAAGAAGCCGCCAAACCCGAAGAAGAAGTACTTTCCGGCAAATTGGAGGAGGAGGAAGAAAAGGGTGCCCCTTCCGTCGGTCTTGCCGCAACAGGAGTGGCCGTTGGCACCGCCGCCGCCGCCGCCGCCGCCGCCGCCGCCGCCGCCGCGGCGTCTGCGGCGGTCACCATCGCTTCGACCAACGCCGGGCAACGGAAAGAGGAGCCAAAGAAGCCGGTAGCCAAGGGCCCCGCTGCCGGCAGACCCGGTCCCGCCAGGGGTGCGGTCGCTCCCGGCGCTAGACCTGCGGCCAAGAGGACGCCCGCGCCCACCGCGCCCTCCAAGCCAAAGACCGCCACGTCGGGACCAACAGGGATTTCGGGGAGACCGAGTCCCCGTCCAGCCGCAACCAGGACGACGGCTCCGCGCGCCGCCGGAGCAGCCAGTACCAGGGCGGGAGCGGCGGCGGCGGGGGCAGCGAGGGCTCCAACGGCTGCTGCCACGGGAGCGAGGAGGCCGCCATCGGCCAACACCGGCACCACGGCGGGGTCACGGAGGCCCGCAGGAGCTCCCTCCACTTTCTCTTCCAGACACCCCGCTGGCGGCAGGCCAGCGCCAGTCGGCGGCACCTCTGGTCGCCCCTCCAGCGCCCCCAAGCCTGGCGTGGTCGGGGTCGGGATGAAGCCCGCCCCGAGACCCGCGGTGGCGTCCGCTGGGACGAGAAGGACGACCCCCATGGTTCCGGCCGCCTCTTCTGTCAGGCCAGCCCGCCCAGGAGCTACCGCAACCTCGAACAGGACGGCCGCCACGGCCAGGACCGCCACCAGCAACGGGCCCTCCTCTTCCAGGCCGGGAAGCACAGCGGCGCCGAGAAAGATGCCACTGGCGAACGGCACCTCCGTGCCTGCCGCGGCAAGCAGGACGACAAGGACCACCACGACCTCCTCGGCCGCCAGGGTCAGGAGCACCGCGGCGGCCGGCGCCAAGCTCGCCGCCAGCGCGAGAGACGGTGGCAGAGTCGCATCCAACGCTCCTGCCAGGTCCTCTCGCCCCACGGGTGGCCCTCCCGCTCCAAGGATGACGGCCACGGCCGCTTCCAGGTTAGCGGCTGCGGCAGCAGCGAAGAAGGAGAAGGTGCCGCCAGCAGCCGGGGTCAGGCGGCCGCTGTCCGGCGCCGCCGCCGCTTCCTCCAGGCCGACCGCCGCCACCAGGGGGAGCCTGGCCAAGAAGACGTCGCCACCGACTGCTGGCGCCAAGAAGCCGGCGGGGAAGAAAACGGAGGAGGAGAAAGAGATGAAGAGGGGGGAGGAGGTCTCCGCGCCAAACGGGGTAGCCAAGACAGTGGAGGAGGACGTGGTTGCAACGGTGGGGGACTTGGACGCCGCCGCGGCTTTTCCTCCTTCCGCCGCGGTGGAGCAGCCGCCACCAGTGATGGAATCAGACCTGTGAACGGAGGGAGGTGGGAAAAGAAACACATATTTTGCTTGGCACATGGCAGGGTTGTCCCATATGTATGAACCCCCATTTATACAAGAAGAAGGAGATAAAAAAGATAAGAGGAAGCATACTAATGTACTACAGTACTACTACCACAAGGAAGAACCGTCACAACGGACGTAAATTACCGGCACCTACCGTATGCACGCGCACACGCACTTTCTACACACCCAAGAGAAAAAGTTTCTGGAATCTGTGGGTTTTTTTAACCAGCAATTTCGCGTATTTCAAATCTGTACTACACGGTACCGCGAATATTTACTACGTACAGCCACAGCGTGAACACAATTTAAGGTTTTATGCGTAGATATCCCCTACTAGTATTATTTAGACAAAAACTTCCTACTTAAAAAAAAAGATATGTTTGCTTAACGGCACTGCAGTTGGTTGCACTTAAGAAAATAATCAGTGGGCTTTTTTAATTATGTTTGTTTGTTGAGCTTGCCCTATAGTACTACTATCTGAACCGACATGAATCACGATGCGCCAATCTGTACCACTACCCTTTTCCACACTTGCACTGACTGCTGCTTTTACTCTGAGATTCACCCCCCTCCATTTTTTTAAAGCGAACATGCGAAGGAGCGATGGTATCACCCATACTATTTAATCTGTGAAACGAAGAAAGTCAAATCGTTGTACTTAGCATAAAGGACGTCAAACATGAGAGGGAAAAAAAATAAACTCGTTTGACCCTATGAGCGACACTTCTTTCTAGTTATGTACGTATACGTTCGGTATACTAGGTACACGTAACAATCCGGTATAAGGGCATAATAAGAACGACGACGACTCACGTACGCGCTCGGCATGCAAAAGTTCTCGGAATTCGCCGAGGACAGCATGGCAAGGGAGATTCCAGCATGTACAGATTTATCACCCAAGATGTTTTTGACTTTTTTTTTGCATCCACCTTTTTTCTGTTCTTCTGACTACCACACAGAATTCTTGTGCATTTTTGCATGTGCAAGGGATAATACGTCCTCCACGATGCAACTTGCATTCACAGAGAATGCTCCTCTCGTCACCCATACCTAGTGTCCTCAACCCGGCAAAAGTTGGATAACAATTGTCTACTATGTAGAAATTCTTAGCGCTTTTTTTGCTGATGTTCGGCTACCCCGAATGACCATCCCCCTTGTTCTCCCTCTCCGGTCCCCCTTTGTGATGTAAGAGGAATCCTGGTCAAGTCCAGAGAGAGAGAGAACAAGCGACGAGGGGGGGAATGAGAAAAAAAATCGATTGCCCTTTTTTTGCTGGACTGCCCAAATCTGCATCTCTCCCCCCTCCTCCTCCTCCTCCTCCTCCTCTCCTCCTCCTCCTCCTCCTCCTCCTCCTTCTCTCTCTGTCTCTCTCCCCCACAGTTGCACCTCGCCGTGACACACATTTCATCACGCGGCACCCTGCAAAAAAACCTGCATGCATGGATACACTGGACGCGGTTGTCGATTGCACCACTCGCAAACGTCCATTCCCTTTAAGGTCCTCTCAAGCGCTATTATGTCATCAAAAACGACCAAAAAAAACCATTGTTGGGATGCTTGGGAATTCCGCAGTTTGGTACTGGAATTGAGGACCTAAAATTTCGCTGCTGTTGTCCGCCCCATTGTCCGTCGTCGTAATGTCGTATGACTCCTCCTGCTCGGCCGCCACCACCGCCGCACCCGTCGCCGCCGCCACCCCTTTTTATTAGAATTTTGATGGTTTGAACTTTGGGACGGTGTAGCAGCGCTGGCCAAGCGAGGGAAGGGAGGAGTGAGTGACGTAACATGCGCGAAATTGTACTGTCGGTCTACTACCTACCTAACACTACGTAGGTACTAAGGGGTATTAAAGGAGAGGGAGCGACCACAAGGTTTCCTGTCACAAACGGAAAGGGACACAAAAAAAGAGAGCTAATTGCCGCAGTTAAACTCATCATCATCATCATCGCAACGCAGTGCGCTGCTGGCCGTCTACGTACAAATTTTTCTTTGCACTGCATGATTACGATGCCACGTTGCCCCAAGAAAGTAGAAAAAAATGGGCAAAATTTGCGTGGGTTGCTCTGGGTCAGCCCGTTGTGCGTGTGCGTGTGCGCGAGCGCGCTCGAGCGCGGCGTGCATGTGGTCTCCCTCCTGCTGCATGATGGGTTTGGATCGGTGGGCGTCGTTTCCAAGGGAGGGGGAGAGGGAGGGAGAAAAGGTCGCCCACGGCCATCAACAGGAGGAGAAGGAGGAGGAGGTTGATGTTGTTGTCGGGTGGCGAGTGTACGGAGGAGGAAAGGATCCTGTTTCTCCTCTTGCTCGATCTCCTCTTTGTGGCGCAACGCGAGCAACGCAAGAGGGCGAACTCTGTCTCGATGGCTTTCGTGGGACGTGCTGGGAATCGCTGCTGCTTGCCTGCTTGCTGCCCGGACCTGTAGTAGTGCATACTTATACATGGGCGTACAATAATACCACAAGTACCGTACTACGGCTTAGACACAAAGTGGCATATTTTCCGTTGCGTAAATTGTGGTAGCATCACAGTGTTGAAGTTTATTTTGGATTTTTGGAAGAAAAAAAACCTACCACTAGTGCACACATCCCTTCCTTCTTTTGAGTTTCACATGCCCATGTTCGAGGAGTGATTTGGAGAGAGGCAGAGGCCCACAGTCTTTTCTCAAACTCCAAAAGGTGATCGTAAATTTAAGCATCGGGAGAAAAATTCGTTATTTTTCGTCAGCAATTTCTTTCCCTCCATACCGTATTGAGCTGCTCAGTAGTTCTCAACACTTATTCGGAGAGTGCTCATTTATCCAACTTGGACTGTACCTACTACTTTGGCACAAACGCAGAAAAAGAAAACCCTTTACCCTTTCCAGAAGGCTTTGACCACGAGGCATCAGGTGGCGCCGGTGGAGGCGGAGGTAGCTGCAGCGGCGGTGGCGGCGGAGGAGCCGACCACCGCGGCAACGGCAACGGCAGCGGCAGCGGCAGTGGCAGTGGCAGCGGCATCGGCGGCTGCGTTGGTGGAGAGTAAACCGGTTCTCATCCTTCTGATCCGCAGGGTTGGCTCCCCCTGAATTAGCCCAGCTCTCCCGCTCGTTATCCAGGTACGACATGTCGGTGTTGCTAACAAGAAACAAAATTCAGATTCAGATACGCTCGCCAACTTAGTTAGAAAAAATACATAACTTACTGTACTTATGACATGCTTTCTTCTGCTTAAAGGAGAGATGATGGGTCAACGAACAAATCAAATATAAACATATAGGGGAAGGACAAAAGAACTTCTCGGTACTCGCAGGGACAAAAAAAATCACTCCAACGCCTGGAGAAAGATGCTGCTATAAAAGGCGAGAAGCCGGAGCTAGAACGAACGTCAGTTCCATTTGGAATTGCTTCCTAGGACCTGAAGGTACGTACAACAACAAGCATCTTTATTTTTTTCCCGCCCTTGTCACGTTGCACTCTGCACTTCAGATCCCATTTCAAAGATGCAGGGGTTCCACTTCTTCCTGCTGTTCCTCACGGTCTCCGCCGTGATGGTGGCCACCGAGCCCATCTTTCTGGGCGGCCTCCTGCTCGTCAAGGGCGCCATCCTGAAGGGAAAGATCATCGGCGGCCTGCTCTCAAGGTGACAAATCATTAATTTTTTTCTATCTAAAGAGTGCTTTGCTGCTGTGACTGTTTTATCTTTCAACACTGCCCCACAGGAAGCGTGGTCGTGGTCGCAAGCGCAAGGGGGGCAAGCGTCGTCGCTATCGCCGTGGGGCGGTGGAGGACGAGGGCGAGGAGGACGTCCTCACGGAGAAGGAGATCCTGGATGAGCTGTTCCTCCGCGCCACCATGCAGGACGTGGACGACTGCGCCAAGAAGTTTGTGTGCCTGGTGAACTCTCGCGACGCTGCTGGCGAGGGCCTGGACTCCATGGAGCGCACCGTGGTCTCCCTCTTCGAGGGCGAGAAGGGATTCCTGGACGCCTCCGCTGGCTCCGCCCGGTTCCAGCTGGCGGCCATCATGGGCCGCGTGGCCGGAGCCTCCCAGTGCGACCGCATCTACGCCAGATGCACCCTCCCCTACAGGGACATGGCGAAGTTCATGGAGGCCGTCCCGGTTCCTGACGTCGGTGCCAACCTTGTCAATTAACCGCCTGCTTTCAACTACCAAGTTGTAATGAAATACAAAGAAGAATAAGTACCATTGTTCTTGTTGAGAGGACTCTTTTTTGGAGAAATCACAGGAAGGATTGTAGGGAAAGGAATAGAAAACGAGTTTGTAGTTACCGGTACAGTATGTACCTACTAGTATACGTACAATCATTACGATTATCCTAGGAAACATGAAAGTGATGCCGCACTGCTTCCGGCATGGAGGCTATCTCATGCTGCGTGAAATTGAACAATTCAGGATAAGGGTTTCCGTTGGGAAGCTCCAACTCCTGCCCCTCCAGCACCTTGAAGAACGGGTGGGCGAGGGCCTCCCAGGCAGATGGCCGCTTTCTTGGCGAGTAGACCAGTGCGTGCTCGAGGAGGTCCTGCAGCATTGCCTTGTCCAAGTGCGAGGGAATCTTGATGTGGTACAGACGGTTCTCAATGGAGTGCTTCCTCAGGGCTTTAGGGTTTATGGCAGCCTCTACTTTCATGTCCTTGAAGTCTTCCACAGTGGGGAACCCAAGGTACTCGACGATCTGCTCCACATGTTGCCGGTCGCTCTTTAAGTTGTAGAAGATGGGGTGTCCCAGCACCATCTCCGACATGATGACAGCTCCACTCCACACGTCACACTTGTCGCTGTACCTGCGAGCACCCAGGAGCAGCTCTGGTGCACGGAAGAGCAGTGCCCCGATGTAACTGATCATGTCCTTGTGGCTGTTCTCCTTGGTCAACACTACGCTGCACCCGAAGTCTGTCAGCTTGAGGATTCCATGCTCGGGATTCACCAACAGGTTCTCGGGTTTCAGGTCTCGGTGGATGATGGCGTGAGAGTGGCAGAAGGCAACTGCCCGCCACATCTGATAGCTGAAGAGCTCCAGCCAGGGCCTCTCAATCCCAACATTGACAACATAGTGTGCGTGAATAAACTCATACAGGTCTCCGCCTTCCACAAGCTCCAGGAGAAAATAGGACATGCCCCCTGGGCCAAAGAAGTAGTACTGAAGGTTACAGATATTCTGGTGGTGGAGCAAGAGCAGGGCAGCCCTCTCCATGGCATTGACAGTTTCTAGACCAGCTGGACACTTCATCGCAGCCATGGTCTTTGCCCCAGTGGAGAGATCCTTGACCACCACCTTCTTAACAGTCCCAAAGCCACCCTTTCCAACATCGGCCATTACGTAAAGGGCAAGTTTTGCAGCCTTGTCGTCCCAAGACACAGCATCCACGTGCTTGTCAGGAGGAGGAGAGACGTCCTCTCTCTCTGCATGATCTTTCTCGTTTTTTTTATCTGGCGATTTCCCCGCTCGACTTTCGGCACCTCCCATCTGCAAATTTGCTCTGTGCTCCACGACACGCAATATGGCAAATTTATTTGCTGATTTATTTCTGCAATATTTTTATTTATTTCTGGATAGACGGTTGAACCATGGAAGTCTTTGACTTGGCAAGGAAAGCACTTAAACTTTAAAATTTAGGCGTCTTAGAACTTTTGACAATATAAATTATCTTCTGTGTAAGCATTTGAAGAATCATAAAATCAGATGGCTAGTGTCAAATTTACAGCACTTTAAAAATTTATTGTAGTCATTGAATTAAATCTGAAAAGAGTTGTCTTGATTTTGAATACTACTACCGGGTATATACAAGATTTCTCATGTCTTGGAAGTTGTGCATTCTACAAATATAAAGCATAAGTAACATTATGCAAAAAACATACGTATATAGTAATAAATTTATTATTTAATAAACTTTCTTGTTGAATACATTCTTTAAGCTACCTTCACAAGGGACATACAGAGCAGGGTGAAAGCTTTCCTTTCCAGATCCGAGACTTCCATGACTGAACCTTACGTTGAGCATGTACTGGTACATACAGTGTAGTATGCAATACATAGTGTTTCATTGTGTACATGCTGCATCAGGTAGGTACACGTAGTGACTTTCACGGCATATATTTTGACTTATTTGCCTTTCGCATTGTGTCCCCAGTCATACTTGATGTACTTAATCTTGTAAGCTTTGGAATCTTTCTTTTTATTTGCCCTCTTCAAAATTTCTCCCAATTCGTGCTTCTTGTCCAGATGGTCGCAGAGATGACTGTAGATCCACCCGAGGACTTGGTCGTTGCTGTCACCAAAGTCTTGCGCGCACCACTTAAACAGCATGGACAAGCGTATTGTAGACTCCGACTTGTCTCCACCTTCATCGACTTTCAAGGCGTCGTCCGTCTCTAGAAACGCCCTGGTCGCAAAGTCCAGCTCGTTGTCGATGTCGTCCTTGGAAAAGGTCTTGATGGACGGGCAGCTCTTGGCCCCGCAGTTTAGGGCAAAGTGGATCCGGGGTTCGCACTCCGGCAGCACTACCTCACGCCGCGGGTCAGAGGAGCCGAACGGCTTCATGTACAGGGTCGCCATGCTGGCGCGGTTGGACCTGAGGATCCCGTTCTCGATGTCATTGAGGCTGAAGACGCGGCCGCCGATGTTGTACGCTGTCGTGGAGAAGAACTTGTACCTCCGATACAGGCTTGACGGGACGCCCTTTTCCACCATCCCGTGGATGACGAGCACGTTGTAAACGTTGATAAAGAGGGCGAGCTTTTCCTCCCTGGAGAGGGCCTCCAGGTCCACTCTCTGCAGCTCCAAGGTCAGGCGCTTGTAGGTCCCGAACTCTTCGGACTTGGAGATGCCGTCGTAGTCCACCCCTTTCCCGCTGGGGGTGAGGAAGTCCGAGAAGAGCTTGAGGGTGACCTTGCGCATGTCCTCGGCTACCTCGCCCGGTGGGCGCTGGACGCACTCGGACATCACGTCCGTGTTGAGCGCCCTCGCCCTATCGCTGGTGGCCAGCTTGTAGAGGGCGCCGCGGCTCTCCCTGAAGCTCCCCTCCCCATCCACGTTGACCCCGAAGCGGCGGGAGACTAGCTCCTTTCCCATGGCGACGGCGTCTCCGTGGCTCATCCTCCGCTCGTCCGTGCACCACCTGACGAAGTCCCTCCCAGTGAACGAGTCCCGGACGCAGAAGGACTTGCCCCCCCTCCCGTTGGTGCAGTGGGTGCGCAGGACTCCCCCGCCCGTCATCCCCGCCACGAACGGGGCAAGGTCGTCCTTCTCGCAGTCGGCCAGCTGCCCTCCCTCCAGGGCGGACTCGTCCACGGCCTCGGTCGGGTAGGGCACCATGGGCGCCGTCTCGGGATCACTGGGCATCCTGTGCCTCTTGACGTGGTCGACCACCTTCCTGAACTTCTTCCCGTCGGCCACCAGCTCCTGCAGGTCGTCGTTGCCGCCCACGTGCCGCTCGTTGAAGAAGATCTGCGGGACGCTCATCTGGAGGGTCCTCCGGTGCAGCCAGTCCCGCACGCGCACCGGGTACTTGTCCACGGACACCTCGACGAAGGGCAGGCCCTGCTCCTTCAGGGTGGACTTGGCCTCGGCGCAGAACGGGCACCCACTGATGGAGTACACGGTGATCTGGCCCCGCAGGGAGGCACGCTTTGCGGGCATGATGAGATTTTGCTGTTGCGACTGCAACTTGCAAAAATAAATTGCGTCAAGTCAGACGCAAAGACAGAGCTGCCAGATTTTCTTCCGCGACAAGAATTGGTACTGAGTACCGTGTAAAACAAAACCATGAGAACAGAAGAAAAAAAACAGCTGATGGTAAGCACATATAAAGTCCTAAAAATTAATGAAAGCATTGCTTAAAGCAACTTTTTAGGGAACTTTTAATGCTTTTAATGAATCTTACAAACTTAAATCTTGCAGTGTAAAAAGGTACCGAAATAGAACCAGGAACCAAGGCAATTTTTTTAAGAACCACAGTTTCCGAAAACCAACTAATTTATACTATTGTACAAGTTTAATGATAAGTCTCACTGTCCCTGCTGACTAACCAACACCATCGCCATACAGTACTTTTAGGTAGATTGCGTTAAGCGTAAACAATTTAAAGCAGTTTTGTATCAAATGTTAACTACAGTCAAGTCTCAATATAACGATAATTTTCGTCAGCAGCAAACCTATTGTTATATTGAGACTTATCGCTACATTGAGACTTTGAGGATACCGACTGAGTATGAGTATTGTTATATTTTAACTGCCCAACCAATAACGTCC
>JAAUYM010027690.1_pt1 | contig 17829 bp, 21 predicted proteins | sample 7278001 | NCBI WGS metagenome assembly JAAUYM01 (sample SAMN14350224, study PRJNA611818) | marine sediment metagenome | isolation source: surface marine sediment (1.8m) | place: French Polynesia: Moorea | collected 2018-08
GGAGAGAGAGAGAGAGAGAGGAGAGAGAGTCACCTGAGTGGCATTAGGAGATTCTTGGTATGACTGAAGAAGCGGGTAATTTAATTGAAGGAGAACATGTGAGTCTCATTCAGGCATTTGAGAATATCTTAACAAAAAAAAGAACGACTGTGATGAAAACTGATGATGATGGACCAACAACGAAGTCTTGGTTCCTTGGGAAGGAGGACTCCACGGCCTTTTTCAATGCATCTAAGTATGACGGGGGAACTCCATAATAACTGGTTTTTAAAGCACATATGGATTTTTCTCTTGCTTGGGGTAACACGACTTTTCAGTGGAATACAACATGCATTTAATCCAGATCCATAGTTAAGTTTATTTAATAATAGTTCTCACTTTAAACTACTCGTACATGAGGAAGGCACCTGAGATGCTTCTTTCTACCTCTATGTGAAGCATGGAATTTAGAGATTATACATACCACAATATGTGTATCAACATAGTTGTTAGGATTTTAATACTGTAGAAACCATTCAGCATTTTGCCAAGATCTGGCAACGCTGATTGACGCGATGATTAGAGAGAAGAGACAGAAAATCTAAGAAAAACAAACAAACCCGCGTAAAAGCAACTAGAAAGGCGATCGTCCGTCCGCCTCGTCTCGTCTCGTTGCTCGTCGTCCACCTGACTTGCCTCGTCAGGCTCATGTCGGCCCGTCGCGCCTCCGCCCGCAGGATCGCCGACTCTGACTCCTCGGACGAGGACGAGGACGACCAGAGTCGCCACGGGCGAGAAGGGGACTCCAGCGGGGAAGAGTACGAACCCACTCCGAGGAGGGACAGATCGCGCGCCGGCAGCAGCGGCGGCGGCGGCGGCGGCGGAGGCACGCCGCAAAAGGCGAGGGAGAGCGGCGCAGGCGGCGCAAGCGGCGCCGGAATCGGAAAAGATGACGAGAGGCGCCTGGCGTCCGACGCCATCTTCTGGGTGTTGGCGCAGGAGCGCCGGCGAGCGCCGATCAAGAGGGCGGACGTCTTCAAGGCGGTGGGACTGACAGGCAGGCAGAGGGACCTGCAGGACAGGGTCTGGGACAGGATGGACGGACTGCTCAAGACCGTCTTCGGACTGGACCTGGTCGAGCCGAAGGACAAGAAAGGATCGTGGTTCCTGGTCAACAGGTACTCTCTTGACTTAAGCTTCTGTGCAGCATGGAAGGTTTGATCGGCCGGGTACTACCTACATATAGTGGAGGAGCTTGGAAAAAAAAATGGTCTTTGTAGGCTGCACGAGATGAAGAACCCGGACAGACAGCACCTGGAGCTGAGCGACCAGGACAACGCGCAGACGGGGCTGCTCTTCTCCGTCCTCGCCCTTATCTTCATGTCCAACGACGTCGTCACAGACGAAACACTCTTCAAGTTCCTCGAGTGCGTCGTAATGATGATGCTGAGATGGTCTATAGTAACTTAACGTGGGTTTTTCTTCACTCTCAATCCAGACAACTCGGGGTCTACGACGACAAGGCCGGCGCCGCCACCGGGCGGAGGCTGGCCAACGGCGACCACTCGCGCTCCTCCGGCTGGGGCGGCGGGGTCAGGGATGACGTCGGGGACCTCTTCGGCGACATCAAGAAGCTGATCTTCACGGAGTGGGGCCAGAAGCAACAGTATCTGGACATCACCAAGGTGGACACTGGCGACACGGACAACCCGCTGCACGAGGTCCGCTGGGGGCCCAGGGCCAAGCTGGAGGTGAAGAGAAGCGCCGTGCTGCAGATCGTCAGCAACATGTACAAGGTGGACCCAAGGAGCTTCAAGCAGCAGTTTGAGGCAGTGGTAAAGGAGGACCCGGGGGCGAAGGCGACGCTGGAAAACAGACAGGAGGCGGAAGAGGAGGAGGAGGAAGAAGAGGAGGAGGAGGAAGAGGAGGGGAAGTAGGAGAAGGAAGATGACTAAGAGTTGATGGGATTGTCATGGTCAAGATAATCCAGATTGTTAGTTTTAATACAAAGAGGGAATATGGAATGCTGCATATAATTCCACGTCGTTATCCTCATTTGACGTCCGCCTTTCCCCAGATGTCGAACCCCCCAAGCCTCTCCGGCAACTCGCAGATGAAGGACTTCATGCTCTTGCCGCAGCTGGCAAACTCAAACTGGCCCCGAACGGGCTGAAAATGGGCGTGGAGGACGACGCTTTATGGTGTTACACAGCCTGTGGCAAACCTGCTTAGGGGAAAAGTCCAGGCTCATGCAGTTCCTCTTCTTAGCGTTGGAGGGCTGCTCGGTGGACGTCGGGAAGGCCATCCGGAGGCCGTCGGAGAGATAGCGAGGCCTGCCAGAAGAGAAGAAAAGAAAAAAGACACCAGGCACTGCAATGCAACCCTCGACCAAGCAAGGAGCTAACAACTCCTCACTGTCCTTCCTGTAGAATGTCGGTGCCGCCGATCCAGAAGCTCCTCTCGGATTCGCCCGCTTGCTTCTTCAACATCGTCCTCAGTTCAAGAAAACCCTGATAAAAAAAATCAAGATTCCTTGTCGAGCTTTGGGCACCTAGGTGGGTGCTTCTACTTCAAACCTGCTGTGCGTGCGCGCACCTTGACATCTCTGGGCTCATATATCCTCCCTCCTTCCTGCTGGCAGAGCTCTACGGCCCTCCTGAAGGGCAGCTTCCCCTCCAGGTGGACCTTGGCGCACAGCCCGGGGGAGACCTCGGAGTAGCCGGGGACGTCACAAGTCACGACTAGAAGGAGGACTTCTCGCTTATCAATTTCAAAGAAAAAAAAACTAATTTTGTTTCATATATATATATATTGGTTTTTTTTCTTTTACATGGCAGCGGGCATCCGTACATCTTCCGGACCTTCCTGAGGTCGGTCCGGCTTGGCAGAAGTGAGCGTTGCATGAAGAATTCGTCCACACCTCTCTGCCTCGACCAGGGATGAACAAGACATACGTAGTAACTATAATCTCGACTTGTACCGGTAACGTTACAGTACTTAAGAAGACTGTCTCGCCTTGAACGTGTACTGGTTGAACTCCGGGCGGTAGTGCATTATGCTGTAGTAGTCGTACGGCTCCTGGTACGTCTTGGATCCCTTGAACTTTTGGTAGTCATGCAGTTCGCTGTCTTTCCCGAAGAGAAGAGTCATCGTGCGAGTTCTCACCTTAGTTTAAAAAAAAAAAAGTTGACTTTCTCGAACCCACGTACTTGTTTCCCAGGTTCTTCCAGTTGATGACGATGTACTGGTCCCTGTCCGGCCTGGTGTGCTCGTGGGCGAACCCGATGGCGTGGAACATCTCGTGGATGGCGCACCAGTCGGCGTCGCTCACGCGGACGTCGTTCTGCTCCTTCCCGCGGACCTGTTATACTAGTAATATGAGCTTTGTACTGTACCCTTTTTTTCTCTTACTTGTTACCCCTTGTCACTCTATTGCCACCATTGTTGTTGTTGTTGTTGTTGTTGCTAATGTTGTCAATAACGCACTGTTTAATCCCGTGTTCCCTTCTCACCACCCCAATGTCCGCGCTGCAGCTCCCGTCGCCCCTGTTGGAGATGACGACCTTCTCCACCCCGTCCACTCTCGCCTTGTAAGGACGGATCTGAAAAAGGGCACTCCAAGGGAAAATTGTACTACGAGTACAAATTAATTCATTTGGGAAAGCAACTTAAGTGCTCTTGCCTTGATGCAGGACTCGAGCAGGCGGTTCACCGCGTGGTATCGTTCCAGAATCTCTTTCTTAAGCTTCTTGTCTGCCAGGGAACACCATAGAAGGACCTTGATAATATCATGCCATCAATCTTCTTGAACAGCGTTGTCTCACCTACTGAACCGTCAAAGACGTAGGGCACGATTCCCTCGTCCCAATGCTTCAGGGGCACCGGGATCCCGTTCCGGAAGCCGCGTACGGCCTTCGCCTTTTCTTCACCACCACCGACCAGTGCCTGATACTGACTCTCGTCCATGATCATGTCCGACATCACCACCCTCCTCACCCCGTGACCTAATAGAATATCGGTCTAAATAGCATTTACCTACCGTTTACTATTACTGCTATTATCTATTTATGATTTTTATAATTTTATCTATGTTGTGCGGTAAGGACCCACTATCCAGGAAAGACTTAGGCCTCCTCTTGGACGTGGTGGCCCTGGAGATCTGCTGCCTTGCCTCCCGCCGCGACTTTATGAACCGCCTGTACGCAGCCTCGTCCATCACCCGCGCCTGGAACTTGTACTTGACGTTGCCCTGCGCTGCGGAAGAAAGCAGCGCGTGGTCAAGTCATTGAGGCGTCCGTAGGGATGAGCAAGTACCCGACGGGACTTTTGGGTCAGTTTCCAGAGCAAAATAGTGTGACATTAATGTGAATGGTAGTCTGATGACATGCTTTATTACGCTTCCAAGCGGAATTCGCAACAACTTGTTATGCTCGTAACTTTCAAAGTCCCGTCCTGTACTGCAGTACTATGTGTTACCATCCACGAATCTTCTGGGCCCGCCTTTTCCTCCGGGAAGTTCCTTCTCCGCACCCGAGAAGGATTTCCTACCGCCAAGCCGTCCGGACTTGTAGGCAGGCCCTGACCGGTGACCCTTCAATAGGCGACTCTTTAGGATCTTGCTGGCCGAGACACTCTGCGCTGGTCGGAGCCAATCTGGACGTGCCGAAGTTGCATCACGCTTAATTGCTCTTTTTCAGTCGAATATGTAGAAAAACTTGGGGGTCTTGCACCAGTGATTGATCAAAGTCTTGACATTTCCAAATTAGGGATGCAAACTGACTTTTCTCTGCGAGACACCTCTTCTTTCATCGTTGCGTAGAGGTGATGACCTCCTTTCTGCTCCCATGTCTTCCTTCTCCTCCTTCAGCCGTACCAACAGGTACCTGGCAGAGCCTTCGCCCAGGAACAGCAAGATGGTCACCATCTGAACAAGACTCACCATGTTCTACAGTCTCTTGAACGGGTTCTGGCAAACTACTGGGCTAGCCAATCCCCTGTCACTTCTTAACGGAAGCGCCCAGAGATGCTAAGTTGTTTTTATTTTTTTTTCCCGCATCTCTCCCTCGATTGAAGAATCGTGCTCTGGTAGGAAAGGGGGAGATCATATTTCAAAAGATAATACAAGTTGATCAGTTCGAGTCCCCTCAACGCACACAAAATTCTAGTAGTACCACCAACTCGTGCAAGATAAAAATATATCTGTAACAACACTATGAGCACCTGGCTGAATCCTCTCTGAGAGACACGTAACATTAGCTTTAGCTACCATTTTATGGCCAGTGAGCTCGCCATCTTCTCCACCTCATGGTAGTCCGTGTACAACAGGCTGGCGGCCTTGTCAGACTGCTTGCCGCCGAGCCACTCCTCGTACAGCCTCCTCGTCGTCCCGTTGTCCTCCGGGTCACGCCTCTCCAGGCCCTGGAAGGCCTCCTCAAGGGCGGCCACGACCTCCCTAGAGGTGATGGACCCGTCCGGCGGGCGGCTCTGGGCGCCCCCGTTCAGGCACCCTCCCGGGCAGGCCATCACCTCCACGAAGTCGTAGTCGAACCGCTTCCTCTTCATCTTCTGCACAATGTTCTGGATATTCCTGAAGCCGTTGGCCACCGCGAACTTGAGCACCACCTTTCCATCCCTCTCGTAGACCAGCTCCTTGAAGTCCGCGTTCCTCATCGTCCTGTACCGTATTGTTGGTGTTTCGCCGTAGAGCTCCCTTGCCGCATGGACAAAGACTTCCTCGGCATACCCGCCGGAGCCCGAGCCGGCATTGCCCCTGACGATGACGTTCCTGTACGCCTCCTCCTCCTCCCGGCCGAAGAGGTCATCCAGGGGGCTGCTTTGCAAGGACGACAGGCCCACCTCTTTCTCCTCCATCATCTGCTCCAGCTCCACCGTTGTCATCACCAGGTCCACGTCCCTGGTGCCGGTGGCGGCGTCAACAAAGTCTGCCCTGGAGGCCTCCAGCTTCTTGTCGAAGCAGGGCATGAGCGTGACGTGGCGCACTCGCCCGGGCGCCACCCCGAGTCTGGCGGCCAGCGCGTCCTTGACGAAGGCGCCCATGATCTGCTGCGCCGAGCGGACCCTGCTGACGTGCGGCAGGATCCACGACCCGTGGGTCTTCTCCGCATAGCAGATCCAGCCCGGACAGGAGGACGTCAGGAGGGGGAAGCGGAAGCCTCCCTCCTCCCGCTTCCTGGCCAGGAACTCCACCCGGTGCTCCTGCAGGGCCAGGTCCTCGGCTGCCCGGGTGTCCAGGATGCAGTCGGCACCCAGGGACCGGAAGAAGGCGGACACCTTCTCGGCCGCCTCCTGGACGCCGATGCCGAACTTGTGTGCCAGGGACAGTACGGGCTGGCACTGCAGGCTGACCACCACCAGGTCCACGCCTCCGTCAGGGCTTGTCCTCAGTGAAAATATCCTATACAAAAAAAACCCTCAATGTCAGATCTAGTTGATGAAAGATTAGCTCGGGTTTCACCTCTCAAGTTCTTGTCCGCTCTGCTGCTCAATGAGCACCGTCTCCGCCGAGGTGATGCATCCCGAGCAGGCCAGGCAGTCGGCCAGGGTGATGGAGGCCTTGGCCAGCCTCCTGCTGCTGCCGTCGGTCAGCTCCTCAGTATAGCTGCCGTCGTCGCCCACCCTGATCCTGGGACCGCCGGCGCCGCCCTTCTTCTTCTTGTCGACCTTGACGGGCTTGATGCACTCCTGGGAGGGTGCGATGAAGTCGTCCAGGTCCGTCAACTGCAGCACTCCGCTGAACGCCATGACGCATCCCGTCAACAGGATCTGGAAGGTGTGCTTCACAGCCTGCTGCTATCTACGAGTATCTATGTCGGGTTGGAGATGCCCTCCACATTCCTGTCTGTAGGATGGGATGGGATGGACGTGGACCACCTCCTTAGTATAATGAAGGTGGTGGATATGTTAGTCTTGTTAGTTAGCCTCGTTTTCCCCGGTTAGCCACACTGCCTGCAGTGGCAAAAAAAAACAGCTGTAGAACTGTCTTTATTTACTTGGAGCAGACAGCTGCACCATTTCTGCTTTGCAATCAATTTAGTTTGGATATCTCACCATCTAGCAACTATGGAAAAAAACAGGTCTCGCCTTCAAGTTACTTTAAAAAAAGTTGCCTTAAAACATAGACAAAAGCATGTTTTTTTCTAACATTGTTTGACAGTCACCACTTTCATTAAATTAGAATATGGGTTAGATGTCGCTAAACTGACACTTTTGCGGTTCTTTTTGTCGCGTCCGAGAAAAGCAATAATTCTCTTTTTTCCCGAAACAGCTGCAAAGAAAGAGAGGCAGCTTTTTGCCCTTTCTCCTCTCTCTCAGACTCCTCCTCCTCCTCCTCCCTCCCTCACTCGACCTTCGCTTCGCCGACGGCTTCACCAACCCCCCGACAGAGGGGGGCCACCTCGCATAGGACGAAATTCTCTCCCCCCAACGCCGACCTCTCCTCCGTTGCGTCCTCCTCCGCCGTGTGGGTCTTCCTCATCCTCCCCCCCGCCCGGGTCCTCCTCCTCGTTTGTGGTCACACGGGGGGTCCCCCGCGTCCTCCTCCTCCCGGCGGGCGCAGAAAAGCAGCCACAGCAAGGTGAGCGTGCAAAGCTGGTGATGGTGACTCATGGCTAAAAAAAACCCCCACCTGTCTCTTTACATAATTTCACATCTCCTGCACTTGAGGATACCATTACTATTTACTATTCCTTCTTTGTTTTCCCCCCGTCCCCTCCAGATCCCTTTCAACTCGTTTTTCCGCTGTCCCACCATGAGCGGAGGCGGCGGAGACACCTCCTACAGGCAGGCCACCCACGCGGGCTCATGGTGAGACCAGCAGCCGCCATAAATTTCATCTTCAGCAAGTCTTCAGTGGACCTATCTTTTTGCCGAGAAAAAAACAGACTTGCTGCTGGAATGTGCAAAGGTCCATTGCACGCACATGAAATTGGTTTAGGGGGAAAAAATGTGTTTGCAAAAATCTGGCTCAAAAGTTCACATCTCTTTTTTTAAGGATAGAAGGATCTCATTTACCTTCGTTTCGTCTCCCCAGGTACGTTTCTGACGGCCGCCAGTTGAGGTCCGAGCTGGACGGTTGGCTGGGTGCTGTGGACGTCTCCTCCCGCGGTCCGGCCAGGGCCATCATCGGGCCGCACGCCGGATACAGATACTGCGGGGCATGCGCGGCATACGCCTACAGACAGGTTGTGGGACGGATATATAATAAGGGGACAGCGTTGCCAAACTGACGCATTCAACAACAAAGAAAAAAAATCTTGCAACATCTGGCATATTTAAATATCACGGGCCATAAAAGTTTGGAATGCTTGGAGTCCTTTTTTTCAAGAGTTTTTTTTTATAACCCGTAAATCTGACATATTTTTCCTGGAAAATTTTTGTTATGTCTCTGGCAAAGATAAAGGATGAATATTTTATGTTCCTGCAGGTTGACCCCACGAACATTCGCCGGGTGTTTATTCTGGGCCCCTCCCACCACGTCCGCCTGGGCGGTTGTGCCCTTTCTGCCTGCTCACGCTACCAGACGCCCCTCTATGACCTCACAGTGGACAAGGCCATTAATGAGGAGTTGCTGGAGACAGGCGAGTTTGAGGTGATGACCCTGGAGGCTGATGAGGACGAGCACTCCATTGAGATGCACCTCCCATACGTGGCCCGGGTGATGGAGGCCAAGAGGGATGCCTTCACTGTAGTGCCAGTGCTGGTGGGGTCGCTGTCACAGGACAAGGAGGCCAAGTATGGGCGTGTCTTCGCCAAGTACCTCTCCGACCCCTCCAACCTGTTTGTCATCTCCTCCGACTTCTGCCACTGGGGCCAGCGATTTCGCTACCAGTACTATGACGAGAAGCACGGGGAGATCCACCAGTCCATCCGGGAGCTGGACTACATGGGCATGGGGCTCATCGAGGGGCTGGACCACGATGCCTTCTGCACCTACCTCAAGAAGTATGGCAACACTATTTGCGGGCGGCACCCCATCGGAGTCTTCCTCGGCGCAGTTGCCGCAATGAGGGTGCACACCAACGGGATGCGGATGCAGGTAAACATTTTACAGAGAGTAGCAAACAGGATATGGTGGTTACCATTAAGATTTGAAAAGCAAAGAGGTGTTTTTTTCTTTGTTTATGTACGAACATCATTTTTTTCCTTGTTAACTTATTTCATTGACGACATGGGAAAATAGTATAATCCGCACCTTGCATTTTTCTATGTTTCTTTCAGGTTAAATTTCTCAACTATGATCAGTCCAATAAGTGCCGGAGCATGCGCGACTCCTCTGTCAGCTACGCGGCCGCCTCCTTCACCATCGGATGAGACCAATAAACACATCTTTTTGGAGGGGGGAAAGGAAGGGGAAGGAATGAGGACGAGAGAAAATTCGGCAGCATTATTGTTATCTCGAGGGAAAGAGCGGAAAACTTTCCTACCCACAACTCATGTAGAGAGCAAGGCACCTTTTTATCATTCTCGATGAAAGCAGAAAGTCTTGGCCACTAAACTTTCCTTCACCCCACTCCCCCTGATCCTCCTTCTCCTCCTCCTCCCGAGAGACTTCCGTGCATACGTGGACATAACTGAGTAAAAATTCTTATAAACGAGTCTTTTTGGGAAACTACATAGTAAGCGTAAGGAGTTTTTCTAAATCAAAATTATGTGAACGAAACTTGATTGCTTCTATCACAGGGCGTGCGCGAGTAGTAAAACAATTTACAAGTCTCTCTTCCTAGTCTGTGATTCTACAGCATGTCCTAACAAAAATGGTCAAACTCTGTTAATGAGGACTCAGTTAATCTAATTAAAAATCTCAATTAAGCAATAATTCGACTACAATTGGTCCATCTCCCGACTTGTCCCAATTTTCTGAGTTCGACTGTTAGTATCAGCAAAAGTAGGTTAGCTTTTTTTCTGGGACATGCTGTACATCCTGTTGTGATTGCTGCTGCCGGAGGCTGCAGATCATGGTCTTGACATTGCTCTGCCATTGAGCCTTGATCCAACCATCCTACCTGTAGGTAACACTCTGCAGTGACCACTGACTGCTGCTGCTCCTTATAGAGCCTCCCAATGACAGAAGACAATTACTACTATGCTAGGTCGGGTTAGGACAGTGTGGGCCACAAGATCAGATTTCAGTTTAGCAAACTGGTGCTTGAAAATGCAAAAAAATCACAAAGTACGAGCTTTATGTATAGTAAATCTGGATATCCAAAACTTGCAAGCATTTGCAGACAGGTCCCGAAAAGTCGCAATATTGTACATGTAGAGGTACTGGCCCTGCCAGTTCGCACCACCACCGACTTTGGGCTCAGTCTGTCCTCCACCTCCTTCTTGACCGTTTCCAAGTAGTTAAATGGGCGGGCAGCAGTCGGATCCCGCCAACTACTACTACAACCTGCAGCTGGGCCAAAGGGAGCTCGGAGAGCCACTGCTATCCAACCAGGAAGGTGGAACCGGCCGCAGAACCTACCGCTCTCAGTCACGGATGACCTACTCCTCAACCTGGACATACTTCGGCACCCAGCCACCACCCGCAGATACCGCCGAGATGGGCAGCAGGGGCTTCCAAATAGGCGAGCAGGCTTTCCACCGAGGACAGGCCGAACCTGCAGGACCTCCTAATTAACAGTGAGACCAGGCTGAAAGAGCCACTCTTGCTGGAGCACAGGCTGAGGCAGCAGACGCGGCAGCAGAACAGGGACGGCGATTAAACTTAATGTTCTTTCAGAGCTTTCTTGTGATAATTGATAATATTATTTTTAAAAATACTAATACTACTGTATGCAGTTTTTCTATGACACCTTTTCTAATTAAAAACAGAATAAACGGTATGCTAAGCATAAGCAAAAAAACCCCTTTAACAGCTAGGTAGAAGAAACGGGCTCTGTCCTTGTGGAACAAATTGCCCAACCAACATCGCACTTTCAAACTTCCGACTGAGCATACAAATTTGCGTCAAACGTGCAAAAACATGTATGCAATGTGTATATATTCCAACTGAGCTTCTATTCTGCATACCACCATCACACACCTTCTCCTTTCCTTTCTTTTCCAATTCCCCCTTGTTTTTGACGATGCTATCTTGTTAATTTTCATTTGGGACATACCCACAAACAAGGATAATTGAGATGGGCATGGGCGGGAGTCCCCTTCCCATTTGCTGAACCAAGACAATTCATTTGCCTTTTCCTTTCTGCGTCTGACTTTCGGGAGGAGCAGAAGGATGTTGGTCCCTCTCGCAATTTTTCCCATTTCGTGGAGCGATCTTATCTATATCTTCGGAGGCACTTTACCGGCGGCCCACCTACGTAATCAGTCAAACAGGGCGATCATGGAAGAGGAGGAGGAGGAGGGAGAGAGAGGCTTCTTGCGAGAGGGGGGATCGCCATTGTCGGATCCACCACTACAGGAGCAACAACAATAACAACGACGACGCCATGACAATCTCCTACTCGGCAAAAGTTGGCACGGCCAGCAAAGTCGGCGCCTTCTTCAAGTTGCTCTTTGTGTAAGTGTATGCACAGTAGGTACGTTAACTATGGTTATATGGCATATGTCATAGCGACCACGTTTCTTTCTTGCTCTATAATCAGATGGAAGGGCAGCGTGTACAAGCTGGTTTGGTTCGACTTCGTCATCTACCTGGGGTTCTATTTTGTCATCAGCCTCCTCTACCGATTTGGGCTCAACCAGGAGCAGATGAGGCAACTTCTTTTTTTTCACTCTTTCGTCCGATATGGTACAATGAATTGGTGACACAACCTTTTGCCACGCATGCTACACGTAGAGATTTTGAGCGCCTGTGCCGGTTCTGCGACGCCTACAGCTCCCTCATCCCGCTGACGTTCGTGCTGGCGTTCTACGTGGGTCACGTGCTCTCCCGCTGGTGGGAGCAGTGGAGCGCCATTCCCTGGCCGGACTCGGTGGCCTTCAAGGTGAACGCCTACGTGCGGGGGAGTGACGACCAGTCGCGACTCATCCGCAGGAACGTCACGCGCTACGCCTGCCTCGCCATCATCGACTCCCTCTGCATGATCAGCAGCAAGGTCAAGAAGAGGTTTCCCACCTGGGAGCACTTTGTGGACGCCGGGCTGCTCACAGAGGCAGAGGTGAGAGGGTGACAAAAGAAACGACGGACCCAACAAGACTACGTACATACATAGTTACATCGTTGACTGCTTTCTCTTGCTTGGTCAGCTCCTGGCGATCAGACGCGCGCAGCTCCGTTCCGAGTACATGAACTACACTTACTGGATGCCTGTGGCCTGGGCCAGCTCCCTCCTCGTCCAGGCCCACGAGCAGGGCTACATCGACACGGCCAAATACGTGGTGGACATGAACGACGAGCTCGGTCGGCTGAGGACAGCATGCGGGGTCATCATCTGCTACGACTGGATCAGCCTGCCTCTGGTGTACACACAGGTAATAATATCTAGTAGGTAGTACGTACTTTCAGGTGCAGAATATGGCAGGCATCAAAGCTATGGTATACATACGGTATATACTCATCATAATGCAAATTTGTGAACCTTTTCAGGTGGTGACTCTTGCCGTATACAGCTTCTTTGGCGTGACCCTCCTTGGTCGCCAGTGGCTGGATCCTGCACATGCAGGAAACAAGGATGACTACGACTTTGTCTTCCCAGTCTTCACCTCTCTCCAGTTCATTTTCTATGTGGGCTGGATGAAGGTGGCCGAGGCACTGCTGAACCCCTACGGTGAGGACGATGAGGACTTCGACACCAACTGGATGGTGGACAGGCACCTGCAGCTCTCCTACCTCATGGTAGATGAGGTGAGAGATGAACTAGCACGCAGGTTTGGCGGTCAACTTTACGCGGTCACTTTGCAAATTTCTCTTTTCTTCTCCAGGTTGGTCAGTACCCTCCACAGCCGGAGAAAGATCCCTTCTGGGAGGTGGGCTGCCCCACGGAGCTGCCTTACACCTTGGCCTCCATTCCCTTCAGGGGTGAGCTCACAGAAACAAACGCGGAGGGGCTCAAGATCCCACTGGAAGAACAGAGGCCGGTTTACCCAGAAGACAGAGAAGCGGCTAAAGTGAGTGAGAGGGAGGACGGGGAGAGGAGAGGAACTGTGTCAATAACTGTTTCGAATCTCGTCTGTCCCTGTCTTCTGATCAGAAGTTCGGCGGGAGCACCATGATGCTGAACCAGCTGGTAAGCAGCGTTGTGAACTGGGCCCAGTCCCCGCTGGACAACGAGGCCCCCTGTGAAGAGCAGCCAGCCTCCTCTTCCTTTGACCCTTCCTCTGCCTCCTCCAACGTACTCGAGGTCGGCAGCAACAAGAGTGGTCGCTCCTGCAGCACCGCCAGCGCTCCCTCGCCGTCTCAGCTCAGAGCCTCCAGGTCCCTCCAGAGGAACTCCAGCCTCAGAAAGTCCTTTAGGCCGTTTAGCGGATCATCCCAGAGACCTTCGCCGTTATCAAGGTTCAACTGTACATCTTACATTGCACATTATAAGAGTATCATCATTGCTAACATGATTTTTTTTTGCTTCACCCTTTGCTGTCTTAGGGAGCCGTCTCAGATGTCCAGCTTGGGATACGCATCGAGGAAAGCCAGTTCCGTCGCCAACGGCAACGGCCCACATCCTGCCCAAGAAGGCACGTGCCGTTGGAGTAGTAATTGTCCCTGCTGTTCCTGTTGCTACCATCCCTGTTGTCGTCACTGCTGTTGCTTCGTCTGCGTCTGCGCAGGCAAGGCCACTGAGGTGCCCTCCATCACCATCGAGGTGTCTCCCCCTGCTCCGAATGCGCCGCTTCCTCCTCCTCCGCCGCCGCCGCCGCTCTCCAGATCTTCCTCTCAGCTCTCCAACCTGAGCTGTTGCTCCAGGAAGGTCAGCTCTGTGGGCAGCACCTCCCTCCACACCGTGCAAGAGGGTGAGGAGAGGAAAACTCACCAACGACGGGAGTGCGTGACGGACGCGAGGTACAATTTATCTCGGTTTTTTTTTTAAATCTTCAGAAAGCGACGCCGATGGCTCCTCCTCTTCGTCTCCGTCGCCATCCGTCGTCCGCGGCGGTGGCAATGCCGGTGGCGACGACCACGGAGAACAAGAGGGCACTGAGGAGGCTGAGGAGGCGGGGGAGGAGAAGAGAGAGGAGGAGAAAGAGAGCACAGAGTAAAAAGAAAGTAAATTGCTTCTGATTAACATATGACTTAGTCAGTAACGTCAATTTGTAGTGCAGGGGCATGGATGTTAGTGGACTTGTACAGATACGTGACAATGTCTTGTAAGTAACAACATGTTCATCTTACGTATTACTAGTACCCATTGCACGCAAAACAAACAACACCTTTTTAAAAATTCTCACTTTTGTCCTCTTTTTTTGTCGTACGATCACAGACAATTTTTATTCTCTTTCATTCGTACCTCCGAACAAAAATTGCTGGGATGTAAAAATATTTATACTACTACATAGTACATACTGATACACGCATGCTCGCTTTCATACAAAAAGGTTTCTTTTTTTCCCGAGTAAGCTTAATGCCCACGAACGACTAGAGGCTTAGAAAAACTGAATACGTATGTATATGAGAATGTGTATCCTCAAATAAATTGCAAAAAAATTCAATGAACAGTTTTTTCCTTAAATGCTTGAGATCCATCTGCCAGAGGTTTTTAACTGAATGAACTTGCTGTCGATCCTCCCGCCCTAATCTTGCTAATCTTCTCTCAGTCCACCTTCTCGTGGTAGGCGTCTGAAAGATTAGAAGAAAAAACAGTTCAGGGACAATTCTAAAAAAAAAAAAGAATATTAGGGAAACTCACTGTCGTCCTCCTCCTCCTCCTCCGCGTCCATGATGTCGGCGCAGCAGATAGAGTAGCAAATGAGGGCGAAGAATCCCATGGGGAGTCCGAAGAGGACGGCGGTGAGCGCGGGGTTGCCACGCCACATGGCCACCAGGTTAGACCTGGCCTCGTAGTAAGCGCGGTACAGCCTAACGGTGTAGGACGAGCCACCGTAGACGGGCGCCGATCCCTCGGCCACGTCGTCCAAGAAGAGCTTGATGGCCTCCGCCGTCAGCTGAGTGGGATCGTCGTCCGGGAGATGGTGCTACCGGGGGCCGGGCGGGGGTGGGGGAGAGGGGACAGAAATCAGTAAGGGCATTCACACATCAATTTCGTCCTTATTTTCTTCTTCTCCTCACCTGGTAAGTTGACGAGTTGACCACGATAAGACTGGGCAGCGGGAGCGTCTCCATGGCCACGGAGTTGGCCAGGTCAGGGCTGCCAGTCCAGCCAAACTGGAACCTAAAATGAGACTCGTTTAGGAAGTAAGCTATGCTGTTTGAACAACGTCAGGGTACCCCGCCCACTTACTTCTCCCTGTACTTGTCTTGTCCCGACACGGCCACCTCCCTGAGCATGTCCCTGAACTCCTCCATCTCCGGCGTCAGCTCCCCGATCTTGTTCTCCTCCAGCACGGCCAGCGCCACCATCTTCCCCGTCGACATGACGTGTCCGAAGCGGCCCCGGGTGACCTTGGCGAAGACCGGGAACCTCTCCCTCCGCACCCACCTGAAGAGTGAGGTGTTGGCCAGCACCGTCGGCTCCGTCGGCCCCGACGCGTCCGGCCCGGCGGGCGGCGGGCCCGTCGTGTCTTCCTCGGACGGCGAGTCCGACATCGCCTCGGGTTCGTCGCCGGATTTTCGAGACTCACGCGACGCGATTTCGTCCCATTCTGAAATAGGAGGGGAAAAAAAAGTTGCACTCTCACCAGATTCCCTTTGTGAAAGGAGCGGCGGACGTGCCTTCAAACTTGAAGGAGGTGTGGTCCTTGAAGACCCTGATGACCTGATCCTCTTTTTCTCTCGTTACCTAGATTTTTTTTTTAATGGAAATAAGACGCCCTTATGCTAGTTACTAGTACTAGTTAACTACAGTTATTTTCTTCCTCACCGTCTCCGCAATGTGCGAGGGGACCTGGTAGAAGAACTCGTGCTGCTGGTAGACGGAAGCGACGTGGTTGAACGCGTTCTGGGGAGTAGGAGGAAAGGAAGAAGGAGGTCAATTTTGCATGGGGTGCATGGTTAAAATGTTTGTGACTGGGGGTTATTTTATGCCAAAAATGGCCAAAAAAGAGTAAGAGTGGCCTCAAATTAAAAAAAAATACAACATCTCTCAGCAAAAGTGATCTCTGCTCCCTTCCCCCCCTTCCTCACCCATGCGTCTCCCCTCGGATTTCCGACGAAGACGAAGGTGATCTCGTTGCTCTCGACGGCCTCCCTCAGTCCCTTCTCCGAGTCGATCTGCCCGACCGGCGGCCCCAGCAGCCTCCGCGCGAAGGCCACGATGTCCTCGCGGGTGCGGTCGCCCTCGTACGTGTACGTGTGCTCGCCCTTCAAGCTGGGCGGGCGGGTGGGGGGAAGAAGTTTAGAAAGAAAGAAAAAAAACCAAATAGGCACCCAACCAACATTGAGATCCACAACAACCACGAGATCCACACCAACGGCTATGCCACTATAGTGGTAATTAGCGATGGGGTCAAAATTTGGTTGCTTTAGGTTGCTTAGGGTTCTTTTTTTTCTCACTATTTTAACACCTGCTCTGGAGTTAGGACAACCCATCACTAAAAGCACACTGGCGATGTTGGTTGGGCAGCTAAGTGAAGACGCCACTATTGCCGACTCACAACATGATGGTGGGGTATCCCCTGATGCCGAACTCTGCCGCTGCGCTGGCGAACCTGGTGCAGTCGATCCTGCCCACCCTGAGGGCGGGCTCGTGCGCCAGCGACTGGCCCACGTGCTTGAAGACCGGCTCCAGCTTCTTGCAGTGCCCGCACCAGGGCGCGTAGAACTTGATGAGCCACATGCCCTCCTTCCTCATGGGCAGGAACCGGTCGCTCAGCTCCAGCACCTTGGACTCGGATCGGGCGGGCAGGTGGAGGAGGAGGAGGAGGAGGACGGAGGGGAGCAGCGGGAGGAAAAAGGGGATGGTGGTGGGCGGCTTGCAAGCGCCCATCAGCATCCTCATATTTGTTGTACTATTGTTGTAGCGCTAGCAGTCAAGCTTTAGCTGATGAACGGATCCACTTTGCTGGAACAGTCCACATCATAATTCGTAACGCATCACAGAAGATGGATGCTTTCCTTTCTCTGTTATCGGTTAATGTGTCAAGAAAGCCGAGCCACAGCTGCATCGCAAGTACAGTCGAACTCGGCTAATCAGGGCTTGGGATAACCGGAATCTTTTTTTTTTCTTCCTTAGAAAAGAAAAGCCACGTGTCACCTGGCTGAGGGAGGAGAAATTTGGATAATTGGAACATTGGGGTCCTCTCCCAACCTGTTCCGATTGACTGTCCGAATTCGACCGTAGTCGCTGTGGAGGATCCTCTACGGCGGAAAGGAGGCGCTTTTTCGTCACCCCAACCTCTCCCTCTCTTCTTCCCCTCTTTTCCTGCCCCAGTCCCACGTACATACTACCCGACCAGACATACCCTAGCTCACGTTTGATCATGACAGAGTTATAGCAGGATCAACATTTGGTTCGCACTCATGAGAGCCTTGTCAGTGCCATATGAGTCTAGTGCGAGTGGCGGAATTCTGGTCCAGGTTTTCAAAAATGACGTTGAATCATAATTTAGTTGCAATTGACCTACGTGACAAGCCAGAACAGGCAGAATAAACACAGAATAAACAGAATAAATGGTAACTGAGAAAAAAAATCATCCGTGGTAGTTGTTATGTAGTATTATTCTCTTTCACCATCCAGCCAAATAAAGCAAGCACAGTACTGGTACATAAAACTGCATATCTCTTGCATGGTTGTGAATTGCAATGCTATGCATACTGTATTGCAGAATTATATACAC
>JAAUYM010045359.1_pt1 | contig 17829 bp, 19 predicted proteins | sample 7278001 | NCBI WGS metagenome assembly JAAUYM01 (sample SAMN14350224, study PRJNA611818) | marine sediment metagenome | isolation source: surface marine sediment (1.8m) | place: French Polynesia: Moorea | collected 2018-08
CCATCCTCCTCCTCCCCCTCCTCCTCTTCTTCTTCGTACCCCTGGATGGTCTGCGCCTGCTTTGCTTGGGCAACGCAACACACACACATGTAACATCTACAGCAGCAGCAGCAGCACCAGCAGCACCAGCAGCCGCCTTCGCGTCTGGCAAACGTTGCTGCACGTGTGTGCACAAGAACAAAAAAGAAGTTTTTTTCCGTTTTGCACCCATTGTGAATTGACGAGCAATAATTAAATCGTCGTCACTTCTTGAGACTTTTCTAGAAACTTATTATTTTTTTAAAGCAGTTGGTTTGGCGCCATTGTTTTCTACTTAATTGCCTGTTTTTTATGCCTTCACCTGTTGATTCTGTTTATGCTACTTAAGTCCGCTCCACTGTTAAAACGACTTCTCCCTTCTCCGCCCATTGTGGAAACTGCTATGCGGTTGCCCAGCCAAACGACATCAATCAAGGACCTTTAAAATCTCTCAAACAGGTTCCTTTCTCTCTCTTTTCTGACTGGACTCAGTCATCATCTCCCTTAAATCTCTCCCCCTCTCTCTCTTTTTCCATTCACCTGGAAACAGTACGCCTAGGTACTACACTACCAAGCAAGAGAAGAGGGGAGTGAAGAGGAGAGGAGGAGGGGTCACAGAGGATATTGATAAATCATCTTCTCTCTCGAATAAGAAGCGTGCGTTGACTCTGGGGTTGCATGAAGAAGAAGGAGTAGGAGTAGGAGAGAAAGATCATTCCTCTTACGGATCATGCGACCAACCATTGTCGTACAAGCAAATGCATACTAGGGTACAGTACAGGGGTGGTAGTAGGCAGAACAATATTAGCTGCTGCACAGAAAAAACACCATCAGAACTGACACCCAGCACATAGGAACAGAGCTAAGTACTAGTACCGTTGAAAAGAGGAAAGTTTTAAAACATTCACCCCCTTAAGCCAAGCTAACAAGCATTTTCAATTTCCTGTTTTTCCGATCCCTCAATGTGTGTGTGTTGAATTAAATACCCCTCATTGGTTAGGCATTTGTTCCTCCCTTTGATGATATTTATTTTGAAGAGTTCTCACTCACCCTTTGTTACGTTTAAGAGAGGGGGGAGGAGAAAACGTTGCTACTGAGCGCCAGAATTCTGCTCAAGTTTACCTAAGCGTAAAAATTTCTTGGCTCCCTTCCTCCTTGTCGAGGGAGGTTAAAGTAACGGGCGTATGGGTGGGAAAATCCAACTCCTTCTTTTCTTTCCCTCCATTCAACTAGCTGCTACGCAAAAGAAGAAGCTCTTTTTGCCCTTAATCCCTTCTGCTACTGCGGACTACTTGCCGGCCTGAAAGGAGGAGAGAAAGAGAGAGCTGCATTCTGGAACAGTCTGCCCTGCTCCCTCCCCCTTCCCTTTCCCCTCCCCACCACCACCATAAAGCTCTTGCATGCAGCCACAGGAAAGGCCTAGCCTCACCCCGCTTCTTCTCCTTCTCTGCCTAAGAGAAAGAGAGAGAGCATCCGAGAGTAGAAAGCCATGGTGTGCTCAGCTGCTTGGGACAGAGTGAGGGAGGCGGCCATGGACACATCTTTCTTTTCAAGTTCAAGGATGGGGGAAGGGGGGGGGGCGGAGACCGCCCCAAAACGGCTGTTGTTGGGGAAGAAGGAGGCGTTGGGTGCAATGCAGAAAGGGACCGAGATTTCGCTGGTCAGGCCAAAAGTCTCACGGACTTGCTATTGTGACAGGTGTGTGAGATCATCTGGACTTTTCCAATATGCAGAATGTCATAAAAATGAAGGAAAAACTTGGGAGGAGAAAGACAGAAGTGTGTTCAGTAGGTAGGTACGTGTGCAGTATTTTGAACATGAGGGTACCTACTTATTATCATAGTATAATTGATATTTTTGTTGTATTTTTGCAAGTTTAAGTAAGTTGTGACCTGCCACAAATATCTAACTGCATTTGCGAATTTGCAGCTTAATAACACCGAAAAAATGCAACTGTCTTTGCTTACAAAAGACATCTTTTTCCTAGATACGTATCTAGATACTGTGGTGCATACTACGTACACATAGAATTTTTTTTTCAGCACATACTGCAAACTGCGAAGGACTGTGCTCTCTCCTCTCTGCCAATTATCTGACTCGAAATTGCCATTTAAGCCAGCCAGCAGAGCTGCCAATATCGCAAATGGATCTCTAATTGGTGATTCTTAACTAGTGAAGAGGGAACACGACAAGAGAAAGACGTTTAAGAAGATGCCAGAAAAGTTTGTTTTTTTCATAACTAATTTATACAACAGACGATTTCAGACTCCTTGCATGGGACCCAATATGTTTACCTGACGTCGAGGCTACATTACTTGGGCCACGCATCAACCCAACCATTTCTTATCCCTCCTTCCCTCCTCATCTACCTCTTCCCGCCTTTCTTTGGAGGCCTCAAGCTACACAGGAAAAATACCTGTGAGGGCGGAAATTCCGATTCCTCTGACTCACCCACATTATCCCACTGACGCGACTTGAGCGGAGCTCGCAACAAAGAGCCCAGGGAAAAACAACAACGAGGAGAAGAATGGATGTTAGACTTCCTTGGAAGAAGCGTAACAAAAAAAGGAACGTGGTCTCCCCACTATTTGGGCCGCAAAAAAGTGTGATTTTTGTTTTGGTAACGGATGATTTCATTCCGTAGTTATGTACAACGTTGCTGCTCCTGCAATCTAAAGAATATAATGAAGGAATGTGGGATTTTCCTACACGGGCGGGTGGCGATAACAATCTTGCGTCATAATTACAAATTTGACAAAAATTGTTACCCTAGTGTTATTATTAGACCGATTCTTAACCTAAATAAGCCCAATTTAATGCCATTAGAAGTAGGGATATAGGGAGGATGTATTACTGTTACTTCACTCACATGATTCGAAATCCTTTTCGAATCGACACATGTTTCTTCTTCTTCTTTTTCTTTTTCTTCTCTGGTAGATGGTTTTTGTGTCCGCTCGCCATGAGGCAGTGAGCGTAGCTGGTTGTTTTTCTCAACCGGAATCGGGGGATTCGAAATCGAGAATCGTAGACATGATAACGAGTTCACTCACAACCAGCTAACCACACTGCCAGATGGAGAAGCGACAGATTCGTCTTCTTTGTTGTCTTTTTCGTCTTCTTCTTCGTCTTCTTCTAGTGGTTCATGTACTTCACTGCACTGAGAACTGATTGGGGAATAATCTGCCCTTTTTGCCTATCCCGCAGAGTCCTTACAGCCCCCCTTTCTACCAATTTAGGCACTACGTGGCTTAGTAATGGAGTACCGTCGATCGCACCGGGGAGATGTCAAAACAAGCAACCCTTTCCTCACTCACTCACGATCTAAGAGGAAAGGCCTCCTCCTTCTTCTTCCAATCTTCTTCTTCGTCTTAGTCGGGCGGTGCCACAAGAAGAGGCCTACTACAACTGCTTTCCCCCCCTCTCTCCCTCCCTCCTTCCCCAACCAACCCTATTCTGAGAAGCCGAAAGCCGCCGCCGCCGCCATCCCTTTCCTCCCACTTTCTCCTCTTCTACCCACCTACGTACGAGAAGACGATCGCACGTCTACTGGCGACACCGGCCGGCGGCCACGGGTGCGGCTACGGCTGCGGCTGCGGCTGCGGCTGCGGCCTCGTGGTGTGGCCGTAGCCGCGTGGGACTATTCTTTCTCCTTTCGTACCACGTAATGATGGTGGTGGACACCAACGTTTTCGTCCACTCTGGCAAAAATAAACTCACCTGACTTCTTACTCACCGTCACCGTCCTCCTACTCCTTCTCCTCCTTCCTCCTCCGTTGGCCTCAGACCCGCTCCTCTCGCTCCGACAACAGCTGCCTCCTCCAGAAAACTGACGTTCCTCCCAGAGAGGAAGAGGAAGACGGTTCTCCACCGTCGTCGCCGCGGAAAACGCCGTCGCCGTCGAAGTCGCTCCTACCGGCCTCTCATTTTCCTCCTTCTTTCTCCTTCTACTCCTTGGCAATCCGCGGACCTCTTTCTTCTCCTCCTTCTTTTTCCTCTGGGCTGACCTTGAAGGCTAGGCCTACCCGGTAACCGATGAAGGGAACAGCAGCAGGCCCCGAAAACTTTTGTCCTCACTTTTTTTTGTCTTCTCTCTCTCCTTCACTAACTCCGACGACTGAGTTCCTCCCTCCGCCCACCAAAAGTTGGCGGATGCAGCCTCGCTTCTTCTTCTTCCCTCCTCGTTCCGCTGCTGCCTCTGGTTAAGTCTGGTTTAGCACTGTACTGATGGGCCTAAGGGGGGGAGGAGGAGGAGGAGGAGAAGGGGGAAGGTGCAAGGGCAAGGGCGATGGAGAGAGAAGAGGAGGTAGAGTCGGCCTCGCAGCCTGCTTTTCCCTCCTTTGCCTCTCTCTCTCTCTGCTGCAGCAACTTGACAGAGGAAGGGGCAGGAAGGAAGGGCCAGACAAGCAGGCAGGGTAGGCCCATGCAACGTGACAACACTCACTCTCCCTCTCAGTATCGATCAGGGGAGACGGCGACGGAAGCAGCAGCAGCGGCGGCGGCGGCGGCGGCGAGGGCGGCGGCGGCATTGGGCGGCTCTCCCTCCGCCCCACCCACGAGTTCCAACACAAAAAGGCCTACTACGTACTACTGTCCTCAGTCAATACACCGGGAGTCTGTCACTGCCCTCTCTCTTCTTTCTCCACGGTCGCCGTCGCCGTCGCCGCCGCCGCCGCCATGGCCGTTCCGCGATGCCACGTCCTCATCGCCGCTGCTGCTGCCGCACCCGCCGTTGCCGCCGCCGTTGCCGCTGTCGTCAGACGTTTCTCGGTGATTATGCAGAGGAAGGAGGGGGAGGCCTATCGCCGGTAGCGCCGGAGGAGAAGGACGAGGGAAACAGCGATTCGGATAGAAGGAGAAGAAGGGTCGGTCGGCCTCATTCGCTCTTTCTCTCTTTTCGTATGACCCCCTCTCTCCTTCCGCTCTCTCTCTCTTTCTCTCTCCCTGTCCGTGCGTGTGTGAAGGTATGGCCATTGGAAATGGATGGATTTGTTGTGTTGGCACCTTGGTAAGAGGGAAGGACGGACGGACCTCAGGGTTGGTCACGGTGCACTGGAAATGCCGCAGTACCTCTTATGTCTTACTGTATAGTAGGTACACGCTCATGCTTTCTTCCATGACCAATAATGTGCTTTGTAACACAAGAAACGTTAGCTGGGCCTTGTGGATCACCTTTCGTCATTTCATGTGCGTTTGAGGAGAACGTCTTGAGGAGAACGTCTTGAATGACTTCGCTAAGCAGTTGGTAGCACTGTTGGCAGCTGTCTTCACTGTAGTATGTATTAATTTTGAAGCTTCCTCTCTCTTTCGAAGATAATCACGCATGTGACGTCTGTAATGTCTTATTAATGAGCAGAAGTGTTTATCCTCGTTCTTACCCTTGTATCAGCATTGCCTGCCATGATAATTTCGCTTAGTTGTCACTCCCCCCCTTTCCACTAAGTAAATGGCACTTCCGCCCAAGCTGCCGCGAGACTTCAAAAAACTTTCTCTCTCCTCTTTTCCCCCACGTTTTGTGCACAGGCGCCACTCTCAGTCAGACCAACGAACGTCCTCCAAACGAATGCCAGACAGCCTCCAAACCCTAGACAAGGCCTCTCTCTCCCTCTCTCTCTCTTCCTCCGCCTCCTCCTGCTCTCTCCTCTGGCCCCAAAAAACCTTCCCAGACGACCTAGATGGATCGCCTTCGGCTCCTCCTCCTCCCGCCTTTCCCTCCTCCTTCTTCTTTCCCCCTGAGCAGGCAGGGAAGAGGAGGGTCGATATGCGAGGTCACAGTCGCCGCCGTCGCCGCCAACATCGTCGTCGTCGTCGTTTTCAGACGTCTGGAACTACTTAGCTCTCTATTACCCACAGGGTGTCTCCAAAGCAAGTTTCAGTAACATGAGCATAGTACGACAATTTTCGTCTACGTCCCGGAGTGTATGCCCCGTAACTCCTCGAGTGCAAGAACAATTTTCTCTTGCCATTCCCCAATTTGAAGGGATTAGGATATCTCTCCTCCTGCCTATCTAGTAGAGCACTGCTGTTCTACATACCTACAGTACAGAAAGATGTCTAAACATCATCTGCTAGAAACGTAAACGTATGAGAGACCCTGTAGCAACATGGCAGCAGCAGCATTCTCATCTTTTTTCTTCTTCTGCTGACTAGAAACGGAAAGAAGAAGAGGAGGCTGCTGGCTGCGGCATGTGTCACTGCTGCAACATGCATGAATGCTACCTCTACGCCTACCCCTGTTCTCTTGCAAGCCTTTATCCCTTCGCCAGGCTCGGATGGGTGGTTTGGGCCTCTTAGTCAACCCACGTCGCCTCTTCTCTCCCCCTCCTTGGGGGGGAGGGGCTAGAACTGAGTCGTACATTGTACTGCCGGCACGACATACCCGACGGGTGGGGGAAGGAAACGAGGAGGAGGAGGAAGGGTATAAAGCCCCCCCCCGTGATCAGAGCCATGATTCAGCAGCATGACCGAGGGTAGAAAGGCCTACCTTTTTTTCAGAGGCTCTCTTAGTCATAAAAAGAGGCCAGCCAGTGAGCGAAGACCAAAAGGAAGCCTGACACGCAATGGCCAATTTAGGAAGAAGGAGGAGAGTAGAGAGGTCTGAGGAGGAATCAGTCGTAAACCGAAAAAGATGCAAAGGAGGAGTTTCTTTGGTGCATTAGTAGATTTTTTTATTTGCTAGGAAGCACTGTTGTGCACAAGGCTGTGTGCAGAGCCTTAATTCGACCTCCGATTCTGCAGAGTTCCCTCCCAAGTTCCCCTTCTCCCTCTGGTCAAACTGCTGTGTGTAGCCGGATAATGCGGAATGAGATATTGAGGACGCTGTGTCCTGATTTTTTCCTCCTCCTCCTCCTCCTTCTCTCCTTTCAGAGACCGTGTAATAATGCCCTGCCTCTCAGCGAGGCTTCCTCCTCCTCGACCTCCTTCCGCGCTGGCAAAGGCACCCTCTCAATCCAGTCAGAACTGTCTGAATGACTGGCTGGGCCTTCCTTTGCTTCTCTCTCGCGCCTGTCGATACCCCCCCCCTCCCTTGTGAGGCCTTGGCAAAACGTGGCTTTACCCCTTTTCTTCTCTCCTCCTTTCCCTTCCAATATGGCCTTAGTACCTCATACGAAAGGAAAGAAGTGCGTCCCTTGTCTGTTACTCGTTAGGACAAATATTCGGAAAAAAATGGTCGGTCCTGATACGTATCGTTAAGAATGACCTGACGTTGCGAGTCTGGAAGAGTAAAACTAGCTATAATGACTTAGTCTTACTTTAAAAGGTAATAATATCGCTTTTACGTACAACGTTTCCTGCAAAATGTGTGCTTAATCAGTTAAATAAAAGTTCTGTTGGTAAATAAGGTTTCAGCAAAACTGCAATTTTAAAAGAACGCATTATTTACGTTTTTCTGCTGAATAAAAATGTCCCATTTACAGTGAGTGACTGGTTTGAATTGCCACAAAACACGCCACTTACGTTTAATACTTTATGCAGTACCTACTATACTTCAAAACAGAGATAGAAAACAGGAAACGAAGTAAAAAAAACGCAGCTTCTTATCATTTTGGAGCACACACAAAAAATGTGTGTCACTTACTACGTTATATGCTTCAGCTACATCCTAAGCTTGAGAATTGAACTCAAATCTTTCAATTTTGACCCCCCCCCTCCTCTCTTACTAAAGCCCCTTCCTCTTTGCCCTAACCAGGCAGGAGAGCGTAAAGAACAAATTTCCTAGAATTTCCTCTCTTCCTCCTCCTTATTCCGCCTCTATCTGCACAACACACACAGCTGCCCTGGGCTCTGACGTAAGTGTAGTGTACAGTAGTAGTAATCTTACCCCCCACCCCACCCACTCAGGCCGGCAGACCCGACTTACGTATGAAGAGAGAGAGAGAGGGGCGGGGGGAGAAAGATGGCACTCACGATTCACTTTTTTGTGTGTAATAGCGTCAGACACAGAACGGCCGCCTGAACACTTGTTTTCACCGCCTCTCCAGGAAGCCGGTACAAGAACTGCGAGTCCACCACTCTCATGTGCACACAGAAATTCTGTAGGCAGGAAGCGGCGCCCGCCGACGATCTCCTCGTCACCCACCGACCTCTCACTCTCCTCGTTTTATTCTTCCCTTCCTCCCGTTTGAGGTGATGGCCTCTCCTTCCTCCTCCCGCATCGCACTTTGAAATCACTCTGTCTGTGTGCGTATTCCGCGATGTCAGAGGGGGAAATGGCAATATGGTGGAAGCGGAGACGGGGGCGACGGCGGCGACGGCGGCGGCGGCGGCGGACGAGAAGGAGGAGGAGGAGGAGGAGGATGAGGAGGAGGAGGAGGAGCAGGCGAATCTGTTATGGCTGCAGCTTGTTCGTTTTCGAGTGGGTAGTCAGTCGTTAGTGGGCCTGCCTGCCTTCCTCTTCCTCCCTCCCTTCCTTTTCCTCCTCCTTTGCTCTCCCGGAGAGCACCTTGGGACTTGCGCAACTGTTTCCGAGGAGGAGGAGGAGGAAGAAGAGTCCGGAGTGAGTGCCGACAAAATTGTCCAGGACAGAATTTTTTTTTTCCTTCTCCTTCTACCATGTCCGTTTCTCTGTGTACGGCCGCCGTCGCAATCTGAGAGAGATTGACACACGCTCCTTGAACAGCATTGGATGATCGCACCACTGCTTCTCCTCCTCCTCCTCTTCGCACACGTTTCGTGAACGAACTCAGAGGCCGACGACAATCGAGAGTTTAAAGAGCACGGAGGAAGAGGAGGAGGGGGAGGAGAGGAGGGTGGCTGAGTTGAGTCCGCTGTTACCCGCCGCCGCCGCCGTCCGCCTCACTAAGGAAGAGGAGAAGGAGTAGGTGCTGTGTGTGCTGCTTGTGTCGGCAGCTCTAGACAGGCGATTTTTTCCCCCTTCTTCGTCTTTCAGGCCCACGCCGTAAAAAAAATGGAAGGAGGAGGAGGAGGAGAGACTCTTAGTAGGACGGACGAACGGGGAGATGGGGCCCCAATCGCCGCTGGAAGAAGGAAGGAGAAATGGCGGCAGCCGTGGCAGCGGCGGCGGCGGCGGCGGCGGCGATGGGCCAGGGTCAGCACAAGCGCCTGCGTGGCTGGGCTGTCTAGTCGAACACTCTCTCTTCCTCTCTTTCCCTTCTCTTCTCTCTCTCTCTCTCTTCCCGCTGCTCTCCTCGCCCTTGACCTTGAACGGGTAGTCGGTGCTCTCCCTCTTCACCATCACCACCCCCTCTCTTCTCCTCCACGCTCTCTCAGGCCTCTCTCGTCAGTGCAGTGAGAGTGGGCTCTGCTGGTGTCGTTGGTCCTGCTGCTGCTGCTGCTGCTGTTGTGGGCCTGCTCCAGATGAGGAGAGCAGAGCAGAGCAAAAGAGGAGGAGAAAGGAGGGGCAAAACTTCTAGACAGAGTTCTCTCTCTCCCTCCCTCCTTCTCCATGCTATGCTCTTCCAGTTGCTCCCCCTGTCTCTTTCCCCTGGGCCTGACGTGGGAAGAGAGGGCTAGAGCTCTTTTCTCCAGAGGTGCATTCAAGAGGAGGATGAAGAAGAAGACTCTCACATTGGTAATGCCGTAGATTCTGAGCTTGGATTTCACTGAAATTAGTACCGAACTCATTTGCTCAAAACGCGATAGCATTGTAGGTACTACTGTCCGTTACGAATTGACACCATGCTTGTCTATGACTCCGTCTGCACTTCGTACTCCGATGGCGTGGTTAGGCCTCTCTCTCTCTGCCAAGCAAGAAGAAGAAGGGTAGGCCTGAAACAACTCTCTCCTTCTCCTCCTTGACGTAAAGAGGAAAGAGATGCTACGAAACAAGGGCCCACTGCATTAAAAGAAGAACTGGGAAAATGTTGCCATGTAGCCTCCTCTCCCACTCCCAAAAAGCTTTACAGAAAAGAGAAAAAATGCTGGGAAATGTCATCATCTCTCCTTGTTCGTTTCTTGTCTGTTCTTCCTCTCCCAAGATTACGGGGTGGGGGGAGACAAGCCAACTGCGTTAGCCAACTGCGCTCTGTGCTGGATCCTCTTGTTCTTTCCTCTTTTGAGATTGGTGTTTCGTACGTTGCAGCATTGCACTTACGCCAAGCTAGTCAAATGTCCACCCACATGAGGATGAATCAACTTGAAAAAAGAGCGAAATATTTCTCGCATTATAACACCTTATTTCTTATGTTTCTCCAAAACGTTATTTGTGCTCTGATCACTTTCTATGTACGTAACATACTGTACTAGGTAGGTATGTAACTTCAGCTATCAAAGGTTGCGAGAGGTGGCAACGTAAAGTTTCGAGATTTCTTACCTACTCCAGGATTCCAGATAAGGTAGTACGTATACAGTACAATAACTAGATGTGCTTGTGTTATCTTTATTTAAATCCAGGTTATTAACAGTTGTTAGCTCTGTCGATTCCCTTTAATTATTAACTCTTTCTTTCCTTTTGCGAAAGCCTTCTGTACGGTAGACCTGGCATTTCAAATAAGCTTAACGGTACCCAACAATTAGTTTAAAAAAAACCCTCTGGATCTAGGCCTCGCAACACCCGAATCCGTACGCACAGTTTTTGCACATTTCACACGGGTTAGGACAACTATCATGCAAGAGCAACGCCAACGACAGATGGCAGGCAGCAACTTCAACCCTTCCTGATTCCGTCTTCCTCCTGTTCGATCTTCTTCTCTTCAGTGCCTGACTGGGATGCTCCTGTCCAGTGCGTTGCCGCCTCCTCCTCCAGTTGTGGCCTTGACTGGCTGCCTCTTCGGTGCGGTAACGACCAGGATTCCGTCTCTGGAAAGGTTGGAGACCACCCTCATGGGATCGCAAGACGGAGGAAGCGAGTAGGTGCGGGAGAACTGCTGCAGAACGGAGCTGTAGTTTCTGTTCACGTTGCTACTGCTGTTGATGCTGCTGTTGGCGGCAGTGGGACCGGCGGACCTGTCGCCACAGGTGCGGCGGCCGTACAAGCCGCTCAGACCCCTATAAATTAGCAGAGCAAGGTTATGTACTAACCTATAGTACTTTAAATTAGCACACCAATTTACACAATGCCGCATACAGGATGTCCAAGTAAAAACTGACATCCACTTTAAATTTATCTTACGTCGTCTTAGCACCACTAACAGACTGAGTGGGCAAGAGCCAGAAGTACCGGTATATCAATTTGTTTCTGGAACATCCTGCGTTTCTTCCACCTGTCGTAGTATGTGGTGTTGGAGCCAGTGGACGGGGACGGGGCGCCCGTGTTGCCGGATCTCTCCTCGTGCTTGGCCTCGACCACCACGGTGTTGTCTGGAGTCGTGCGAACCTGACAGTGGAGAAAGCGGTGTACGGTGCGAAATTCAGCTAGTATTAGCTATTTAGCTCGTGCAAACTTGCTGCGTTTTCCCATCTTTTTTTGCACGTTTTTACCCACTTTCTCCCCCCCTCACATCGGGGTACGACAGGACCCGTTCAATCTTCATCCCTTTCTCAGCTGGGCACACCTAATGCTGTGTGATCGATGGTAGAGGGAAATTTAGAAAGGCCATGAATGTCTCTCGTTTTCCCCCCAATGTAACCCGAGTCCGGTGCTAAAAATAGCTTGCTGTCACACACACACACACACTTATTTATTAGTTGAAGAAGGTCAACTGCTTGTCGCGCGCCTTATCCAATTTCTCTCTCTCTCCGTGCCCATGTGTGTGTGTGTGAGTGTGTGTCTCTGTGGAAAGAGGGAGAAAGGGAGACACACCCATTATGGAGACCCCCATTTTCCACGAGGACACGTTCTGACTATGGCACAACACTGGCTGGGTAGTGGTTAGGAACAACGAACAGTTCTGGTGAACACACAATAGGACCTTCTGTTCAGAGCAGAAGGTCCTATTGCTAGGCACGTAAGTACGGTGAGTAAACAATCTTGGTGCTGTGCACAATATACGTACTATTACTGCTTGCTTGTAGTACGTACATGTTACATGTGTGTGTTGGTGTCCTGTTTTCTCTTCCTTCTTTTCTTATTCGATCTTGCCTAGACGGTAGAGGGGAGAGGGGAAGACAATCAAGAAGGAGGAAGCCGCAAAACTCCGTCTGCTCCTCTGTCGCCTCTAGCAACACCCAGAAGAGATTCCAATATATCGGATGCGGAGTGGGACTGACATTCAAAGGAAGAGGAGGACTTTTTTCCAGCACAGAAATTTCTATATCATCCTTGACGGCTTTTTCCCTTCCTTTCTCCGTAGTAACTTCGGTGAACAAAAGACCTCGTTCATCACTTTTTTCTTCTCCCACTGATGTCGGAGGAGGTTGTACAGGAGAAAGAGAGAGAATGAAGGAGCATACATGCGTACTTACTAAGGCATAAATTTGAGTCACCTCTTCATTGGAGACCAACAAATTATCAAAGAAATAGATTTTTACGTTCTCTTGAGACAGTTTTTTCTAGTTTTTAAAATTTTACAAAATATTGCTCCGCAAGCCGCTGTACTTGGAACTCACCTGGCTAGCCAGCTTAAGCTAGAAGCTCTGACCCTTGCCCATGTGTGTTAGAAAGACATTGTTCAGGAAAGAGGGGATAGGAAGGGGGAAGGTAGGGAGTAAATGAAAAGAAGAGAAAGAAGCCTCCGGGAACAACAAAAGAGACCCTTCCCAGGCTTCATTAGAGAAAGGGGAAGAATAGACAACTCACAGACTTTTATAATTTAAAAGAAACTAATCCGGAGAGGGGACAACTGCTGTCTGTTTGGTCATAAACTCATAATCCTTCTTTCCCCCACCTTGATCTCATCCGGCCTGTAGCTGTGCACGTCCAGGGTGATCTCGAACTTGGTGTCGTCCTCTCCGATCCGCAAAAGCTGTACAACAATTTTTTTATGAAAACAAAAATAAAGTAGTATGCGTGCAGAGGAATTTCGACATAGTGAATCACTACTTTATTATAGTGAATGTGCCCAGGAGCTGCTTAGGAGAAATTAGTGCATTGATATAGTGAACTACACCTATATTGAGGTTCCACTGTTCTTTTCTTTTTTTTTTTTTTTAATGTGTTTTTGTTTCCCGTGCCTGGTTGTCTCCCCTGGTCCATCCACATCTGCCTCCGGCGGCAACGTCCCCTCCGCCTTCCCTCCTGCAATAAAACCAAGTTACTGTTTCACATATGTTGCCCTCCAAATTGGTCTTTCTGGGTGGCACCAACTCGAAGGAAGAAAACAATTCTTTTCCTTCCTCTCTCCTTGCTCCTAAGCCAATTTCTACCCCTATCTCCCCTTACAGTCCCTTCTCTCCAAGTTTGCTGGTAGCGTTTCTGTGGATTCCCAACCTTCCCCAATTTGTGCTGAATAGGGAGAAGGAGGAATGGTAGTGGGAACAATGGTGTGACATCACAGACGCTGCTCAGGTTCAAAAGAACTTTAGAGTAGGCTTTGTGAGAGCGCCTTACTATCCAGGTAACAGGTACAAAAGTTGAAGCGGTGGATGAAAAACATAGAACACATGTTTCTAGTAGTAGGTAGTACGAGAAAACATCAAAGGCCTAATTTTCTTTAAACCAGTAGAAGATGGAGGGAAAGCTGTCTACAAATACCACTGTAAAAGTTTTAAAATATTTTTTTTTAGAGTACGGTTATATTTTTCAATGCTAAAAGCGAAAATGTACCTGCACCTGACATGGACATGACAAGGAAGGGGCATATTTGAGGGATTTCTTTTGCCCGTTCAAGAATGAAGGGATGAAGAACCTTCATCATCTGGACACAGACAGAGGCAGAAGTGGAAGGGAGGAAAGGAGTAGGAAAGGTCTCCTTTGCCTCTTTGAACTTTCCTCAAAAAGGGAGATAGACCGTAGATCAGAAGCTCTCAATCTACGGGTCGCTTAGAAACTTATAAGGTACTTATAGTTTACTTATAAAACTCTTTTAAACAATGTGTCTTCTCCCGCCTGCACATGAATGGATAGGGGTCTTAAAACGGATCAGGTTGATGTACGTACGTAAGTATTACAGATGCTCTGTTTTGTTTTTGTTTTTTTCACATCTCTGAACCTTGGCATCATCCATCCGGGCACTGCTGTGGCCGGGTTGCTGTAGAACCTCCTCCTGAGGTCGAGGTCGTCTTCGAGGTCGTCCCGGAGGCGCCCGGAGGAGAGCGAGTCGTCGTCCACGCGGGACCAAAAGTCCTTTGCTTCACGCATCATCTGCCTATTAGTTAGATAATAGTTTTTTTTTCAGCATACTGTTTGATATTTCCCATAAAAGTTTTTAGAATGTAGAGTATTTTATTACCTTCGCATGTCGTCGAACTCCTGTCTGGATGACGAGAAGTGAGGATCGTCCCAGAAGGGGTCTCGCAGGGATATCGGGACCATCGAGGAAGACATTCCAGGTGATCAGAAGAGGAATTATCGGAATTTTTCTTCCTGAAGAGGGACAAAAAGCCTTTCTTTGTTATAGCTTCAAAGCCTCCGGCTGTCTCAAAGAAAAAAAAATCTTTTCTTCTTTTTCCTTTTTTTCCCGGAAATTGTCTTTAAAAGGATTACCTACCTACTATCCCCCTTTCCAGATCCACTCACCAGCTTTTCCTACTTCTTTCCCCTTCGCTGCCTGCCTGAGTCTCTGTTTTATCCAGACCTTGTACGCACAGAGTTATTAAATTACCTCCGCCTCTTCGTTCTTTCTCCTACTGAGCTGCTTTCCTTCCCGTGGATGCTTCATCCGTCGAAGCAGGAGAGCAAGCAAAGCGGAGGTGGGAAGAATAGGTAGTACTACTCGTACCGTATACTGTGGACTTCCAACATAAACGGACTCGAATCACAAATCACAACAGTTTATCTCTCGAAACTAATTACTGGATATGTATCTATGTATGTACGTAGTTACATGGCAACCCAGATACGTATGTGAATAGACAGCTTGCCGGGCCTGAATAATACGTAGCAAGCTTATGACTCAACTCCCTCCTCCCAAGCAAAAAAAGTTGTTGGCCCCCTACGTACACTACATATGTGGCAACCTAAATAGCAAAATGTTTTTGCCATATGCTGCTAAGTGGTGTTCCCTGTTTCAATGCTTTCCCTCCTTCCCCCTCGGGGATTATTTTTAATGTTCCAGGAAGAACGCAGGCACGCTCGCTACTCTTTTTCTCTCGAAAGCATCCCCATCCCACCAAAGTGACAGCAGGCAGAAGAAAGGAAGTCTAAAGACAAGGCGGAAAAAGAAAAGAAAATCTTTAACTTTTTTTTTAAAGAAACACTGAGTGAAAAAAGCGCCGTAGGGCTTGAACAAAAGTGCTCGGTGGGATGCATCCTTTCAGGACAGAAAGCATCTTAAAAATGTTAGGGAATTCTTATCTGCCTCTCCTTTTTTTCCATATTGTTGGTGCGGATTCTTTAGGAAAAGTCTCTTGAAATGTCAAGGCACCAGTGTGCAAAGGCGTGTTTGTCTTGATGTTGATGCGAAATTAGAAATGCGCTTTTTCTCTCCTAGCATAGAAGCAACTCCACGCTGGAGTTGATGTACCTTGCTGCGACAAACTGTTTTTTTTTTCGTGTACGGTATATGGGAAAATAAAAGGTTTACAACGACATCCAGTAGTCGCAGCATCAAAGTCCGTTACTGCTTCTTCAACAAGCACGCAAGGCACATCCTGAGTCACTTTTCAAGACGGTACTTAATGCAAATGAACAAAAAAGGAGGTTATCTACGGTATGGTGCATAGTATACGGTACTGTACGTAACGTGCACATCTGGCAGACAACGTCTCACACATGGTCACACCTGTCGTGTGATGCACATGATCTGAGGCAAGAACTGGTCTACTCTCTACGCTGGGTTAGTTTCCTCCACCTTTCTTGGTTTGAGTAATAAGCTAGTAAATACTAACAAGTGCAACAAGAACGACACCAGACCTCGAGCAATTCACGGTGGTAAAAGCAGAAAAAGAGACGCCCGTATCAGAAAACTGGAGCCGAAAGGTCGCCTTCTCCTTCTCCTCTTCAACTTGGAAAGAGCTACTGCGATACTGCTGGGGATAGAAGCAAAGGGAAAAAGGGGGAAAAGGGGGGCTAAATGTCAAATTCTTGGAGGCAAAGCCAAGCACAACAAAATTAGAAAGCGCTCTGGGGAAGGCGTCGTTGAATCTAGCGCTCGCCACCATTTATGTAATCGACTAAATCGGGGATTTACACCGTCACACGTGCCTAAAAAAAAGGGAAGCGAGTGTGTATGACAGCGATCCGCATCCAAAAGAGAGAAGGAGAAAAGAGGGAGGAAAGGAAGAGGTGCTTTGGAGAATATTTATGGAAAAGGAAACCGAATAGCAAACAGGGAAAAAAACTCGTTATGGTATGTACATTACTAGGTAGTATACTGTAGTTCTCTCCAGAAAGAGAAAACTGATAACTGAACAACCCAGAGTGTTTTCGTGTTTGTTTCTGGAGTCCTCCCCTCCTCACTTTCTTTCATATACCTACTACTGTAGTCGCGGGATGTTGCTGGGAAAACAACGTGCAGCAGCATCAACAGAAAAGAGTCGCCTGATGGTTGCGTAACAACCGACATCATTTTCCTCCCTCCTCTTCTTCTTCTTCCCATTCTTTTTCAGGTGTGTGGATGTTGTACGTACAGAAGAGGGAGGAGGAGGGGGATTTCGTGGTTGCGTCATCTCCTCCTCCCGCTCTCTCAATCCGCGCTCGCCTCAGGCGTTCCTCATATCCACAGCAGCCACACAGAGAGAGAGAAGGAAAAAAAGTTGACGATAAAGAAAGTTGCCGCTCAGTACAAAGATTTTTTTTTCTTTCGCATCAAGTGGAAGGAACCTCGAGCACTTCGGAATCTTTCTTTCTTGGACACAGCATCTTCTACTTCTTAATCTTTTCCGCAGACATTCAAGAGAGGGAAAGTGGAAAATTTTGCAACATATATAGTACATACTGTACATAGTACATACTGTACTAGGATAGGATATACCATGATTTTTTTGTTGGTGTTTGTGTGTGTTCTAGAGTGGCAAAAAGTTGAGGCTTTGGCCTCGATTTTATTCAATAAAAAAGTTTTTGTCTTACTTTCTCTCACCACGACCACAACAAAAAAGCAATTTTGAGGTCTCCACCCCGCCTCCAAATTGCGAAAGTTTTCTTCTTGCCTCGTTGCTTCGAAGCAGACGCCAATTTGGAACAACAGCAGGAGGATGAGAAATAGCGGTGGGAAGAAGAGAACCACCTAGGACTCTGTCTCTCATCATGGCCCTCCGAGAAGGACCCGAGAGTCCAGCTTTTTCTTTAACTTACCGGATTCACCTCGCAACATCCTCCTCCTCTTTTTTCTCCTCTTTTGGGTGGAGCATCATCATTGGCCGGTGGTTGGTGGGGACGGTGAAGGAGCAAGGACGAATTTGTAGACGCCTCCTCTCTCTTAGAACTCGTTTCTATTTTAACCCAACCAACAACGATCCGAGCAGTTTTTTAAGGGAGCGGAGCTCTGCAAACACAAAAGTCTACACACCTCACCAAAAGCCATGTTCATTCGGTGATATTAGCTAACTAAGACTGTAATTCTGCGAAACATACGCACTGCACTACACACTGCACCAACAGTCATAGTTGTCCTTAGGCTCAATTAGCCATTTTTTGCAGAGCTATCAAGAGCTCCTTTGTACCAACTGAGCTCCAAAACACAAAATTTTTAGTCTATAGAGGGATCATTGTTGGTTGGGAAGGTACTCTTTTCCCTCTTAGTTGTACGTGGCGCTGCTGCTGCTGGTTGTGGTATCATCCTTGTTACTGGGTGCGGACGGGGAGGGCGAGAGGGAGGAGGAGGAGAATGCCTGAAGAGTTTTCGTCATGCCTGCCGTAGGTAGTTGAGCAGGCATGAC
>JAAUYM010172794.1_pt1 | contig 17801 bp, 19 predicted proteins | sample 7278001 | NCBI WGS metagenome assembly JAAUYM01 (sample SAMN14350224, study PRJNA611818) | marine sediment metagenome | isolation source: surface marine sediment (1.8m) | place: French Polynesia: Moorea | collected 2018-08
CCCTCCCTCTCCCCCCGCCCCCAATCACTACTGAATGTTAATAGGAAGTCCTGTCGGTGTCTGATTTCCTGCCTCTGTCCGTCCTACCTGGCCGCGGCCACCATGTCGTCAACCGGCTTCCTGGTGTGCTTGATCCCCCAGAGTCCCCTGGCGGGGCGCTTCCCCAGGGACTTCACCGTGAACACTTGAGGTAGCTGGATCTGCTCAGGACTCAACTGCTGTTGTTGCTGCTGCTGCTGCTGCTGCAGTTGTTGTTCCTGCTGTTGCTGCTGCTGCTGTTCCTGCCTTTGCCGCACTGACTGTTGCTTTTGCTTTGGCTCCTTGGCCTTCGCTCCGCCTCCTCCGCCTCCTGCTCCTCCTCCTATCCTCAGCTTGGACAGTGTCTGTGACAACTTGGCGACGCCTCCGCCTCCTACTCCTCCGCTGGCAACCCTGCCCTGACTCCCGTTCTCCTCCGATGTCCCGTTCGCCGACGTAGTCGGCATCTTGAACAGCTTCTCCACCACTTCAACTCCTTGATCATGCACGTAGCTGTTGCTATATTGTTTGTGTTTTTCCCCACCCTCTCCTTCCAAAATCCACTTTTTCGGAAGCTGCTTTAATTCCTTCCTTCCTCTTCTTTCCTTTCCCGTCGTGGTGTTCGACGTACGAGTTCCACCACCACCCACCACCACCGGAAGCCGTTACAGGAGGAGGGGGAGGAGGAGGAGGAGGAGGAGGAGGAGGAGGAGGAGGAGGAGGAGGAGGAGGATCCAAAGATGACGCTCGCAGATGTTGGAGCGCGTGTACCTATGTACAACGTACAAGAGGAGGAGGCCCCCCTCCCTCTCCTTTTCCCCCTTCCCCCTTTTTGGCTGTGGCTGATTTCGTCTTCTTGGCCTCTGCAAAGGCGCAGAGGAAAGATTGCCGCAAGTCCTGAAGGAGAAGAAAAAAACAATAAATGAATAAAATAAAATTTTTAAAAAGGTTTCTTTTTCCTGGTGCTTTTGCCGTTTTTCCATGCCACGAATTACTGACTTGGACTCGGGTCTTATACCTGGGGTACAGTTATAGCTGATTTTTCTCGTGCCTTTCCCGGCAGCATAAATGAGATGAGATTTCTCCTTCGCCCTGCTGCTGCTGCTGCTGCTGCTGCTGTTGGTTGTGCCTGTGGGAAAATAGTTTTTTACGGATGTGTGGAGAATTTAAGTGTTGGGGAGAGAGGGAGGGAGAGAAAAAGTCCAGCCAAGTGCTGTCTTTGGACACTCCTGCCTCCTTCTTCTCAGTAGAAATCGGGAAACAAAAAAAAAATTGTGACAAATCTCTTCCCTGGTGGTTACTCTTTTCTTTTCAATTTTTTGTTTCCAGAGTGCAAATATCACTGTCCGCGTAAATTTTTCCAGCCACAGGTAGTAGTACCTACTCCGTAGGTTGTGGAATTAAGAACCATATGGCGAATTTTTTTTTAAAGTTTCCTCAAAGCCTGATGAAGAATGTTTTGCCTTAAGGGCAGAGGCCGCAGATGGAGATGGGAGCTTGGAAATGCTAAAAAAAAGGTCTCCAGATTCTTACCTTTTCTCTTTACCTCGCAGTCCCAGTCCTTGGCGGAATAAATGTCTCCCTTATCTGGAGGAGCTGAGATAAAGTGCCTTATCGACCGGCCTGTGTCTTGTGTGTGTGGGTGCGTGTGCGTGTGAGTGAGAGAGAGAGAACATTTGCAAAGCACGGGTCCCATAATAAATTGCTTACTGCCCAATTTGCCTGCCTCTGAATGAGAAAAAAAAATGTGTTTGTGCAGTCAAACTCAGATAATTTTTTTGACAGGACGGGAGATGGACGCCTAATACGCCTGCCACCTAATACTAGTACTAATTAATAATTGATCAACTCTAACTCGGGCTTTCTGTACGTACTAGTAAACATATGAGTTCTGTTCCATAGAGAATATTCAGGGAGATGCTGTGCAAGTACAATTAGTCTCGTCCTAACTACCTGATACAGTTTAATAGAGGAGGTGAGTTGTTAGAGTTTTGCTAGTTCATTTATCTCGACCTGATGATGATGCAGTAAAGCCTTTAAAGATGCAGAACAGTTCTAAATTATCAGCATCCTCAAGCAGAATGGCAATCAAAACGAGTGCTCTGAGTTCTACTGGTTTCCAGCTCTTTTTTTTTTTTTACTGCGTCGTCGCCTTTTTCTTAATTCTTTTCTTTTCTTGGAAGAGAGTCTTTTATACCCACTATTTTTTTGCTAATCAGGTGCTAATCCGATTAGTGAAATCTTAACGTCGCCACCCACAGGCCGCAAAAAAACCTCGTTTGATTAAGAAAAAGACCATTAGAGGTACTTACCATTTCTGGAGAAGAGATGGTCCGATTTGTCCCCTTCTCTCCATCTTTCAGGCGCACTCCCCCCCTCTTCCCCTCCCTCACCCATCCCTAAAGACGGCATCCGGGAAGTTCTCTTAGGATTGAAGCTGTCAATGCGCAGGCGCCGGGAAGACTGGATATTGAGGCAGGGACGCCACAAAGAGGGTCCCTTTGATCGGACTCAGAAAAGAGTAATAAAATAATCGACATCTTACTGATGCTGGGGTGGAGGGGGGGAGGGGGTCAAGGGAGAGGGATGGAGTGGGCAGAGATTCATCATTGCCGGGAAACAGCACAGTTTTTTGCCAGTGCAGGAGAAACAGCAGGAGAAACACTCCACCCCACCCCACCCAAAAAAGAGAGAGCGTCCTGCAAGTCTGAGGCGAAATTAAAATAATGTGGAGTTGTCCGTCTGCCGACAAAGTCTTCTTGCTCGCTTCGAGACTCATCTTGTGAGCAAATCCTTTTATGTACAAAAATTAACTTATACGCTACAGATTGATTGGGAAAAAAATTCAAATTTGTTCGTTCTAAGAGCGGAGGATTTTTTTTTAACTACGTTTATAGTGGATTATTGTAACTCCATGTACTGTACTACCTATGTCACAAACTTAGAATAAAAAGATGTTTTGACTTTAAAAATGTGCAGATGCTTCGGCATCGTCGCCGGCGCCGACGAGGAGGTGGTGACCCAGAACGACCTCTTTGACGCCCTGACTGACCCCGACCCCGAGTCGGCCGGGTACGACCTTCGCGACCAGCCCCGCCCTTTCGGGGAGGACCTGCCGGTGCAGGTGCTGACCAACGTCTACGTCTCCTTCCTGGGCCACATCGACGACGAGCGGCTGGAGTTCGAGACGCACCTGGTGGTGGGGCACCGCTGGAACGACCCGAGGCTCAACTTCGCCAACGCGAACGGCCTCAACCAGACCCAGGTGGCCGCCTTCAGGGAGGTCGAGGGCGAGTCCTGGTTCGCCGACAACATGTGGACGCCCAACATCTTCGTGGAGAACGAGCAGAGCTCCCAGGTGATGGAACTGGTCAGGGAGAACGTCTTCGTGGCCATCGACCGGGGAGGAAACGTCAAGATGAGCTACCGGGTGTTCGCCAACGTCCTCTGCGACATGGACCTCAGGAGGTTCCCGCACGACGACCAGATATGCTTCATCAAGTTCGAGAGTTGTGCGTGAGGTCTACTAGTACTGTACCAACGTCAACCCCGGGGGAGTAGTCCGTATATAAGTTCTCCTCCGCCATCGCACGTACGCAGGGACCCTGGACATGACCGACCTCCTCCTGGAGTGGGAGAGCGTGGACCCGTTGCAGGTGAACCGCTTCATCTTGCCCCTGTACGAGCTGTCGGACACCGTGACCGTGTCGGCCACCAGCTGCTACCCGGAGTCCACGCCGTCGCCGCGACACCGCTGGATGAGGACGGGCGGAGGAGGAGCAGCGGGCTCGCGGAGGAGGCCGCGCGACTACGACCAGGGCAACTACGTCGACGACGCGACCGAGTGCCTCACGGAGGGAGCGGGAAGTGAGTGAGTCTTGCCCGACCAGACACCAATCTCCAAGAAAAAAAGGGTAGCTATTTAACTTATTCATCCTTGGCTCGATCGGGGTTTTGATAGCCAAAGGGGCCGACCAAGCCCTGCATGTTATTGGTAGGGTAGCAGCCCTAGAGGTCCTTAATAGACTTTGATGTTGGGGTCTACCTAGGTAGTTAAGTATAGGTCTAGTATCGAGCTGCTAGATGGATGGTATGGTAAAGGTGGCATGACTTAGTACTGTACCAGCTGGGACATGGGCAAGGCTGGATAGGACAATTGGGTAGAGAAGTCCGGTTTGGGTGGGTGGTTGGCCATGTGTGTTGCAACTGTCGAGTTTGTCGTCGTCCCTCGCAGGGAGCTTCAGCGCCCTGGTGGTGGGCTTCTCCCTGACCCGTCAGATCGGCCACTACATCCTGGACTACTACGTCCCGAGCGTGCTGCTCGTCATCATGTCCTGGGTCTCATTCTGGCTGCATCCCAGCGCAATCCCGGGAAGGACCACGCTAGGTGAGAAAAAATTTGCCATTTTTTTTGTTTCTTTGAAGGGGCCTTGGAGTGGCAAACGTCCATTAGACGTTTTAGGGTGCTGTTCTGCATTCTGTTCTGTAGTGTACAGTTGTTCCTACTTCTATGCAGTAGGCCGTAGTTTAACGACAGAGGAAAGGGTAAAACACAGACACATTCGGCACCTCAAAAAAAGTACTGTAGTAAAGGGCAAAACATATGGAGAAGAAAAGGAAGTGAAGAAAATTGGCTTCGTCAGCAGAGAGGCACTTCTTCTAACAAGAAAGGGGCAGAAAGAAAGCTCTAAATTTTCGGAGATGACCACACATGGGCATTGGGGTGGGGTGACGGGTTTACCCCATGCTCCACCCTCCTGAAGTCAATTTTCGAGGAACCCTACTAGAGACTACTGCAGACTATTTATTGGCTGACCTTCCCTTCTTTAAAAATTTTGGAAACCAATAACGCAATAATTCCCAAAAATGCAAACTTGTCTAATTTTGTAGAAAAAAATTGCACTTAAAATTGCAATTTTTTTTTCAGCATTTTCCTAAAAAAAATACCTTCTTCCCTCCTCCCTGAAGCTTTGACCCATGCCCATGTACGGAGATGAGCCGTGGAGAACCATGAATGTCGTACAGTACGTACGAGTAGATAGTATGCAATGCTTCCCACTCTCTGTTGCAGGCACCTCCACCTGGCTGACCTTCGTGACCCTGACCCACAGCACCGGGAGCGACGAGCTGCCCAAGGTCAACTACGTCACCTACATCGACATCTGGTTCCTCGTCTGCACCGTCTTCATATTCGCGTCGCTCATGGAGTTCGCCTTCGTCAACACCATCTCACGAATACAGTACGTAGTACAGCATGTCCTCCCAGAAAAACCCTCTAAGGTGATTTTTTTTAAATGGTATCAAAAAAATCAAAAATTGGTTTTGTACTTCAAGGACTCAGTCATTCAACCACAGCCTTGAGTATTTTATTAAGCACAATGAGGCATTTAGGTTTTTTTGTGGACATGCACTAGTAGGTACACAAAAAGCAAAAACTTCCGTATAGAGAAAATGGCAGGGCGACATCTACTACTACTAGCACATTTTTCTCATAAAACGCTAAATGTCAGGAGAACGGTTCCGGTGAAGAGCTTCACGGCCAAGAGCATCCTCCCGGCCGCGGCGTCCGTCTTCGCCACGCCGTCGGTCAGCAGGAGGACCTCGCTCGAGTCAAAGAAGGGCGGAAGGAAGGACGGCGACGGCAGCACCAACCACAGGTTCCTGGTGAATAGGGTGACGGAGAGGCTGCGTGACCACCACCACCTGACGGTGACCTCCCTCCCGCACAACGACCACGGGTCCCCGAACCAGCTGACCGTCAGGTCTCTGGACGCCGGCGCCGGAGGTGGGGGCAGTCGGGAGCTGAGGAGGAGCTCCCAGTCGCTCAGCAACATCCCGACCATCTCGCTGCCGGACGGAACCGTGTAGACAAACTTCGGACCGGCTTCGTCATTTCACCTTTTTGAATGAAGGAGGTTTTTATTGCTATTTTTCCTTCCCAGGAAATCACGTTCGACCGGAACGGCGCGGCCAAGGGGGCGGGCCACAACGAGAAGGGGAGCGAGGAGGAGGCGGGAGAGGACAGCATCACCACCATCGACATCGAGGAGGCCCACCTGCACCACAACGACGTACACAGCGACGAGGGCGGCAACGACGGCGACGACGACGTCAACGACAACGGCGACGGCGACAGCGATGACGTGGAGAGCGGCTCTGCCTTCGGAGGCAAGATCAAGAGGAAGTTCAAGAGCATGACGAGCGAGGAGATCGCGATGTGGATCGACAACCGCGCCAAGATCGTCTTTCCGGGATGCTTCATCGTCTTCAACGTCTTCTACTGGATCTTCGCCACCAGGTCCGACTGCACCATCTTCGGGACCTGCGACGAGTGGTACTACCAGGACTTGACCTAGTGGCAACACCAGCAGCGATACAACAACAATAACAACAATGACAACATGGCAACAGCAACAGCAACAGACAACCAACCCCTGGGTAATCGGTCGATACGGGTACGACTTACTACCATATGTACTATGGTGATGGGATAAGGCAGCATTGCGTAACATTATGATTAATTAATTGATTCTTCTTTTGCCATAAAGGCCAAACTGAAACCGGAACAATGTTGTCTACTATGTAGTTTTCCGTTGAAAGATGGGGCACCGCCAGCATCCGTTCTTCTTCGATGCTTTATTATGTACCTAGTAGGTACACAGCTGTACTGTACAAGTTGTAATGCATCATCAAATGGTGGCCCCTTACGTACATCATACGAGTAAAGTACATGTTAAGCTTGAAACGAAAACTATCATTCTCTTCTGCAGCCATCCACATTCGTCCATCTCCAATGGTTAATCTCCGTTCTGTGTGGGGATAGCAAAAAATGTGGTACTACCTTCTAGTATTGTGCACTTGAAAATCACTTACTTGCTCGGCTGGACTCGTCTCCTCATCCAGAGGTCGGGACACGACAAAGGTTGCCTCCTCCCTGATGGATGCAGCTACTTCTTGGCCTCCTTCCCGCCGCCGCCGCAGAGCCCGACGGGTCGAAACTGTGCCAGCCCGAGCGCGCACAGCACCTTGCAGGCCAGCAGCACGGCCACCTCGAAGCAGAGCACCAGTGCCGGCATGGTGGGCAGCAATGCCAGGGCCGCGCGGGCCTCTGCCGGGGCGGCTCCCGGACCGACCAGCCGGAACTGCGGGCCGGAGAGCGGGCCGCACATCACCTTCAGCCAGGTCGTCGGCTCCGTCAGGGCAAGCCGGCGCAGCGGGGGCGTGCAGCCGACGCGCTCTGCCAGGTCGTCCAGCAGGGTAAGGTAGTCGGTCAGGGCGCCGATGCGCTCGGCGTCCGAGGAGAACTGTGCCAGTGTTCGAGCGTCGTCTGCCACAGCTGCCGCCTTCATCTCCTTGGCAGACGGCAAGGCAATTGCTCCCGAGATCACCTGCGCAAACCACCGGGATTGCATTTCCGCCAGGGGTGGAATGGCGCCAAGGTTAGGTCTGGCGAAGCCAGCAAAGGCTATCCTGGCTCCGTACGTTGGGATAAAGGTGTGCTTGTAGAGTTGGCGTGGCCTGCAGGCGACAGCGTTGACCTCAGGTGGTAGCCAGGGGAGGTCGACCTTGTATCCAGTCGCACAGATGATGACGTCGCACTCGAAGGCGGACCCGTCGGCAAAGACTGCCCCGTCCTCATTCAGGCGGACGATCCTGGGTTTGTACAGGGCGCCGTGGTGCACCATGGCCTCGACGAAGCAGGCCGTCTTGGTCCCGAAACGCTGCATCGCCGACTTCCCCCTCTTAGCATTGATGCTGCTGGCCCTGCGCAGCACCTCAAAGTCATCCTGTTCTCCCGGGCGCCACCGCGCGAGGACCGTCTCCATCCACTTCTTGCCCGCAATCAGCCTTGAGGCCCAGATCCAGCGGGGTATGGAGTGGTACACCCGGTTGGTGTCCATGTCGGTGGGGGCTCCCATCAGCGTCCTCGGGATGACATAGCCCGGTCCCTCCTGGGTGGAGAGCGCCGTGGCTGAGGCCACCTTGGACACAGCCAGGGCGATGTCCGATCCGGACTCTCCCAGGCCGACCACCAGCACCCGCTGCCCGGAGAGCTCGCTGGCGCGCTTGTATTCAGCCGTGTGGATGATTTGACCCCGGAAGACGTCCTGGTGGAGGAAAAACGATATGCTACCGCCAGGCACCGAAAAAATCCTTTCTGGGCACTGCCAGCCAGGCATGCAAGGGTTCGCCTACCTGGCCCTCGAAGTGTGGGAGGTCGTAGAACGCGTGGACTCCGGTGCACACCGCCACGTGATCGAAGATCGACGTCTCGGTCACTGCCCCCTCGTCGTCGTCGTCGTCGTCGTCGTCGTCGTCCGAGGAGGACTTGCGCACCGTCACCTCCCACCTCTCCTGGCCTCCCGACGGCGACGCCTCCGAGCGGAGGGACAGCACCCTCGAGCGCAGGTGGATGCGGGGGCGGAGGCCAAAGTGCTCCACGAACCGGAGGAGGTAGTCCACGTACTGTGAGGCCGTCCAGTGAACGTGCGGCTCGCCCGTCGGGAAGAAGGAGGAGAAGGCCGTGTTGATGGAGGAGGAGGTGAGCAGGCACTCATCATAGGTGGCCGCGAAGACGCCGCCGATCAGGCTGCTGGCCTCAAAGATCACGGCGTCGTGGCCGGCCGCCAGCAGCTCCCGGAGCATGACGAGCCCGGAGAGGCCGGCGCCGACCACCGCCACCCGGATCCCGGTCGGCTTCGGCGGGAGCGGGCGAGGGAGGTGGAGGGCGTAGCTGCGGAGACCCAAGAGGAAGTAGGCGACTGCGGCGACGGCCGCCGCCGCCAACCCGCACAGTAGCAACATCCTCGCCGCACTAAGGGGCACATTGTTCTGGCACTAAGCTTTTATACCTAGGTATATAGGCATGCTCTGTTTCTTCCACATTTTTTTTTCGAAAGTGTCCGCAGTTACAAAAGAAAGTACAGTCAAGTCTCAATATAACGATAATTTCCGTCAGCAGCAAACCTATCGTTATACAGTCAAGTCTCAATATAACGATAATTTCCGTCAGCAGCAAACCTATCGTTATATTGAGACTTATTGCTATATTGAGACTTTGAGGATACTGACTGAGTATGAGTATAGTAACTAGTATATTCCAACTGCCCGACCAAGAACGTCCGGGCTCATTCTTGGCTTGGTCGGGGTTCTCATTCCGATTGCCACCTCTTGCTATTAAAAAATATTGTTATATTGAGACCTTGGCATTTTTAAATATTGTTATATTGAGACTTTTTACTACATAAAAAATTGGTAAGCAGCAAAACTATCATTATATTGAGACTTATCACTATATTAAGATTCATTATATTGAGACTTGACTGTAGTAATAAAAACGAGAAGAGGTCTTTGTAGGTACTAAAATAAAAGGACTGGTTGCCTGGATCTCGTACGTAGTACTAGTACAAGGACTTTCGCCTGCACCTGTGTCCGTTCCTATCCTGCATTGACGTCAAAGATCACCACTCGGGTTGGTGTTCACTCAGCTCCCCAAACAATTGGAGCTCTTTTGTGGCCTACTACCTATAGTACTACTACTATGTCACGGAAGTGTCAGATCATAGACGTACGTGTAGTACTCTCTCTCATGCATAAAGCCGTAAAAGGCTAGAATAAAACGATAAAAAGCTGCCCTCTGTTCTGCATTCTTTTGCAGAGGCACACATGCTAGAGGCGCACATTGAAGCACGCGAGGTTATGTTAAGAAGAAAGAATTTAAGAAGCTTAAACATTGAGTAAGTTTGCATAGTACACACACCTAGCACAGACTCGGAATGACGTTCTCGGGCAAAAAAATAAGAGTTCTATTCACAGAGATCATACACATTCTACGCGCTAAAATCGACAACATTCTTCTTCTTTATCGTCAAGCATAAGTTAGTTCTTTCCCTTGGCCTTGGGCGGCAGGTCCTCCTCCTCCAGGAAGGCGTAGTAGTCCTTACTGCAAAGAAAGTAAGAAAGTCCTCTTTGGGTTGTGGCCTAAAAGTAGTGGTACACCAACCACCTACCATTCCGGCACGTGCTCCGGTGCGTCGCAGGCGTTGGTGACGGTGTTGAAGACCAGTCCAAGCTCACAGCCCTGCTCGCGGGGGGTCACTCCGTTCAGGCAGATGTAGAACTTTGCGCAGTCTGCGGGGTCGGCATACTTGGGGTGCGGGTCAGCCACACCGTACGGGTCAGCCTGTCCGTTGTCAGGGCACTTGAAGCCTCCCTCGAGGCTCTCCCTCTCTGTGGGGATAGAAACGGCAAAAAAAACCCCACTCAATACATACTAATCCCAACCAACAACGCACTCTTAACAAACTTCCGACTGAGCTCTGATTCAAAAATTTTCTTAATAAGCACCACCAACTGAGCATACAAATCATACAAAACGTGCAAAAACGTGTATGCAATGTGTACAGTATACAGTATATTCTAACTGAACTTCCATTTTGCATATTTTGCATACCACCCTTGGTGGCTGGAATACCACATATCTATTGACCATTGCTCAACCCATACACCCTCTTGTAGAAGTACATCTCTTGTTAATACTTTTCATGGAAATCAATCGTGAGGAGAGAAAGCAAGGTGAAGGCTCCACGAACGAGGTCAGAGCGGAAAGAAATGAACACTGTGTCTTTCCATCAGGCTTACCACTTTGGTCGTCGGTACCAGCCAGATTTTTTTTTTTTCAAATTGCAATTTTAAGGAGAAAAGCTTTCCGGCCAAATTCGGCCTGATTTTGCAAATTTTTGCTAATAAACGTGCAGTAAAAAGCGTGTTTGGCCGGATAAGGCTGAACAGTTTATGGGAAAACGCAATGAGTGTGTGTGTGTGTGTGTGTGTGTGTGCAATGTACTCGTATGTACCCTACTACGAGTACTATTACGTATACTTTTTTTTCCCGGAACATGCTGCACTTTATCCCTTAGCTGGCTCGCTCACTCGCTCGTCCCACCCTCACCTGCGTTACAGTTCTTCCTGTCCGTGGCTGCAGGCCAGTTGCAGACGCCCTGGTACTCGTCGAACCAGAGTCCCGGCGCGCAAGTGTACTCCTCGGCCACCCCCTCCACGCACGCGTAGAAAATGTTGCACACGCCAGGGTCAGGGTGAGCGTAGAAGCCGTTCCTGCGCGGGCACAGGTCATTCGGGCCCTTGGGATCCTCTGCAATGGTTTTCAACATAACAAGCCCAATTAAAAAAAAAAAAAGATTCATGGGAAACGAGAAAATCATCCCCAAAACATTCAGAAATTCAGAGAGTTCTGACAGCCGAGTTCTGGTACACTGACACACAGACTCCTTTAGACAGTTAACTAAGTCACAGATTTAATTCCATTACTTTTAACGCCTATACGAGGGTGCTAGTACGGTACGTCATGTATGTAGAGAGGGCTGTAATTGCCACGCTAAAAAAATTACAGCTACAATTTGCTTCATTTTATTGTCTTGATGTAATTTTTCCTTTGGTACCGTACACCTCAAATTTCAAGTACTGCTAGGAAAATTTCCCCGGGAATTTACGCTCTGCAATTATCGGTGTGGCAGGATGGATGGATGATCTAGTAGGACATCTACCCAACCAATATTGGTACCTCTACCCACACCAACGGCTATACTACACTACATGCCACTAGTGGTAATTAGCGATGGGCTCAAAATATGGGTTGCTACCTATAGTTGCTCTAATGGGTATTTATTTTCACTATTCTGAAACCTGCCGTGGAGTTAGGACAATCCATCACTAAATGCAAGCTAGCAATGGTATTGGTTGGGTACTAGAACGAACGAGGGGAGGGGGCGAGAAAGAGAAGAAAGGAATGCGTCATGATCTTGAGGAGGAGGGTGGTGGTGGTGGTGGTGGTTTCGTCACAGGCACGAAAAGGAGGACGACGCACCCTTCTTATGCTGTGACGCAAAAGTACTACGCGAGGATGACGCTACCTTTTGGATGCGTGCCAGACAACTCCAGATTGACACCGTGTCAAGGTTTCTGGCTTAAAATGAAGTGGTTTTTTTCCGCAGCATTTTTCCTAAATGACATTAAAAATTATGTCTTTACAGCCGTGCGCGATACATCATGTTGGGAAACTGCTGCCCGTTCCCCCCCCCTCACAAAAAAATATAACATACAAATAGAAAAAAAACCCTATTGGTGACTTACGCAACTCCAGTCTGTCTCCACAGTCGACGTTGAAGTAGTGATCGCAGGGCTCCCTCTTCCTGCTGAACGGGTCGAAGACAAGCCCGTCGGGACAGAGCCTCTCCTCGGGCTTGCCGTCGTAGCACTCGTAGTACTTGTCGCACTGCCGGGGGTCTTCGTAGGTGCCGTCGGGCTCTTGGCAGATCAGGCTGTTTTGGGCTGGAGAGAGAGAGAGAGAGAGACGCATTGAACGACGATGACTTCTGTCCCGTTGCCCTCCTGTCTGCACTCACTCACCTTGGGCGAGGCCGACAGCCGCGACCAGCACGACCAGCAGGAGTCTCGTCATGGTGACGGTGACTGAGGTGACTGACACGCGCAAAGCAGAGCTGCTGGGAGGATGAGTCTGTCTCGACTGTGGGAGCGGGGAGGATTCCCTGAATGAAAGTGGCGCCGCGCCGCCCCACGGCGCTGCTAGAAGGATGGATGCCTTGCACAATGCCCCCGCCCCCCCCCCCACACACACCCTCCTCCTTTTTGTCTCACCCTCTTGCCTGCCTCAAGACAATTCTCTTCCTCCCTCCTCCCTCCCTCCTCTCCCAGATCTTTCCACTGCAGACAATCCTGGGCGGGGGCATCCCTATCCAGCCACAAGTGGTAGTACGTACTACTACCTTACACATGAGAGCGCGTATTTCTTCGGAGGTGTCGCGCGTGCGGGGGATGGGGAAGGGAGGAGGGGGGCGTGGGAAGAGGGCGGGAGCCCTCCCTCACCCTGACCCCGACCACGAGGCGACACATTTTGGACAACCTGATTGAAACGGCTTCTACTACTACACCTAGACTGTTGGGTCGGGTCAGGTTATGTGTGTGTGTGGGAGGGGGTTTGTGGATCAGATCGAATGAGATGGAATGGAGGTCATCTGGTGTAGGGATGCAAACGGGTCCGACTCGGCTCGCCTCCACACCGAGCTGTCACCCTAACGACTTTGAACGCCGCGCAGAAAGCGCCGTCGCCAAACAATGCAAAAGGAATGTAAAAAAAAAAAGCGCCGATTGGGCCGCTTAAAAAATGCGTCTTGACTCGACTCGACTCAAAGACGTTGAGGGATCGCGAGGAGGAAAGATGAGAGAGGAAGGAAAGAAAGGCGTGCGCGGAAGGAGCCAGCCAGGCGTCTTTTGGAGTGGAGTGGAGTGGAGTGGAGGTCATCTGGTTCTTCCACCCGTGCCCCTTAAAGCAGTTTCCACTTGCCCTGATTGATAACGCCAGTCCATTTATAGCAGGTACAGAAGCGGACATTTGAAAAGCATGTCCGCCAAACAATGGGGCTGCAGTTTGTCATAGTTTGTCATAGTAGTATACAGTATACTACGTAGTACATCTCTGGTTATACTACTATGTAGGTACATCTACCCATTGTTTGATGCCTCAGCTCGTTTTCCTTCCGGAGGGTTCTCCCGGGCGGTAATTTTTTTTTCTCCTGGACGCTCTCAAGTGCATGACCTCCCTCCAGGGCAGATTGTGTTTGAGGCAAAGTGAGGGTGGGTGCCTTTGGCAAAGCGGACCTCCCCCCCCCCCTCTACCTCCCTGCCTCCCTCGCTGGGTGGAAGACGCAAGAAACTGTGGGAATAAAGTCGGGACATCAGAGAAAAAAAAACCCCAAGCCTGCAAATAGGACATTATCTGCTTGAAAAAAAGAACTTGTCCACCGCCAACGTTGGTATGCAAAACGGAAGCTCAGTTGAAATATGGGTATACACATTGCATACACGTTTTTGCACCTTTGGCGCCGATTTGTACGTATGCTCAGTCGGTGCTTATTTAACAATTCTGCATCAGAGCTCAGTCAGAAGTCTATTAAGAGTACGTTGTTGGTTGGGATTAGTATGTATTCAGTGGGGTTTTTTTTGCTGTTTCCATCCCCACAGAGAGGGAGTGCCTCCAGGGAGGCTTCAAGTGCCCCGACAACAGCCTTGAGGACCGACCGTGGAGGGATGTGGCTAATATCATGCCGCTCCCGCAACAACAACAACAACAACTCAAATTGTTTAAGAGAACTACTGTACTTTAAAAAAATCTTACTTGTGTCTTCCTCACCTGCGTGGGCATCGTTGGCTGGTGGCTCCAGCACTGTGGCCATCATGGGCAGCGGAATGGGAAGGAGCAGGAAAAGAGGGATAGGGGTTCTTCTTGTCATCGTTATTTCTGTTTCCCGCCGACTTGGTTTGTGCACCTAGTAGTATAAACACTGTTGAGTTATTACTTTAAAGATTATTTTTACAGTAGTACAGCACTCAGGGGTGTATTATGGTTTTGCTTTTTTAAAAAAAAAAAAATTACTAAGAAAGAAAAAAAAAGGTTTTGTGAAATCCAGGAGGAAAAAAAAGACATCGCTGTGTTCCGATTTCAACCGAGGCGGTCTTGGAAGATGACAATTCCCAGAAATTGACAATGAAGACCCTTTTCAGTCAGTCATTAATTGCTGAATGTTTGTCCCGATCGTCTCCTTTTTTAAGTCCCCCCGACCCCCCCACCTTGCACATCCTGCTTGCGCTCAAAGCAAACACAGGGGCAGGGAAAAGGGGGAGGGAGGGACGGGAGAGAGGAATCCGGCACTACTTTCACCCCGCGGCGCGGTGCGCCGCGGCCAGTGCAATGTGATAAGCAGATCACAAAATGTCGACACTTCCAGTCTTTGTCCAAGTCCGTTCCTCCGCAGTCGTCCAAATAATAAAACAAAGAAGTTTTCCCACATCTTTCCCTCCCCCCCCCTCGACCACCACCACCACCACCAAAATGAGTTTGGCCCTGAAGAGGCTCCTGCTGGCCGTGACGCTGGCGGTGTCGGCCTCCGTGTTGCTCTTCTCTTCGGGCAGTTGGGCCAAGCGATCCTACAGCAGGACGCCCTTCAAGCAGCGGGACAGGAACGGCAGATTTTGTGAGATCCGCAGGGAAATTCAAGTTTAGTATTGTTGGTGCAGTCGTGCTACCCGACCAATAACGTCCGGGCTCATTCTTGGCTTGGTCGGGGTTCTGACAACTAGTTGTCCCATGATCGAGAAAATTCGCCATCTCAAAGGAACATTGATAGTTCCGCCGTACCACACAATTCAAGGCAGAAGCCGTCTGTCTCCCTTTTTGCCAGTCTCCATGTTCAGCATCATCAAGTTCCGCAACGACATCTGCAACGTGAGCGACGACGTCCACGGCGTCTGCTACACCACCGGGGAGTGCAGCGACCGCGGCGGGCAGCCCAGGACCTCGTGCGCCGCAGGATTCGGCACCTGCTGCGTCTGTGAGCGAGAGAGACATAGATGGCGGATCCTAAGGGACCCTGCCTACCCCTACATACTCTGCCATATGTAGTAGTATGCCCCGATTAGTACCCACACTCCTCAGACACACGCCACCGACTGAGCATAGCACCAAAAGCTGTACTCAGACGGGTGGGTTTTTGGCCACTTTGGAAAAGTGTAATCGGAAAAAAATGGCATCGACTGAGCTCCAAAGTACCATTTTACATTATGTTCAGTAGAGGGTAGTTTCTTATTTTTAACCTCCTCTCTTTCACAGTCGAGGAGTCTTGCTACGCCAACCGTGACGAGAAGGTGGCCTACTTCCGCAATGAGGACTATCCGGAGGTGCAGTCCGAGACGAACTACTGCAGCTACGGACTCAAGGTGAGGGGGGTGGGGAAGGGGGAGGGAGAGGGGGGGGGGAATCCTACCTCTGCCAACACGAGAAACAAAAACTTTGATCGATTTTAATTCCTGCCACCCATACATCCACCCACCCACCCAGGTGACTGACCCGGACGTGTGTCAGGTGCGCCTGGACTTCCTCGCCTTCCGCATGGGCGGCCCCTCCATGGTGGCCTCCCCGTTCGGGCAGTGCTCCGGAGACAGGATGGCCATCTTTGCCGGGCAGAACCGCCTGGGACTGTCGGAGGGCAACCTGGTCTGCGGGGACATGACGGACCAGCACGTGTACATCCCCACGGACGCCACCAACGGGGAGGACAACCTCAGCCTGTTCGCCATGGTGGGCACCTCCCCGTACCTGGTGGCGCCGACGCTGCCGCCGGCCGCCACCGCCTCCCCCGCCACCGTCCTCGCCGCCGTGTCCAACTACAACTACACGTGGAACATCAGGATCGAGCAGATCGACTGCACGGCGCAGTCGGACAAGGAAGGTTGGTCTGGCACGGAGAACTTAATTTTTTTTCTCTCTCTGATTTGGTAACAAACTCTCTCTCTCTCTTTCTCCCTCCAGCTCCCGCCGGCTGCCTGCAGTACTTCACCTCTCCTTCCGGCACCCTGGAGTCCTTCAACTTTCGCGACTCCTCCTCGCCCTACCCCATCCTCCTTGACTACGCCATCTGCATCAAGAGGCAGAGTGGGTACTGCGGACTCACCATCGCCGTGGCCACGGAGGGAGACGGTGCGAGAGAGAGAGAACTGTCACTAATATACTATTTTCATGTGGGAAAAGCCATTTTTTTTTCATGATCAACGTTGGCAATAGCACAGCAATTAAAACACTTTTCCTTCCTTCCCTCCCTTAGGTTTCGGTCTGAACCGCAACGAGATCGGTCTGAACACGGGCCTCTCCTGCCACGCCTTCGACTTCACCCAGCGCGTGCAGGACAACTCCTCCGACTTCATCCAGCTGGTGGGGGCCTTCGTCACCGACGGAATCAACCGGAGGCCGGACTCCTACTTCTGCGGGGCCTACGACTCGCTGCTCGACCCCTTCCCAACCGTCTCGTGTACGTACAGTACTACCACAAGGAGACTGAAATGCAATCTGCGCTCCCTCCCTTCCACGTCTGCTTTTTTTATTTCTTTTCCCCGTAGCAAGTTTTCCCGGTCCGCTGGTGGTGAGGTTCGCCTCCGACGAGTCCCTGAAGAAGGAGAACGGCGCCGGAGTGGTGGAGAACAGGATTGAGGCAATGCAGGTGAGGAGGAGGAGGAGGAGGAGGAGGAGGAGGAGGGAGGAGGAAAGGTGTCGAAAACAAATGCCAAACTTTCCAGTAAAATATGCCACATTTATGGATCAAACAGGAAATAAGCCAACCCCTCCTGAAACAACCTACCAAACAGCAAATAAATTGCTAAAATTTTGCATCCCAAATGACATTCTAATACCTACATGTGTGCCAAACTCATTTGCAGGTTCTGTCCGCTGGCTACGAGCAAGGTTTCAGGCTCACCTATGCGCTCACTCCGAACTGTCCAACCTGACGGATGATAGAAACAAATATTATTAGTATTACGCGTTTAGTAGGAATAAAAATTACTAGGAAACAATTTTTGCACAATAAATCTGTAACTTGCACCGTTTAATAAACCTGTATTACCACCAATGCACCCTAGCAGCGAAGGGCGGGAATAAAGAAGATACAACATATGTTTATTTAAAAAAAAAACTGTACGGCTTCTGCTTAATTACTCAAAGATTTGGTAGAAACGACTGACGTTTTGACGTTCACCTCTGCTCCCTCTCCTCCCCTTGACCTCCTCAGATCTGAGGTTCCCCTGCTGTACTTGCTTCGGCAGTACATATACTAAAATTGGAACGATACAGAGAAGATTAGCATGGCCCCTGCGCAAGGATGACACGCAAAATCGTGAAGCGTTCCACATTTTTTGGC
>JAAUYM010036532.1_pt1 | contig 17796 bp, 19 predicted proteins | sample 7278001 | NCBI WGS metagenome assembly JAAUYM01 (sample SAMN14350224, study PRJNA611818) | marine sediment metagenome | isolation source: surface marine sediment (1.8m) | place: French Polynesia: Moorea | collected 2018-08
AGCAGAAAGATCTCTCAAGAGAAAGAGAGAAATCATCTTAAACTCACAGTGAGACACTCGCAGACATCACAGGGATGTTTTTTCCCCTCACTCTCTCTCTAGCAAGCACTTTGCCTCCCAAATTTTGCTCACACTTTGCAGCATTTTTTTTTGTTGCTTCATAAATGATGAGGACAATTTGCCCCGGCCTTTCCCCCCTGGGAAAGAAGAAGAGAAAGAGAAGTCTCCTCCCTCGGTTCCTCCCAACGCGCGCCTCTAAGAAGAAGAGAAAGGGAGCAGGACTGCCAGGTACTAGAAGGTTAAAGTAACCCACACGAACGCAAATATAACCCAACAGCAAATCAGCCCAAGTTCAAGTACGGTATGTAGTTGGAAGATCTTACGGCTTTAGAAAAATGTGGGCTGTTAATGCATTTTTACAAAAAATATATATATATATATAATAGCCCACAAAACCAAAAATATAGCCAAAATTGCTACTAAATAGCCCATCTGGCCACCCTGAAAGGAAAGAGGGAGAGAGAAAGAGATCCATCCCTGGTGGCAGTAGTACCTAGAAGAAGTTGGGAAAGACTTTCCCTTCCTCCTCGCTTGGTCTTCCCCCCTTTCTCCCTAGCAGAGAGAAAGAGAGAGAGCTGGAAGGAGGAAGAGGAGGGAGAGAGACAGCAGCAGCAGCGGAGGAGGAGGGGGCTTTAGAGAAGGGGGGAGGGCTTCTTCTTCTCTTCTTGAGCCCTTCTCCCTCCTTCCTCCCCATCCCCCTCGCTCAGTCGCGGTGGTTTTGGCCACGGAGAAACAACACAAGAAGTGGCCGAAGGATCAGCTGCAAGGAAAGCTCCAAACACCACCCTTGTTCACGCCACTACACTACTGTAGTACATACTCTCATTGTGAAACCATTTGTCGTGTGGACATTAATAATGCGCCAGGTCGGAGAAATGGTGTCTGCCATAGGCCCAGCTCCAAGGACAACGCGTTGCACAAGAACAAGATAATCACGCAGACAAGAAACATTTCCCCCCCTCAAAAGTGGTGAGTTTACCTGCTACAGTGTAGGAGTCATAGACACGTCCTTCATAATGTTAAGAAGAATTTGTTTTTGTGTCACTACAGGTGTTTTGTGTGTGTTCTATGGTATGTTCTACATGTCGCGGTGTGTCTCCACGCCGCTTGTTATAATTCAATTGGACGACCTTAGGCGCCAGCAAATGGCCATGGCACATTTGTTACCTGATTCAAACATCCATCAATTTGTTGCCTGTGTCTTGTTTTTCTTTTTTTTTTAATCTGCTGAAAAATGGACGGTCGCCATTGCACACAGTACTTTCATACATCTCTGTAAAGAGCTGTGAGCAAATTCAAAAAAGTATTTTAGGTGGCCTTTGCAAGGTTCATGTAGATACTTTCAAAACGATATAAAAAGGGTCCATTATTTTATGTACTTAAGAAAAAAAATAAATGGCTATACTTCTGCCTGGATAAGTGGGTGTGCGCACCACGTGACCCAGTACAGCCTGTCTTCTCATTCTTTTTTCTATTGTACGCTGTGCACAGGCAAAGTAGGCAGACATTCAATTTTACGTTCAATTTTTTTCCCCACCCACTTTTGGAAGATTTTTTTCTATCCCAAGTTTTGAATCCAATGTTATACCTACTAGTACTACTTCAACCCATTTGTTCTCATTCTCCTCATTCTGCTCCCCCACTCCATCCGGTTTCAAGCGTTTTCCCCGCGTCGAGTAAAGTGTGTGATTGCTTTTCCTGTCCCATCCCAACCCTTCCCCCCCCCCACACACACACCTCCTGTTCCAATTCCCCCATTTCCTCAGAGTTATGATGATTGGAAACCCTCCCCTCCTCCCCCCCTCCTCCCTCCGCCCGATCGAAGAGGGCCGCAGAAAAAGGCCATCTTGCTCTTCCAGCACTTTTGGAAATGTGGGAAATCACACACGTGCACAATCCTTCCCTGCCACCTACTACAGCTTCAGAATCCTGTTGGTCATCTTGTGCATCGGTGCTCCTTTAAATATGTACGTACCTTTATCGACTACGCCACCACCTCTCCAGAAGCTTTTTCTCTCTCTCTCTCCATGTTTTGACACGTGTCCGTTTTATGGTGTTTCACGTGCCGTAAAAAAAGGCTTTCCTGAATATTACGTAGAGAAGCATGCAGGACTTTCCATTCTTGAAATTGTGTCTGAACTACTTTACGTTATAGTACATGTTACATGCGGTGAAGGCTTTTCTTTTGTAGGCACAAAACAATTTTTTTTATGCACGTGAGAAAAATCTCATTTGCAGCAGTAGTGGTACACACACAGGAAAGAAAAAAAAACACCGCCATATCACGTAAGGGAAGAGGAGGAGGAAAGGCATTAAATTTGCATCAGATGGGACTTTCTCCTGGCTCTTTTTTTTTCCTTACGTGTGAGGGAGGAAGATGGAGTTGCTGGGGAAGGAAATGACATCACGCATTGAGAAGGAAGGAGGATGAGGATGAAAAGGGCTTCTTCCATGCATGAGGGGAAAGCATTGAGGACTTCCCTTCTCTCATACATACATGCATTTTATGTACATACATAGCCTCTTCTTGTGCGAAGGGGAAAGAGAAGGAAGGGGCATTCAGGCATAAATTTTTTGGACGGGTGGAAGTGGGGGGAAAATGTGGGTTTGGCGTTCATGAAATTAATTATTCCCCTTTACTCCACCACATCATGCTTCATTCTAAAGTAGAGGATGTCATTTTTAAGCTAGAAAAGAATTTTATATGTGGGAAATGGAGCACAGGACACACTATAGAAACTCACTGCGCCTTCCCGTATATAGTACGCATAATTTACATTTCTTATGTTTAAAATGGGTGTATACCACAGGAAATGTGTACTGTACAACATACTTTTCTTTTCTCCTAGACAACATCGTGGTACTAGTATAGAAATTGGTCATGATCACGCCGACATCTTCTCTCTTTTCGTCGCAGGTAGCTGAGAAATCCGTCGTCTTCCCGTCGGGAGAGAAAATCGTCGTGAGGGATCCACCACAGCTTTTTTAATCATTGGAAAAGGAATTACGATGACAGCAAGGACAGGAGGGAACTGTACCAGCGGCACAAGAGAACATCTTACCGACCAGGAAAGATGAGGAGGAGAAAACGCGAGCCGGGGAGGGAGGAACCTCCGTGAGAAGAAGAGAGCAGCAGCAGCAGCAGCAGCACCAACCGCGAGTTTCTGATCCCCCCACCCCTCCCCACCCCATCCAAATCGGAAATTAGAGGAATCTTCAGGGATCGGCAAGTAAGATGCCCCGAGTGTCCATCCGTCGGCTGTTCGTGTACCTGCTGGCCGCCGCCTCCGCCGTCCTCCTGGTGCTCAACGTGCACCAGACCCTGGTGGCGTCTGGAGGCGGCGGCGGCGGGTGGTACTCCCAGCTGGGCACCGGCTGGTCCGGGCCCGGCCCGGGCCCGTCCGCCTCCGGGTCGGGCTCGGCCGGGAGGGGGTCGCACGTCGGGCTCGTGGAGAAGGACTCCGGGAAGAAGAAGACGAAGGAGGAGGAAGGGGAGGAGGAGGAGCGGAACAAGGACGGCAACGGCGTCGGCGATGACGACAACAAGGTTGTCGTCGGCGGTGGAGGCAGTGTCGATCTCAAGAAGGCGGCGGACGTAAGTGGTGCTTAGTATATAGTATATTGGTTAAGAAACAAACAATCTAGCAAACTTTTTTTTCTCCATCTTTTCCAGCTGGAGAGGTCCCTGTCCGCGACGGGCGCGCCCCCGCCTCGCCGCGCCTACGACCTCTCCGCGCTCGACCCGTCCGACACCCGGACGCCGGAGGAGGAGGGCCGGCCCTGGTACATGAGCAAGGAGGCCAGGGTGCGGCCGGACAACTGCCCGGTGAACCCGGAGACCGGGCGGAGGAGGGCCACGCTGCTGCCGGAGGAGGCGCCGGGGCAGGACCGGGTTCTGGACCAGCTCATGTACTTCCCTCCCAAGTAAGCGAAGCGCAGTGCGTAGTCTAGCATTTTAGGTCAGAGGTTTCCAACCACTTTTTAAGACTTCCCAGAGCATCCCGTAAATTCCGATCCTATAGGCCATGACCCACACTCAGAAAGGCTCCGTGACCTGTATTTTTGGGTCGTGACCCACAGCTTGAGAAACTCTGCTGCAGCTGACGACAAAACTCAATACTTTTTTCAGTCTAAAGAAGCTTTTTCTTCCTGTTTTTTTTTTTTTTTTTTTTGCAGAGGGCAGCTTCCAGAGAATTTGGAAGATCCCAGCGTCCCCCTGAAGAAGATCCTCCTGTGGAATGGCATCAATTCGTGGGGCAACATGAGGTGAGTTGACCCATGGCCTTCGCACGACTTGAAAACATGGGATGACTTTCCAACCAATATCACTAGCGTGAATTTAGTGATGGGTTGCTCTAAAGTTTTTTTTCCCACAATTCTAACACCTGCCCTGGCATACTAACGCTATATAAGTGATATATTAGTGATGTGAAAACCTTAGAGCAACCCAAATGTCAACCCAATCGCTAATCACCACTAGTGTCACCACCGAGAGTGAGTGTGCCTCTAGCGATACCAATATTGGTTGGGTTAGCTTGCGCTAACAACATGCGTGACTTCCAGGCCCGGCAGGGGAGTCTTCCTGAAGGAGCAGTGCCCGGTGAACACCTGCGCGATCACCTCCTCCAGAGCCGACGCGCCAAACGCAGACCTAGTCATATTCAAGGATCACTTCACCAGGTGATGCCAGGATGATTTGAAGAAGCGAGTCGATTTGCCAGAAATTAATAGCCACATTTCCCTTTTTTTTTTTTTTGGCAGGCCGACCTACCAGAGGCCGTCGAAGCAGCTGTGGATGATCTACATGCTGGAGTGTCCGCTGCACACGCAGATGTTCAAGGTAATCGAGGCTCTGACCTCTAGTACTGTCAAGACGTCACTCCCAACTGGACTTTATCAGCAGCCCTGCCAATTCTTCACTTTTTTTTACCCTCTCCAGATCAAGGACGTGTTCAACTGGACAGCGACCTATCGCTCAGACTCCACCATCGTGGCCCCCTACGAGAGGTGGCAGTACTACAACGACAACGTCAGGCAGGAAAGTGCGATCTAGGGAGGGAGCTATTAAAAAAGGAAACTTTTCTAAGGTGGAATGATAGGAATGGTAAACTTAGCTAAAATTGCTCCTGTGGTTTGCGTGGTCTCTGGTTGCCACGCAAAGTGAAAAAAAAAGGTTGGGAACCCCTGTAATCTGACCTCTCTACTTTTTCTTCCACCCACCCCGTCCTGCAGAAGGAACAGGGCAGGAACTTCGCGGCCAACAAGACGAGGGCCGTGGCCTGGTTCGTCTCCAACTGCGGCGCCCGCAACGGGAGGCTCCAGTACGCCAAGGAGCTGCAGAAATACATTCAGGTGCGCGACGATCGAAGTTCCCAAACACGGCAAGCACGGTAGACTGAATTAAGACTGCTCCGATCACTGTAAACCTTCTCCTTGTGCAGGTTGACATTTACGGTTCCTGCGGCACCAAGAAGTGCCCGCGCTCCAAGGCCAAAGACTGCTTCGAGCTCCTCAACAAGCACTACAAGTTCTACCTCGCCTTCGAGAACTCCAACTGCAAGGACTACATCACGGAGAAGTTCTTCGTCAACGGGCTCGGGTGAGCCATTGCTTTTAGCTGTCGATGCCGTGTGGGTTTTTTTTGTTGTTTTTGCTCAATAGAAGTTTCGCGTGCAGGAAGCCCATAAAGGCCAACAAAACTGGGAAGAAAGGACCTTAATTTGTAATGCCCGATTCTGGGGATGGAGATGGCGGCGCTGGAACAAGTGGTAGAGGAAGGAAGGAGCAACATTTCATTCTTTTTTTTTTTTTTCCTTGGGGGAAAAAAAACCACCTAGTCGACGAAAAGGCTTTTTCTTTTAAGGATCTCCTCCGTGGTCCCTAAAGACGAGAAAAAGAAAGTGAGAAAAGAAAGTTCTTCTTCTTGAGGTCGCTGAGTGATAGGCTGATTGGTCCGGAAAGTCGAGGGAAGAGGGGGTGGGGAGGGGGAGGGGGAGAAAACTGACAGTTGGAAGTGGAGATATATGGAGGGGAGGGGAGGAGAAGTGAGTCAGAAGGGGGAGCGAGAAAAAGTTGAGAGGGAAAGAGGGAGGAAGAGGGAAAAAAACAGTCTCTTTCTATTTGAAGTCTTGATAGATGTCGGTTGGAGTATGAAGAAAAAAAAATATCCATCAAGACGCACTCCTTTTTTACGTGAAGTTTTTTTTCATGCTTTCTTGAGTGTAGTGTGTGACTTTTTATCTTGAAGATGCAAAGCTCAACCAACTTCGCCCACGATAAAAAAAATGGGCTCCCTATAAAGCGACACAATGGGCACCCAAAGAGAAAGGACAAAAGGGATTTTAGGAAGCATCATTCATTTTTTCCAAGTTTTCTTTCGAGCGCGTGATAAATTACTCTCCGGCAATTATCCTAATGAAGAAACACCTTTGTAGCCGCAACCAACAAAGAAGATGAGAAGCAGCAGCCTGAGGAAAGGGGAGCAGAGCAGGAGAATAATAATTGAATTAGGGTGGAGTGTTGGGAGGTGGGAATCATCTGGGCTCTTCCTCCTTTCATGCCTGATAACGTTGTTGTTGTTTTCTTCCACCATCCAGCTGGCAAACCTGCGTTTTATTTCTGGGAAAAGGCACTGTTGTGTGTGTGTGGGTGTGTAAACACAGCAGGAGCAGAACCTCGCAAAACCCATTATGCACGATATTTTTTGGGTCGGGGTGGTGGTGGTGGGGGGTTGTGCTTCTGTGCCTGATAAAAGATCTTTTTTTTTGCCAAACCAAACACTGGAAAAGAAGGGTAGATACCCCCATCTTCCTTCCTTCCAAGGCCCAAAATGCTTCTACCCAAAATGGGACGTTTCCCGTCTTTATCACCGAGGTAGAAGGAGGAGCCATGATGTTTTTTCCGATATCGGCAAAGAGGTTTTTTTTCCCCTCCCATCTCCAGCAGGCGGAAGGTTTTCGAAAGAAAATGAGATTTTTGGGGCGAGGGAGGGAGCAAAAAAAAAAATCTTGCACATGTCAAGACCAAAAACTTATGGCTTTTTCCACTTTAGCTATCACCATCATCCGGCACGTAGATGTAGAGAAGAAAAGTGAAGTGTTGAAGCTAAGATGATGAGAGGGGAAAGAGCCAAAGGAAAAAAAAACCCTTTATTTTAGTCGGACCTTTGCGGGGAAATAAGAAATGAGTGGGGAGAAAGCGGAGGAGGAGGAGGAGGGTTGGTTAACTTTTTCCTCTCTCCTCCTTCTTCCTTGCTGTGGTTAATTTTCCGTGACAGGTGGGAAGAGGGTTTCGGGAGAGAGGTGGGGAGAGAAGTACTGGAGGAAAGTTGCTGCTGGCTGGTGCGGGTAAAGGGCGGAAGAGGAAACAAATGTGTGGAAGTTAGGTCGGAGGGAGGCGCTGGTGCACAAGAACATTTGCTGATGCTGTGTGTACATTGTAGGTAGTAGTAGGAGATGCAGCCTTTGTATACGTGTACGTACGTACAGCGGAAGGATAGTAAAGAAATTTTCCTTTTCCTCTTCCTCTACCATCTTATTTTTCGATACAAGGAGGAGGAGGAGGAGGAGGAGGAGGAGGAGGAGGAGGAGGAGGAAAAGGAGGAAGAGGAAGAGGAGGATAGGGATGGTGGCGACGTCTCCGGAATGCTGACGAAGAATATTCGGCAGCAGGAGGATGAGAACTGGGAGAAGACTTTCCAAAGAAGGGCTCTCTTTTTTTCTGCTTCTTTATCAGGGGAATTCCCCTTCCCTTCTTATTTGGGACGTGGACTGAATGAAAGCTTTGAACAAGGAGAGGCAAAAAAGTAAAAAAAAAAATCTCACTTTCTTCCTTCTTCCTTTTATGAAACGCAATTTTGTGAAACGCAATTTCATCTGGAGTTTTGTAAAATTTCGGCGAATTTTTTTCGGGCAGTCTTGTCCACCCAACGCAAGAGAGGAGGGGGGGGGGACTCGGTGGACAGTTTTTCTTTCTTACTTGACTGCGGGAAGCATCCGCTGTGAGCCACTAGATTAAAAGGGAAGTTACACTGCCTTGTTCTCCAAGGATCGCGGTCCAAGAATTTGTTTTTGTTATTGCTGTTCTTCTGAACGACCCGAGCGAAAAAAAAAAATAAACTAAAGCGGTACCAATAGGAGATCCATGTGCCAGAACTACCGTAGCCTGAAGTGGCCTGAACCTGGCAGCAGGTGCCAGCCATCGCACCACCAGGTGCAGTTGCAGGTGCGAGCGGTGCGGCAGCGGGTGTTGGTTTTTCATATACTACATACATACTTGTTTTTTTTTCCCGGCCGCAAAACTCTCTTGGGGAGAGAAGTTATAATTACACTTTCTGGGAAGACAAAAGACCCTTTCTTTCTTTTCCTTAACAGAGAAAGACAAAAGAAGCAGAGGAAATTGCCAAACTACTTTATCCACACAAGAGCGGAGTACGAATTCTTCTTCTCTTCCATAGCTTGGCTCTTTTTTTTCCTTCAAAGAGAAACTTTGCGATGGCGTAGCAGACACAATAACTGGAGACAACTTGTTTCCCATATTTCCAGGCACGACATAGTCCCGATCGCGATGGGCGCCCGCCCGGAGGACTACCTCCGCTCCTCCCCGGACCACTCCTACATCCACGTCGACGACTTCGACAGCCCCAAGGAGCTGGCCGACCACCTCCGCAGGCTGGACCAGGACGACAAGCTATACAACGAGTACTTCAAGTGGAAGGTGCGGGCCAAAATCTAAAAAAGAAAGTCTTACCTACTTTTTTTTGGGGGGGGGGGAATACGTACCCGACGAAACTTTTGTAGTCCACAGCCCCTCTAACTTAGGACCATAGCTGGACTAAATCAAGTCCGACTTTAGCGCGTTTACTAAAGCGCATTTTGGTCTCAACAAGAACAACAACAAGAAACAAGTTAATTTGGCTTTTCCAATCTCAGGGGACCGGGCAGTTCCTGAACACGAAGTTCATGTGCCGCGTCTGCGCCATGCTGCACGACGAGGTGGCGGTGTCGGCCTCCGCCCGCGGGGAGGACCACTCGCACTACCGGGACATCAACAACTGGTGGCGGGCGCCGGGCACCTGCATCAACGGGTCCTGGAGGAAGTTCCGGCGGGCCGTCCAGAAGGAGAGGGAGAAGCAGCAGCAGCAGCAGCAGCAGCAACAGCCTGAACAGAAGGGGGACGGGAAGGGTGAAGAACAGAAGGAGGAAAAGGAGAAACCGTGAAAAAAAGTACTTGTCATGACAGCTGAAGGGTTTCAGATGAGACAGCTGATAGACATGCCTGCTGCAGCTAGGACAGCTGATGGACATCTCTACTGCGGATGGGACAGCAGATTGACACACCTGATGTAGCTGAGACAGCTGATAGACTCACCTGTTGCAACTGATGGACATACCTGATACACCTGATACAGCTGTTGGTGCTCAGTTTTTGACGCTGCAGATGCAGCTTAGCTAAGAGACAAGAGAGTTACGCAAAAAAAGGAAAGTCAGGACAGAATCTACTTATTATTGTGCTGGTGAGTGAGGAAGGACAACTTTTTTTGATATTTTCTTTTCTTCTTCTTCTTCTGGTGTTGTCAAGTCTCGGGAAAGGATGTTGGTTTGCTCAAGAAGGAGGAGAAGAAGGAAGAACTTTTCTTGCATTCCTCACACAAGGATGCTCAAAACAAGAAGTTTGTGCAAAGAGAGGAAGAGGAATTTAGCACAAATCTGTGATCATGAGAGAATTTTTGTCTTGTGCCTCTGTTTTTGTTTCCGATACTACTTTTACTATTTTTTTTCATCACAGCTCACGTGTGTACGTAGTCGTAACTAATAGGAATATTTATATGTCAGATTTATTTATGAGAAAAAAGCATCTCACCAGTTTGCTATTCTTGTTTTCTCTCATTTAAGAAAGTTGTGGGTTTTTTTAAGCATCATCCATCTTTTGTCTTCAGTCCTTTCTCCGGTGTTGTCGCCGTCAGAACCACTGCGATGACCAACTTTGTTTTGTTGTTTCTGCTCCGTTACCTCAAGCTTTGTCTGTTACCGTCGCCCTGGCACGTTATACTAGTTTCTAAGAAAGAAAGGAAAAATAAAAAAAGGAGAACTCGGTGAGTGGTTGGGGAAAAAAAGAGAAAGAAAATTCAAATTTGGTGATTGGAGACACTTACATTTATTACAGCGGAGTCTTTTGAGTTTACTAATAGGCGAATTCTGCAGGACACGGTTTGCAGCATCTCGACTTTCTCTCTCTCTCTCTTTTTTTTTAAATGTACATGTACAGTATATAGTGGTACGTTCACCATCACAGGTGTCTTTTCCGTAGTGTAGTGTGCAGTTTCCCTCTCTCCTTTTTGAGACCGCCTGTGCAAACGTGCTCATTATAACGACTCTAAATTGGCTCTCTTTTCTCTCTCTCACACACACCCAACCAACAACGTCCTCTTAATAGCAAAATTTAGGCCAAGTTTTGTTAATAAGTGACAACTGAGCATACAATTTGGTGCCACACATGGACAAAGACATATGCAAAATGTATGTAGATACATTCCTACTGAACTTCCATTTTGCATCCCACCCTTGTTGGTTGGGCACACACACACATGGCATATGGGCAAAGGGGGGTTGGAGGAAGGTCTAGCCCCTCTTCCTCGAAGCAAAAAAAAATAAAATCTATCCCTCCTCTCACCATTTACCTACCTTTCCCTACCCCGCTCCTGAAAGTGGAAAACCTTATTCCTTCCTGAAGTAAAAATTTGAATGCCTTCCTATTTTTTTTTTAACTAGGCCCCCAGGGTCGATCCCATGTTTGCTCGCAATGTGCTCGCACACATTGAATCACCTGTTGGTTATTTAACCAAGTACCTAGGTGCGCCATGACAGAATCCCACGAGCATCAACAACAGTGCTGTATACCAGAACATGGTGATGCGGAGGTCGACCGTGTGGAGGCTGTTCCTGCTCTTGCTGGCGGGAGGGTCGGCGGCGCTGCTGGTGCTGCTGGACTTTCGCAGGACGGCGGAAGTAGAGCAGATGAGCAGAATGAGTGAAGGAGGAGGACTAGGGCGGGTCTCACATCAGGGTTTGTCCAGGTCTGCACCCACAGTTCCAGGAAGATCAGGCCAGTCCTCAGGGCTGACGGAGAAAGAAGAGGAGGAGAATGCAAAGGAGGAAGCAGAAGAGGCAAGCATTCTACGCGTATTCTTCCTCAATTGTTTGACGGAAGTTTGGTAGCGCGTATTGAATAATTGAAATGCTCATTTCTTTTTCTCAATGTCATCCCCTGAAGCCATCAGAATTCCAACAACCTCTGCGTCGTGCATTTGACCTCTCCCCACTCAGTCCAAGTAACACTCAGATACCAGAAGAGAGAGAGCGACCCTGGTACATGGGTGGGTCACTGCATCCAGACAACTGCCCAACTGACCCTAAAACTGGACGAAGAAAGGCGACACTGCTGCCAGAGGAGGAGACCGCCAACCAGGACAGGATTTTGGACCAACTCATGTACTATCCTCCAAAGTAAGTGCCTACAACATGTAGAAAAATGGGTAGATTATGTGATAATAGATAATTTTAAGAGCCTGTTAGGTAGATCATCTCAACTGCATTTTGCTTTGTCATAGAGGACAAATTCCAGAAAACTTAACAGACCCTGATGTTCCTCTCAAAAAGATACTGCTGTCGCAACCATTTAATCGTCATTGGGCCACGTAAGAGATACTTTTCTGTGTGCACAATCCGGGATTTTTTCTGCCACGTTCATACCTTCTTAGACCTGGCAGAGGGTTCTTCTTGCAGGAGAACTGCCCGGTGAACAACTGTGCCTTTACTTTCGACCAAGCAGAGGCGGCAAGTGCAGATCTTGTTATGTTCAAGGATCAGATCTCCGCTAGGTGCAGTCCAATTTAAATTGTGTTGACTTGGGATATGATAGCCTGGTCATCTTAGCTTGATAGCTTGATTGTACACTTAGATCCAGATTCCAAACTTTCCAAAAGCCGGCAACGCAACTCTGGATGCTGTACATGTTGGAGAGCCCACGACACACCAGCATTGTCCCAAGCCAGGCAGGTGATGGGTAGATATGTTACCTGTAGTACATAATTGTGGAAGATGTGGGCAGTTTTCTTAACCGATGCAATGATGCACAGTGGGTATCTATTTCTTAACAAGGTTGCTAATCTCTTCAACTGGACAGCAACGTACCGATCTGACGCCACCATAGTAGCTCCCTATGAAAGGTGGCAGTATTACAATGAAAATGTTAGACAGGCAAGTCATGATGATTCTAAATCCTAGCAGTGTTGCCATGCCAGTGAAGTGAAAAACGGCCAGACTTTTCCGTGACTTCAGCCAGACAATGAATAAACTTAAACCAAATTCAGCAAGACACAAGAAATGCATTTTAGCGAGTATTTACAAGCTGTCTAATATCTGACTTTGTTTGGCTGAAGATGTTTATTTCAAAAGCTAAAAATTGGTCAAACGTAAAAAAATTGTTGTCTACAATCTGCCAGACTGGCTACCCAGAGCCCTATAAGTACAACCATGAAAGCCTTGAAATTCACATTACAGATAGTGCAACACAAAAACTATGCAGCAAACAAGACTAAAGCAGTTGCATGGTTTGTTTCTAACTGTGTAAGACCAAGGCTTCAATATGCAAAGGAGTTGCAGAAATATATTCAGGTGCCTGGAAAAAAGATGCTAACACCACAATTTTTTTACAATTATAACTAACACCTGCTATTTTTTGTGGCTGAATGCTAGGTTGACATCTATGGGAGTTGCGGTACAAAAATATGTGAGTCCTCCAATGCCAAAGAATGCTTTCAGATGCTGGACAGAGAATACAAGTTTTACCTTGCCTTTGAAAACTCAAACTGCAAAGACTATATTACAGAGAAATTTTTCATCAACGGACTCAAGTGAGCATAATGTACGGTAGAGGAATGATCAGTGCTATTAAGAGCTTTTTGCTGTTAGCGTTTAATTCATACTTATACTATGGTATACATCTATTGCAAGTCACAATGTCATTCCCATTGCGATGGGAGCACGTCCTGAAGACTACAAGAGATCAGCACCCGAGCACTCTTACATCCACGTTGAAGACTTTGCTGAACCCAAGGAACTAGCTATGTACCTTCACAAGTTGGACCAGAATGATGACCTCTACAATGAGTACTTTCAGTGGAAGGTGTTACAAATGCGCTGTTGAACAGTATTAAAATCAACGCTCATTATGGTACTTTCTCTCACAATGCTGCTCTTAGGGCACCGGCCAGCTTATAAACACCAAGTTCATGTGTCGTGTCTGCGCACTGTTGCACGACCGAGTGGCAACGACGGCATCTGTTCGCGGTGAGGAGGCCTCCCACTACCACGACATCAACGCCTGGTGGCAGGCCCCAGGGACCTGCATCCAGGGGTTCTGGCGGGATGCCCAAGGGAATTCCACAAATACAAGATGATGATAGACTGGATCGGAGGCAACTACTGTAATTACCTATACAGAAATAGCAAAATGACAAACATGAGCATGTGAAAGTACTTGGAAGATACATCTCATAAAAGTGACTTCTACTGTACGTACTAGGCATTTAATAAAATATAAATCCAAAGATCTGTTTTCTATGCAGCTAGCTAACCCCAGTCAATATCGATCCCTTATAAGCAACCTAAGAAAAGGAAGAAGGCTAAGAAATCTCTCTGCTTCTCTCCTTTATTAGTAGGCCCTTTTTTTCTCCTGCGGCATATTTCGTAATATGGGGAATAAAGGTGCACACAAACTAAGTTGTCTATGGCAACACATTTTTCTTGACGTCATTGACCAACGCCCGCTCCAACGCTTGGCAAATGTCTAGCTACTCTTCTTAGTAAATGTGTGTTATTTCTTTTTTAAGTTTTGCTAAATCAATGAAAATTACGAGTACTACCTACTAAATCGAGGCTTACAATGCTAAATCAAAGTTCCACTCTATATTTACTCGTAGTTTACAGACAACATTTTAGTTATGACATTTTCTCTTTCTGAGAACTCGTCTTTTTTCTTTTTTTTCTTTTCTTTTTTTTTCTTTTTTTTTGCCTCTTTTTTTAAAAGAGACACTAGAAGTGTTTCTTGCGCTTGCACTTCAGAAAATATACAGCACTACCTGAAAATAAGATATGTACACGTGAGGTAAATACTTTTGTCCCGTTTTTCTCACTTGTGCACAGGTGTCCTCGCGGCAGTGGATGAGGGAGGGAGGCGATGCTTAAAATTGCTGGGTACCACCTACACCGGAAACGCTTACTACGCTACAGCACTTGGTCCCTCGCACACATTCACACATGGGCAGCGGCTGAGCTGGATTAGTACAACAACAGCTCATTTTTATGTATGGAAGTCACAAAGTAGGTTATTGTGATCCCATAGGAAGCCACAAGAGCAATGTACAGTACTAATTTCTTTCTTGAAGATTGATGTGACTGGGCTTAGACAGTTATTTATACAATTTTTCTGGGGAAATGAATAATTACCAATATATTTTGGATTATTTGAGTCTTAAATTTCGCTCTGCGCGCCATAACCCTAGAAATTTTTCCCCAATGAGAGAAAATTTGCCAAAGAAGCATCAGTGCATATTTTACATAGTACATGAGCATAGACTATAGATGTACTCGTACTATAATTTGTGCAAAAAAGGGGTAGATGGACGAAAATGTCCCCGTCCATGTATGCACGGACTGAGAAAACTTGTGTCCTACAGACAAAAGAAGAAAAAACACGCACGCCACGAGTGTCAACAGCCCAGAGGTGCAAGATTGCCAAGATGTCAGCGTGGAGGCTGTCTCTGCTCTGGCTGGCGGGAGGGTTGGCGGCGTTGATGGTGCTAACGGACTTTTTCAGGACAGTGACGGTGGAATGGAACGGGAGTGAGACCAGCAGCAAGGGGCAGGACCCACAGGAATCTGGCACCAGTTCCACAGGATCTGTCTTTAAAGACGCCAAGGAGAGGTCAAGGCAATCCTCTGGACTACTGCAGGAGGAAGAGGAGAATGCTGATAGAGGAGCTCAAAAGGCGAGAATCTAATCAGTTGGGTTAAATTGTAGTTTAATCAGCGTACCAAATCCAAATCTACAGTACGTTTATGTGAGGTGATCACTGATCAATATTGCAGGGGCGTTTAATAATTTAAGACTTGCTTGTTTTGTCTCTTGAAGCAGTTGCTGACTTCGAAAGTCCAACCTCTTCTGCATCGTGCATTTGACCTGTCCCCTCTTAGTCCCAATGACACTCAGATACCAGATGAGAAGAAACGGCCCTGGTACATGGGGGGGTCACTGCACCCAGACAACTGTCCAATTGACCTTAAAACTGGACATAGGAAGGCAACATTGCTGCCAGAAGAGGCACCTGGTCAGGACAGGATCCTGGATCAACTCATGTACATTCCTCCAAAGTAAGTGTTTTTATAGCAAAAAAGCATAAAGAAACAAACAAAGTATTGGGTAAAGTAAGATATACGTATATACTTACTAGTTTATTAGAAATTAAGAATTTAGTTCAGAAGTGCCAAATAACCTACAGTAGTGCTCATAGCATGTTGTGGGACTTTAAAGTACGTACTGTGCCTAGGGAGGAAACTGAGACAAGCCTAGAAGATCCTGATGTCCCTCTCAAGACAATTTTAATGTGGTATCCTCTGTGGAATCTTAATCCTGACTGGGCCAAGTACGATAGAAGAAAAGACAATAAAAATCCCCCATTTTCTAGAATGTTTAGGCAATTTTAGGTCTGGGAGAGAACACTTCTTTCAGGAGAACTGCCCGGTGAATACTTGCACCTTTATCTCGAAGAACAGGGATGCAGCAAAAGCAGATCTGATTATATTTGGAAATGCCATCCTTAGGTATGTACACTAGCAATTCATACGGGTGGTTTGACACAAACCGTTCTGCCATTCTTTGTATTCACACGCAGGAAAACCTTCTTCCAAAGGCCAGCAAAACAGTTCTGGATGATGTACACGTTAGAGAGTCCACCAAATGGGCCACCAATAGAGGTAAGGATTCAAATACTTGTAGCTACAAGAAGCCCATAGATAGGCAGCCATATTAAGAGACAAAAAACACTGAAGCCCACCTTCTGTTTAAGGAAGGCCATGGCATAAACTGGACAGCAACATACCGCACAGACTCCACAATAGTTGCTGCTTATGGGAAGTGGCAATATTATAATGATAATGTTAGACAGGAAAGTCACACTTATAATAGCCTAGTATAGCAAGTTTAGCAAGTAGTCGTCTACCATTAAGAGTGACTTTTGTTAGCAAATGGTGCAGAACAAAAATTATGCAGCAAACAAGACTAAAGCGGTTGCATGGTTTGTTTCTAACTGTGTCAGCATGCGACTTCAGTATGCCAAGGAGCTCCAGAAATACATTCAGGTGTTTGAAAAAAATTACTGCTGATACCAATTTTTGACATATTATGTAATGTTTGCTATTTTTAATACCTAAATGCCAGGTTGACATCTATGGGAATTGTGGCACAAAAAGATGTAAGATTTTTAATGCCGAAGAATGCTTTGAGATTCTTGAAACAGAATATAAGTTTTACCTTGCCTTTGAAAACTCCAACTGCAAAGATTACATCACAGAGAAATTTTTTGTAAATGGACTCAGGTAAGTGCAGTTTTCTTGTGCACTCTATGGTGCAGTATCAGTGCAGCAAGAGGTATCGAGGCAAGTGTAGGAATAAGACATAATTGAGTTTAGCTAATTTGCTTCTAAATGAGTTCATTATACTACACCATTAGCCACAATGTTATCCCGATTGTGATGGGAGCACGACCTGAAGACTACAGGCGATCAGCACCTGAGCACTCTTACATCCACGTCGAAGACTTTGCTGGCCCGAAGGAACTAGCAGAGTACCTTCACAAGTTGGACCAGGATGATGACCTCTACAATGAATACTTTCAGTGGAAGGTAACATTGTTTTCTATTTTTATCATCTCAGTAATTGTAGAAATTGTGAGTGGAAGCTTCACTCAAAAAGTGACTTTTCTTCCTTCATCTGCTCTTTCAACTTTTCTTTTAACTTTCTTTGCTCAGGGCACTGGTCAGCTCATAGACACCAAGTTCATGTGTCGTGTGTGCGCAATGTTGCACGACAGAGTTGCCACGACGGGCCAGACCCGACAGGACTTGGACGCCTGGTGGCAGTCTCCAGGAACGTGCACAGATGGCTTCTGGCGGGATTTCAGACCGGCGCAAGAAACGGTCACGAGAGAAGAAGGCCATAAAGAACTGAGGAGCGTCACTGACTGGACCACGGAGCTTCAATAAACTGTAAACCAATTATAGTCTTTTTTTATTATAATTTGCATGGACTAATAAGTCCCCTACTGATTCTTGCTTCGCAATCTGGATGATGACATCTCTCGCCCCTTCCACCTCCTGATAAAATCTGGGAAAAAAGTCCTTTTATCTTAAATATATAAATCGATAGACCTCCAGTTTTTGTAATAAACGTCTGGGAAGCCGAGGTGGGCATAAATACACTATATCTACTACAACATGCAGTAGCAGTATGCCTTCCTTCCTCGCCGCCTTCCTCGCCAGAGGCATTATTCTCGAGACATTGGCCAACAATGACCCCTCTGCAGCCGCGCCATGAGATTTGACAAATGGGGAAATATTGTCTACTAGCCTGAATGTACCCAGCAACGCGGGTACATTCAGGCTAGTAGACAATATTTCC
>JAAUYM010012537.1_pt1 | contig 17766 bp, 18 predicted proteins | sample 7278001 | NCBI WGS metagenome assembly JAAUYM01 (sample SAMN14350224, study PRJNA611818) | marine sediment metagenome | isolation source: surface marine sediment (1.8m) | place: French Polynesia: Moorea | collected 2018-08
CGCAGAAATTTTAATTTACTCTTTTTTTAAACTTTATCTGCATCACGGAAGTCTGGGACCTGGAAAGGAAACTTCTCAAAAAATGAAATTATTCAAAATTTGGGCATTTCAGAAACTTTTGACAGTAATATAAATTATTCGGTGTAATGCACTTAACAACATATTTTGAAGAATATATTAAAATTAAATAACAGTATTATAGTTATAGCACATTGAAATTTACTACAGTCATTGAAGTAAATCTGAGAAGAATTCACCTCTTTTTGTATAGTACATAAGGTTTTTCTAAATATCTTTGATATCATATACACTTTAAAGTACACCGTAGAAACACCTTGAGGAGATTCGTCGTCATCACCTCCCTCGAATAACTTTCTTTCCGACAATAACAGCAACAGTGCAATCACATCATTAGTTACGCGAACAGTTTAGCATAAGGGCTCGTGCATTAAGCTTTATTTGAAACGAGCCCGAGATTTGTTGGTCTTATTGCCACGTACATAAAAAAATGAATGTGTGACGGAGAGGAGAAAGGACTTTTTTTTCGTATTGATCAACATTTGTAACAGTACTTCCACATCGGCCTCACCTTTTCTGACGGACAGCTGGACACGGATTGGCTGTTGATTTTAGAGCGGAAGGCTCTCGTCGTCCTCTGTTCCGAGAGGAACCTGTGACAGTAGAAGCAGACGGCGGGCGTGCTCAGGCCGAGGGACTTGATCTTGCGCGCCCTCGCGCACGAGCACCTCAGGCAGGTCGGATCTGCAGCGCTGCCGCGGCGGCGTCCACGGCCGCGGCCGCGGCCGCGGCGGCACTCGGCCACTTGCAGTCTCGCGTCCGGGGACGTGAGGCTGCCTTCAGGCTCGTAGTCACCCTTGACGGTGACAGTGCTACTACAACTGCCAGGAGGTGCGGCCAAACGGTACATCTCCACGCAAGCTTGCTCGTACGAGGAGAGCTCCATCATCATGCCCTTGTCTTGGCACTCCTCCTCCTCCTCCCCCTCCTCTTTGTCTTCGCATTCAATGCCGTCCCTTTGCTCTGCGGACACGACGGTCACGTCGGATGCGTCGTGTTCTCCTTGGCGGTAGCAGCATCTTGGCGGCCCGCGCGTGGCCCTGGCGGCACGCTCGGACTGGCAGCTGCTTCTCCTGGCAGCGGCGGGACTGTCTCCCTTCTCCAGGTCCGGCCGCTCCTCCAGCCACCAGGGGAGGTCGGTGGACCCGCTCCTGGTCGAGCCTGTCCCGCCGGCCGCCTCCTGCTGCTGCGGGGAGACTGGTGCTCCGCTCCGCCTCCCCGCGTGGGTGGCGCCGGAGGATCCGCCCCCGCCCTCGTCTTCTTCCTCCGTCCTGAGGGGGCTCTGTATCTTGACGAGCCTCTCGTCCTGGAAGACGTAGTCGTCAGCGTTCCGCAGCGACTCCTCGCAGGTAGGGCACGGGGAGCCTCTCCTCGTCGCCTTCTGTGAGGATGCAGGACTTTCCACTCCTTTGGCAAAGTAGTCGTTGCCGCCGGCTCCCTTGCTCCTCTTCAGAGTTCGGAGAGAAATCGAGGAGAAGACTTCAAGAATCTTTTGTTCTCTTCCTGTGGTTGCCCTTGGCGCGGCCTCAGCTGGACCACTGGCGGCACTGGCACACTCGGATTTCTCTCTCCGGCCTTCCTTGCCAAGATCTCTGCCGCGTGTTTTCTCCCGTCGCCTCGAACTGACTTGATCCTCGCCACTTGACTCTGAGCACGATGAAATGTGTTGGGAGTCGCCATCGCTGCCTGTCCAAGTTTCAGTAGTGAAAGCTAGTGCTTCGCTTGCTCCCTTCCTGGGCTTTGTGTGCTTCATCATAAAGTACATGGTTGTCAGCGCCGCTCCAGTCGTAAATAAATTGCCCAGCACCTCAGAAGAAGTCCACGTCATGATTTTAGAATTGGGTGTTTGTCCAACTGTGTGTTTCCCACAAAAGCACACGTTCTTAATATTTGTTTAATTATTGGTGATAGTGGTCAAGTGCATGGACCACACATGGCCAAGTTGGGTCTGACTCCCCCCGTGAGCTATGTACGTAGATACTAGTGCTAAATAGTGGTGTTAAATGTTAATAAGAATGCAGTAAAACATTGAAATTTTAATCTTGTAGCTCCCCCCACCGTTGAGGGTTGACCCGGTGCCCGTGTGTGGCATGGACTACTTGAAACTTTTTCCACTTTTGTAGGCATGCATTTATTCCAGATCTACTACACCTACAAAATTATTGCATAGAGAAACCTTTCGTTTACTTCAGCTAAAGCACGGAAAAAGAATAGGCGCAGACTCTTTTGTGACGAAAGGTGTCTGTAGATACAGTAGTTTTGTTGACGTACAATCAATTTATTCGGAATGGGTGGCAAAGACAGAACCTTCGCAAAAAAAAATGATCAAGTCTATTCATTTAATGAGACACACAATTCCGCCAAACATACGAGTTAACTACAGCTATACCTAAGTGCTACAGATGAAGAAAGTTGCCTACATTTTCAGGGAGCAGTGGTGGGCTTTGGTAGTTTGCTGTTAATGGGAGAACTCTATATCATCGGTGCCGACATTCTCTTTGCTTTAGCTAGAGGTGGTCTGAAGAACATCCTCGCAGGCATCCTGGGAAACATTCCTCCTCTCTCCTGCCAAGAAGATTATAAACCGAAATTAGTACAGTAGAGTAGGACTTCGATTTAATAAATTCGGCGGTTTTGAGAGGAAATGGTAAAGAGGTAGTAGGTATACTAAGCATGGTGCTGTACACAACAGTTTTCTTTAGATTGTCAGTGTCAGTTGTGGTTCGGTGAAGCAGCGTCAGCTATATCAAGTACCAGTCCCCTCTCCGCCAGCACCGTGATCCAAGTTCCTCACCCTGTTGATGCTGTCTCTCCCTCTGGCCCTGTCCTCCTCTCTCTCCTCCTGCATGAGCGCCGCCCTCTCAGCTTCCCTCCTCTCGTCTTTCTCCTGCTCCTTCTGTCTCCTGGCCGTCTCTTTCGCCGCCATTACCTTCCTGAAGTAGCAGACACCCACACAGGGCTCATCCGCCACCTCCTCCTTCTCCCCTCCTTTCCCCTTGGCGAAACTTGTCTCCTCCATTCGATGCCCCGGTCGACCTACAACAGCGTGCACACTTACCAGAGCAATTTCATTAAAGATTTTAAGCCATTTCGCGACTTAAGGCCTTCTTCCTTGTACGCGTTGCAGACCTGCCTACATGACATAAAGTTACCGTAAAGCCTCTCCCTCAAGTTCTTGTAAAACCTCCAGTTGTTTGACCTGTCCCATGACCGACCAGGGCCGCCAAAGCCACCGTTGCTCAGACCTAGAACAAGAAGAGAAAAGAAGGACAGACTCCGTGGAAAGAATCGACGTCGTACATGTGGGTACTACGACATTGTACTAGTACGTACAGGTACACGTACTAGCACCACGCATTGTCCCCGTACCGCTACCCTCACTCACCCTTCGCCGCCAGTCCTCCGTCGACCCTCATCAGGCTCGAATGCGTGAGGAGCAGGACGGTCGCGAGCGCCAACCTGGTGGTGGCGATGGATGGTGGTGGCTCCCTCGGTCTCATCTTGGCCTGGGAAACGTGAGAGCGTGTCCGTCGGGGGCACAGCTCCGACTGGCAAGAGAAGAGCCCCACTTCACAATGATGGGAAGGGAGGCACGTTCCGGCGCCCTTCCGCTCCCCTTGGCTGGCGACCTCGGCAACACCCGTTGCTGGCGTCACCAAGCAACTAATCCTTCTCTGCCGAGGACAAACTGTCCCTCCCTCTCCTCCAATAATCTTGCTTAAGCCAGCGAGAAGTCTTTTCATTTCCTGCTTGGAGGAATCCGGCAATAAAGAAAGGTATACCGTGCTAGCAGATATGTACTAAACCTTACCTATAAGTGGTCCCTATTAGTTGGTATATTGTTTCGTCCGACTTAATAATTACGAGTACAGTAGAACCTTGATTATACCCTGTTGTTGGTCATTGTAACGTTGAAACTTGATACTGCTTCGTATATTTCACATTTAGTAGGTGTGTAACGCATTACAGATTGATACTAACAGAATATGTAGATATGAGAGAGAGTTTAATTACCGCTGACAAACGACATGTGTTTAACGCTGAAAGGTTTAAGGGTTAAAAAAAAGAGAACAAAACTGACCCGATGGTGGTCCTCAGGTGTGAAAGATTGAGGAGGGCTCAACGTGAGGAACACGCGTGTCTCTCGTGTGATGGGTGAAAGCCTTTTTTCCTGCCAATGTCACATAGTTGATTCCTTTAGAGAAAGATTCTCTTCCTCCTGCTTGGTCCTCTCCTCTGCTTCTTGGCCGCCTCCGCCGCTGCCAGTTGCTTCTGGTAGAAGCACACCCCCACGCAAGGCTCCGGACGACCCAGCCTGCCATAGTCATACTTGGGAATGCCTGAAACGACAAAGCCCCCCCCCCCAAAAAAAAAGACAAAGAGCGACGGTGCGAAACTCATCATGCTGTCGGTTATCATCGTCCTCACCCCAGTTCCCCTCCTCGTTCCTCTGCATGTCCAGGATCCTCCTGAGGTCGTGATACCTGCGCGAACGGTACCAGGGACGCCTCAGTCGACCGTGTATCGGTGCACCGCGACCGGCACCTAAGGAAGGAAGGAGGTAACGGCAAGCCGATCGGGTGGGGAGGTTTGAGATTTCTCTGCTCCAGACATTTATCTCACCTTTTCCCATGAGCATCCCCGCCTCTGCGTCCTGCTGCAGCATCGTCATGGCAAGGAGGAGGCCCAACAGATAGAAGACCAGTTGCGACATGATACAGTAGGTACAGTTGTGCAAAAGAGGAGTGGGTGGATCAAAGACGAAAGGTAAACTGGGAGCTCTCCTCCGCCTTCGCGCCTTTCTTTTCAGCTTCTCTCTCTGCCTTTAAGGGATTTTAAGGGACCAGCACTGTAGAGGAGGAGCAGGAGAGAAGCCAGGGCAAGAGAAGATGAGTAGAGCAGCAGCAGGTTTTTCCCACTTCTTTCTCTCTTCCTCTTCCAGACTATGGCGGAAATTGAGCAACAATCCCTCTCTTCGTCCCTCCCCTCCCCTCCTGAAAGGGCCTCCCACCCGCCAACTCGTTTGCGCACACAAACATATCTCGGCCAGACTTTCTTCAACTTCCCTCTCCTTCCAACCTGTCTCTATCTTCTTCACGAGGCTTTCTTTCCACACATCTCTCCTCCCCCTCTTTCCTCCTTTTTTCGAGGATTTCCCCGGACCAAAATAGCAACGCAACAATCTACATATGTAATCTCTTTCTCTCTTGTGGTAAAAACACTAAACAGACAGATAGAAAAATTAGATTATCAGAGCAGTACCGTTAATTATATTTCTTTGCCACATTTTTAGTCCTCCTGTATAGACGCGTACAAGTTCATACTAGGTAGATGCAGCATGCACAAAAAATACTAAATACCTATATGCAATGGCAAATGGCTCCTTCAGCGCGGTCTCTTAACAAGGAAAATTGAAAGCTTCTGAATATTACACAGCAACGTGGTTAAAGAAAAGGCATGTGAGGGACCGTCAAACGCTTCTGAGTCTTGGAAATGGCCTTCAAGGCCATGAGCTTCATGTGGTAGCAGATGCCTACGCAGGGCTTGGGCAGGTTGGATCCGGCGCCGTAATTGAAGGGCTCAGCGTAGACGGGCTCCCAGGGTTCTGAACCGAGAGAAAAAGGAGAGAGAGGGTATAGCACGTACATTGTACATTGCCATCGCCATCGAGGGATCCTCCTACCGTATCTGGACTCCCATCGATCCTTCCAGTATCTCCAGCGCTCGTTTCTAGTTCTTTCCCAAGGCTTCCTGCCGCGGTTACTGGACGCCATCCTCCAGCCTCCTCCTGTGGTGAGAAGAGAGGTAGATGGAGGCGGAATTGCTTTTAACTATGGGGAAAAAATTAGGCAGAGGGACGTTGCTTCTCCGTGACACGCTCACTCACCGATCCTGACCCCCTTTGCCTCCGCCTCCTCCGGCGTCCAGAGTAGCAGCGTCACCAGCAGCAACGTCATCACGAGCAGCAACTTTGAAGAAGAGCTGAGAGGCAACATCATGTCCAGTTTAAGAAAATGGAGGCAGCTAAAATTCGTCGTGTGTGCGCGTACGTAGACCAGTCAGAAAGATGTGTGCACGAAGACTGAAAGAGCTTCTATCTGCGTAACAACCCCCCCCCCAACAGAAAGCCGTAATAGGAGAAGCGCGGCCGCCTTTCCTTCTGTCCTTCCTTCCTTCCTTTCTTCCTTCCTCCCCTTGCGCTGCAACCCAAACACCCTCCATCCCTCCCTTCTCATCATCATCATCAGACGCCAACACCATTACTTCCTTTGCCAAGCAATCGCCTTCCTCCTTAATATGGGTGTGCGTGTGCCCCTTGGGCTTTTTGACCGCCGTAAGACCGCTACTCTTTGAAATGGGTACAGTAGGTATATGCCAGAGCTGTAAACACACGTACCATGCATGTAGAGAAGCACTTTTGTACTAAGACTTTGGAAAACGATACAATACATGCTGCTTGCTTCACTGCTGTACTACACACACAACAACTCACAGTACGGGCACCGTATTACACACACTTTGTACCTCGGTTTACCCAACTTAAAATACTGTTTCGCCTCATGTACTTGTTTTAAATAGTACGGAAGGTCCAGGGATGAAAAGAGGCACCTGCGTATGAAATTATAGTGAATAGCTATGGGTTTTCCCAAACCCTTGTAGTACGTAGTACACGCCTGGAGCCAGGCAAAGCACCTGTGACTCCCTTGGAGGCGGCCTTGTCCGGAGTCAATGGCAAGCAACAACAACAATAAGCAAAAGCAACGGTAACGGCCACCTGTTTAAAGTCAAGACGAACATTTTTTTTCTTTAAAAAAACGAAATCTGGCCTTTTATTTCAATCTTCCTTAATATGGCAAGTCACTCTTCTGCTCTTCTCCGTCCTGCATTGCGACTATCCAAAAGGCCGGGGCACAAAATTTTCTCTGTTTATACATAGTAGGTATAATGTACAACACATGTACAGGTACATAGAAACGTGTGTTTTGAGTTCGATGCATGAAGCTTTGGCACCGTTTCGGAATGTACTGTACTGTACTAGGTAGTAGTAGCATGCGTAGTGTGCACAAGAAAGCCTGCTGTCATCCTGGAGCGAAATGCTGGGTCTATCTCCGCCTTCCTTCTTTCTACGTCTCCGGGGCCTCTATGCCCATCTGTCGGTAGTACTGGCAGATGCCCACGCAAGGCTTCTCGGTCTTCAGTTCCTCAAACACGATCTCCTGTGGGGGGAAGCAAATACAGTACTACGTGAATGCTAACTGGCGCCTGACTAGACGGAAGAAACTCCCTCTGGATGTACTGCAATGACCTCCTTCACTTCTGGTTCCTCTTGCTGCTCCTCCCTGTTGGCCTCCTTCGCCCTGTTCTGCTTCTCCTCCAGCGCCTTCAGCTTCTTGTAGTAGCAGAGTCCGACGCAAGGCTTGTTCCCGTCCTCGTCCTCCTCGTCCTCTTGCCCTGGGAGAACAAAGAGGATGCATGCAATGTACTGGCACACCCGTGGGCGTCGCTCCCCGCTCCCACTGCACTGACTCAGTCTCTCCCTGTCCCTCTGCCTGTCCTCCTCCTCCTCCACCATCTTGTAGTAGTACTGCGGGTAGTTGTTCCTGTGCGTGTCCCAGGGGCGCGGCCTGCTCTCCTTGCGGCCCCCACCCAACAGACCGCCGATGCTCATCAGGCTGCACTCGGACGGAGGCGGCGAAACCACCAGCAGCAGCAGCAAGAGTGACAGCGGAAGCGGTGAGAGGAACAGCCGAGGTCGCATCTGTGGAATATCACAAGGGTCACTTCTGACAATGACGAATCGTCTGTCTGGCAGCAGACCAGATTGCACTAATGGTTCTGTCAATCCCTTCATCATGTTGTTGTTATTGCTTTCCTCCAGACTACTTACATGTGTCTACAGTATGTATTTTAAAGAAATTTTCTTCGGACACGATATTTTCAGATATCTTTAAGATTAAATTTTGGTAAGGTTAGGGTGTGCGACCACTTCTCAATATCATTTTTATTCAAAAAAAAATTCTTGAAAAAGTGCGATTCTTGCTGTCCTTTTTTCCGCCCACAAGGCGGTCTTGCTCCTGGTACTTTTGGTACTTCAAAGTAAAACTTACCTCTACTTTTGTGATGTTTAACTGCACAAAAAGATGTTAAGATTAAGTTTTTCGTCTCCTTTCCCCTGTCCTCTGGGCAGCCCCCTCGAACTTCTGCTGCTCCCTCGCGCCAGGAAGCCTAGCTGAACTTGGATGAAGACTTTCCTCTTGTGAAGAAGAAGAAAGGCCTTGGGAGGAAAAGAGAGAAAAGAGGAGGAGGAGAAGGAAAAACTGAATGAGAGCAGAAGAGGCCTTCTTTCCCTTTGCTCCCTTAGGACGACGACGATGCTTTCTACCAACATACAGTACTCCCCTCTCTTCTTCCTCCTCCCCAAGAGATTTTAGAGACTTTCCTCCCCGCGTTGCCTTTCACCATTCTCTGCGTTGCACTTAGGCCACTGCAAGTCGCTTTTAACCAACCCCATGGGCATCGTCTTTGAAGTGGATGTTACGCCAGAAATGCCTCGGCGTAAAAAAATTAGTTCGCTGTACATATTATTATAACTGGTGAATTTTGGTTCCAATTTTCTACTGATCTCCCATAAGGGTCTTGTTTCTTCGCCATTAACAAGGCCAGAGGAACGAAGGAGATGAGGAGAGCAAACGAGGCCAGGAAAAATGGCAAAATGGCAACTGCAGCATTCTACCAAAAGCAGCAACAGCAATCACCACAAGATACAAGGACTTTTTAAAGGATACTCTTGTACTACTTTTTTTGGTCACATTGTCCTTCGTTCACCCAAGCAGAGCTCTTTGGCTCCAGATTCAGCATTCCGCCAATGCCAATTTCTGAAAAATAGTAGACAATTGAAAGAATTAAAAGTAAAAAAAATAGCTTTGTGTGTCTGTGGATCAATTTGCACGCTGAATTGTACCGTACACGAGTGAGTACTTTGTATTTACTTCTTCTTCTTGTTCTTCTTTCTCTTTCCAGCTTCCTCTCCAACATGGGTAGCATCCATCCCTCCTCGTTCTCTCAGCTTCCTGGTTCTGGAAAATCGTGCAAGCAATAAAAAAGGTACCACCACCATCACGACGACAATTATCACAGTGCCATTACCTTGTGAGTTCTTGAAACGTATTGTTTTACTTATGTACAGGGTTTTTTGTTGTTGTTTTGATCACTTGGGGTCACACCAAAAAGATCGACTCTAGCTCAAAAACGCCAGGACACTGAGGCTGGCTCACTAAATGAATTTTTTTTTTCGAGTAGTGGCCTCCTTTCATTTTGCGCCAACTTAATTTTCGACCCTCTGGAGCACCTGGCGCACAGGCTGTGGCGTTGTCACTCTTTTTCTTTGCTCCCCATGGTCTCCTCTTGAAGTCTTGGCCCTGGTTTACACTTGAAAAAGGTGACGTGCCTGGAGCTAAGATTCTCCTCATCTGGGCGGCTGCAATTTTTGTTTGGTAGGATAATTGCAATGGTTCAGCTAACCCTATCTACATTTTTATTTTGGGCCAATTGAGGTGATCGAAACAAAAAAAGCAACGTTGCAGATAGTACAAGAGATGCATGCAACGTATGGGGGCAATTGCATAGTAGCGAAATAGCATTTCATAATTTTTCCAATGTGCAAAGATAGCCAGTCCCTTTTGCCAAAATGCAAAGATAATTATTTTCGCCACTGCAAGGGTGCTCAGGGAGCAGATGTCCTTGCCAAGGAGCTACAATGCTGCCACCCTTTATAGCGGGAAGGGGCAGGAGCAAAGGGACCACACACTCTCTGGGTAGAAGCAGGGTGACAAAGACATCCTGGTGGCTACGGACGTTGCTGGCAGAGGCATCGATCGATGTCAAGGACGTCTCCCTCATTATCAATTATGACATGGCCAAGACCATCATTGAGCAGTACAAGCATCACATTGCCTGCACTGGCCGTGCGGGCAAGTCCAGATGCGCGATCACCTTTCTCACCCAGGAGAATTCCACCTGCTTCCATGCGCTGAAGCACACCTTGGTAAACTCGCCCGTGTCCCACTGCCCGCCAGAGCAGTCCAACCACCGGGGATGTGCAGAACAAGTCTGCGACGGTGGTGCAGAAGAAGAAGAAGAGGGATGAGAAGATCCTCATCGCCTGAGAAGGAAGGACATGGCATAGCATGGATGCGTAATCTGTACTGATACGTATTTTAGCTTGTCCCATCAGCTAAGTAAAACTGGCATTTTTGAACTGGCAAGAACATTTTGGCACCCTAATTCGTGTGCGCGTCTTTGCGTTTCTGACTGGTCTATACAGTATGAAAAGCAGACGACAGAAAACGGAGATAAAACAGAGAGAGAAAGAAGAGCAGCAGTGATGAGTACTGTACGTAGAGAAAGGTTAGATGGGATTTTCAGATTCTTTAGCGTTAGACATTTCACGAACTCATTGTCACAAAGGGTTGGATATGCCCCAAGTTGGATTTATTTCCTCCCCGCAAAGAAGCTTACTGAAAACGACTGTTTTCTATATGGCCACTAGTGCACACTCCTCTTGCTCTACGTATGTACTATGCTAGTAGGTAGGTTGCTGCAACGGATGGAAATGGAATGCTTTTGTGCATAGCCCAGCCTTCGTAGACAGTGCTTGTGCCAGCAGCAGCCATTTTCCAGCAGCATCATGAGATGAGCTAGGGCAGCAGCAGCAGCTATTGCGCATGAAGAAAGAATAACAAAGAGCAAAGAAAGGAGACCCGTCCCAGCGCCAGCCCAGGCAACCAGACCAGACAGACGCTCTTTCTCTGATGCTGCTGCTGCTGCTGCTGCTGCTTCACACCGAGTACACCGAGAGTAGACAGTGGTGGTCACAAGTCGTCAGTTGGAGACTTTTGCAACGGCAGGTAATTAGCCTATCTACTCGCACAGGTAAACAAAGACTGTACTGGTGGTGCAACAAGCACTTTTGCGCTTTAAACGTGGGAAGTGATGGCAAGGTCATTGAGGATCATCACGCCTGTCAAAGGATTTGAAAGAGTCTGGGAAGCTTTCCGCGTTGGTTTTGTGGGTTTTCTCTCAACTTTGTGTGGCTTTGATTCTGACAGTTAAGAGGACTTACGTCGTAACTCGTAAGAAAGAGTAAGTAAAAAAAAAAGGTAGGGGGTGCGGACAAAAGAAGGAGGCCATCGACAGACAGAGACTGCGGAGAGGTAGGCCAGGTGAGGACCGACGCCAGAAAGGAATAGACTGCGGGCAGGGGCCAATCCGGGGAGCAGGCAGCACCTGACAATCCTCCCCCCCGCATCCCTCAGAACAAAGATGGACTTCAGCTGAGAGCGGAGCGGGCGGAGAGTGACCTTCCTCCGGTTTCTCCTCACCTTCTTCCCCCGGGGTCTGTTCCGACGGAGGAGGTTTATTCCGGCGACCAGACAGGAATCCGTTTCCTCCATCGGGGCAACGCCCATCGGACCTGGTCTGGGCGGACGGGAACCCCCCACGTCGCTGTCGCCATGTTGGAGCTGGAGGTGCTTCCCGAACAGGGACTGGCCAGCGACCAAATTGAGTTCCTGCTGGGTGAGCCAATAAACGGTTAACCTCTGAACAGTCGTTGTACTCCTTTTAAATGACGGAGTTTACCCGTCTGCCCCCTCCCCCTAGCAAAGAGACTCAAAGAGAACCTTTCTTTCTTCTCCTCTTCCTTTTACGTAATCACCGTCGGGAGAAAGGGAAGATGGTTATTGCTTGATAAGCACGAGTAGGAGACTACAGTCCATTAAAAAGTTGAATACCCATTTTCAGTACCATCATGTGCCATAAAGTATTCATGATTGACTTTCAATTGCAAAACAGTATTTAAAACTTTTACATTGACAAGAAATGTTTGAATAAATTTATGTTTGTTTGAGAAACGAACGAAGTCTTCAGTTTTTTTTAGTGTATGTACGACCCAGACAGACGGTCGCAAGCGCGGGCGTCGTAGCTATTGAATTGATGAAGGATGAGATTTATTATTTTTACTTATCGTTATCTGCAACCGCTCCATTCAGGCATGCACTTCAGCCATGCGGTGGCAGCCATCCAGTCGCTGGTGGGCACAATTAAGGACGTGCACATCCTCTACTGCGAAAAGGACGCTCTGGGGGTCGACCTGGTTATCAACATGACTGGCGACGGCATCAAGCTGGCCTTCGACCCTGTCAACCAGAGGCTCAAGGTCATCGAGGTGCATGACCTCGCTCTGATCAGACTTAAATACAGGTATGGGGTTAGGCTGCTTTCACCATTTCATCTGCGTAGGTGTAACATTGCAGTTATTGATGAGGGTTCATGTGCCACGCTAGACCGTCAGGCAAAAAAAAATCAATTTTTTTTCTCTCAGCGACATCCTGTTCAACTGTCCGGAAGTGGCGCCCACGATCGAGCAGATAGACCAGACTTTTGGGGCGACTCACCCGGGCGTCTTCGACGAGGAGAAGCACGTGTTCACGCTCACCTTCAGGGGACTCGCGTTCGAGTTTCCGGCCGATACCCAGTTTCAGGTAAGTGTCCCGTGTCAATCTTGGACAGTCCAGTGCAGGGACGTTCTGTGGAGTATATTCAGAACGTCCCTGTCCAGTGTTAGACCTACTTAGGCGGATAAATCCCAAGTGTCAGGAATAACATAACAACTAAAGACAATTTGTCTTTAAGGGCACACCCTTGTGTCCAAAGTGCAAAAGCGGGTTGTTTTTTGACAAATGGGCAGTGAACCCTTATGTTGTGTGCTAAATGAAATCCGAGGCTGTTATCATGTTCGGCTCGAAAAGTTTTCTATCCTCCTTCCCCTGTGCCCTGTCTTCCTGGTAGGATGGGCTCTACGAGCCTTCTTAATGGGGAAAAAATATACTCCAAAGTTTTGACATAAACTTTGAAGGGAACTTTCGATTTTGGACTCCCAAGGATGCCTATGCTTAAAGGAGTCAATACACCGGATTTGGAATAAAACTTCAGTATTTTTTTTCTTTGCTCACTCTTACAGCCAAGCTACGCTGGCATCCGCAAGAAGCTGGGTCGCCTGCAGTTTCCTCCGGGGGAGTCGCCCCGTGTCTCGCGCATGTACATCTACACCGGCGGCAGCCTGTCCGACTGCGCCCCCGCGCCGCCGCCGCCGGCGCCGCGATATCCGGCCATACACGCGGAGGGAGTGCAGGTGCTCCGGAGAGACCGGCAGACCCGCGGGCTGCGGGTGCGGCTCTGCTCGGTGCCGGGCCTCCTGCCCCCGTCAGGAGCCGGCGCGGAGTCACCCTTGGGCGGCGCCGGGGATCCCCTGATGCCCGTGGTGGACCCCTCCTCCGAGAGGGCGCCGGCGGTGATGGCGAGGGACGTCATGTTCGGGGACTCGGCTCAGGACGTGGTGTCAGCCATCGGCGCGCCTGCGAGGATCTTCTTCAAGTCGGAGGACAAGATGAAGATCCACTCGCCCAGCGCAAGGAGGAAGACGACCGCTCAGAAGTCTGACTACTTCTACAACTACTTCACGCTGGGATTTGTATGGGCTAGAAAAAAAATAAGAGGCTAAGGAGACTTTCATTCTCGTTTGTTTGCATCTTTTTTTTTGCAGGATATCCTCTTTGATGCCAAGACGAACACAGTCAAGAAATTTGTCCTGCACACTAACTATCCGGGCCATTACAACTTCAATTCGTAAGCGTCCGATTGGCATGCAGATAAATGAAAAATTTGCAGCCATTGTGAAACTCTGAACTGTTCCAATTTTTTGTTCTTTGGAGCAGGTACCACCGTTGTCAGTTTGAGTTGCCCATCTACCCTGAGCCGACCTCGTCCTCACCCGGCGGCCGCCGCGACCAGTTCCCCGTCTCGCTCACCCCGGTGGTCTTCACCGCCTTCTCCAGCTGGGAGGAGATCGCCCGCCTCATACGCCCATGCGATCGCCCCGTCGTGCTCAACAGGGCCTCCTCCACCAACACCACCAACCCCTTCGGCTCCACCTTCTGCTACGGCTATCAGGACATCATCTTCGAGGTGATGCCCAACGGCCAGCTGGCCGGCGTCACCCTCTACCGGGCTCTGGGTGCTGCCCCCGCCAGGAAGGCGTCCGCCACCTCCGGAGCAGTCGGCGGATTTGACGATGACCTGGTTGGCCGTGGCGGCGCCGGGATGCGCCGTCACCAGTTGCAAGGGCTGGAGGATTCGGGGACGTGATTCCTTCTCCACCGAGAATATCAGGCACGAATGATTTGTGTTGTCCGCACGCGGCATTGCTCCCTGCAGAAAAAATATCATAAAAAAAACCTCAAAAAGAAACTGCGATAAGTACTTAGTTGGTTTTGGGAAAAAGTGTTTTTAAACCCCACCCCACCTCCCACGAAAAAAAGAGAAGAGTGCGCACACTTTGTTCTCGACTTACAAGTTGTGGCTAAGAAGGTTTTTTTCCCTCAACGATCTGGCAGTACAGCACCCAACAGCCCTCAACGTAGTATTTATTGGATGGCTACCCATAGCAAACGTGTAGTCGAAAATCATTTTTGCTTCTGAAGCACACGAGAAAAAGCATTGCCTTCTTAACATAGAAAAATAGAGGCTTCAAGGCCTCCCACAAGTTCAGAACGAGATTATTTTGGTCTTTTCCCTCCCTTTGCGACCTTAAAAGGATGAAATCAAAGATGTGCAAGCTGTGAACACTTCTGGAGGAGCTTTTTGTTGGCAGTCAAGTCTGGCCACCGTTCTTAGTGTCAAAGCAGATGAATTCCCATGACAGTAAAAGAGAGAGTGCTAAAGGGAAAAAAAGTGCGTACTTATACACTGTGTAGATACCAGTCTCTTTTTGCTTACAACCGCCTCTCCTTTGCCGTTCATTCATTGAGAGCAATGATTGTCTGTGATTTATCCGTCTCCTGTCTCTCTCCGATTTTTATTTTCCTGTTTTTCAGAGAAAAGAGCTTTCCCTCCTCCCCGCCATGCAAACCCTCTCCTCCCCCTCCTCCCCCAACGTTGTAACAGAAAACATTGTGAGTTTTAAATGTACGTACTAGAGTAATGCGTGAGTAGAGAGCGGGTTACATCACCCGCATTCTTTCCGGATTGCAACTGGATGCAAAGAAAGTGAACTCTCTTTTCTTACCCGATATCTTCAAGGATTACCGTAATGTTACTTTTATTTACTGTATGATGCCAAGTTGTATTGACCACCATTATAGGAAAGAAAAAACAAATAAAACGAATCCTTAATCCTAGCACGATGTGGTTGTTTTTATATACCTAGTATAGAATAGATTTATATTTTGATAGGTCATTACTCATTAGAGACATTGGTATATAGCTGCTGCATAATAACCTTGCTGAAATTTTTTTTTTGCGAGTCTCAGAATCACATTGGTGCAGTTGAAATTTCCCCGGACATGTGATGTCCCTTCTCGAACTCCACCACTCTTCTTGCCCACCAGTTGAGGTTTTAGTCCGACTGGGAATTTTAAAAACTTGCTACTGTTATCACTGCCATCCCTCCCGGATGGGGTCGCGTCACAACCCACAAACAATGGTGCCACAGATCAACATTATCTTTTCCTCCGAAACAAGTACTGTATAGATTCAGCATTTTGTGAAAAATTACCACCTATGGTGTCAAATGTTGGCGGGGGGTACAGTGCTGTATGAACGTGTTTTTTTTCCTTTTAACATTACAGTATGCAGCTAAAAAAATGAGTGTACGGTACATTACGTACATAAAACACAAGCAGGATTTAGCTTTCACACGTAGGCCAATCGAAACAGTGGCAATTTTGGTTTTCTTTATTCCCGGAGAACGGAGGGGCGTAAATTTATGCCATGTGTACAGCAAGAAAAAAAACCTGTCTGTCTGGCAGCCTTTAGAATTAATAGTTCACCTTTTAAACTAAACTAAAGTAAAGGTTGCAAAGAAATAGGAGAAAAACCAAGTGAGAAATGAACGCGTGGACATTGGATCAGGCCTTTATTGAGGTAACGTAATGACAACAGTGGCGATAACTAAAATAAACTATTTCAAGGCAAGTATCAGTGCCAGAATGATGACGACCAGCGTCACGAGGAGGCAGATCACCAAAAAGATTTTTTTCTGTGGAGTAACAAATTGTAAGAGTCATCAAAAAGAGGTGAAAATAATTATTAGGCGAAATTAATGTACTAGAGTCGGGAAAAAAAATGATGTCCCTACCTGTGCGCTAAGAAGTCGTAGCAAACTGTGACTTAATCAACAGAATAATTGAGATGATCACAACCAACGAAACGACGAACAGACAAAGGACTAGGAAAACTTTCCGCTGAAACAGGATGGAGCAATTAATAAACACGGTCACAAAGAATGTACATGTAAAAGTGTACAATGAGGACATTAATGACAAACAGGGTTGGAGCAACATGCACACACACTCGCAGAAGCAAAACAGGCGACAAGAATCCCGAGCTGACTCACCCGTCTGGCTTTGGACTGGTACTTGAGCGCCTTCTTCGTGTCTTGCGTCGCCGTCTGCACGTAGTCGACGGCGTGCTCGACGTGGTACACGATGCGGTCGATCATCTCACCCTGAAAAGAAGACAAGGACACACTCTGCTCGAAGACCTGGTTTTTTAAGAATGTAAATATGTAGATTTATAATCTTAAACAGTCAAAATGTCCACTTGGTTAAGTCGAACTTTACGTCTTTTCCTTTTTTTGTAACCTGGTCACTTCTCTTCGCAATTTGGGCTTACTTAATATCTGGTCGACCGGCTTCTCCTTGTAAGCTTGACCAAATTATTGCCCGCCGGAAAAAAGAGTGATTTTTTTTTTCGTTCCAAAATGTAATCTTGTTCTATGATCGCATTCAGGAAATCCAATGAGCTTTTTTCCTCTTCCTTGCCTGACTCTCGACCAGCATGGCCATGTCCATGAACATGTCGTGCAGCTCTTTGATGGAGGTCTCCAGCTTGATGATGTCTGCATGCCTGGCCTCGATGTCGGCCAGCGTCTGCTTGGCGCTCGCGGTGTCCATGATGATGCCCTGGGTGAAAACGGCAGAGTTGCCCTGCTCCAGCATGTCCTCCAGCTCCTCATTCGTCGTGGTGCGACCTGCAGAAACAACGCGGGCAACGTTCCACAACGTGATGTCGCCATTTACTACATACGCTCTTCCCTGACCAGTGATTTGGAGGTGCCTCTGGATCCTGTTCTTGCACCTCTCCCGGTAATCCGTCTGCGTCCGGTTGTACTCGGTCATCACCTCCACGAATTTCCTGGAGAGCGTTGAGTGCTGCGTCTTGCGAATTCGCAGGTCGGCAGAGGTCTTGTTGATGCTCTCCTCGGACTCGATGTTCTGTTCAATCTCTTAAGAGAGAGAGAGAGAAGAAGAAGAGTTTACTCACCGCCAACACCATGACAATTCCAATCCTCACCTTTAAGTTTTGTTCTGACTTTGTTTGCCATCTTCTTGATGTCGGACATCAGGTCCTCCAGCTCTTGTTTCATTTCTGTAACAGAGGAAGTGATACAGTTGACATTCGATTTCGGCAAGGTTGTCCCTTGCGCAAGAAAACTTGAAACATCTTTTCAAAAATCGAACATAAACTTAATTATGATTTTTTAAAATTTGGTTTCCTTGCAAAAAAAATGTTGACAATGTGGAATAAATTTCCAAAATCGATCTTTGCAAAATGGAATATCGCCTGTAC
>JAAUYM010141999.1_pt1 | contig 17752 bp, 17 predicted proteins | sample 7278001 | NCBI WGS metagenome assembly JAAUYM01 (sample SAMN14350224, study PRJNA611818) | marine sediment metagenome | isolation source: surface marine sediment (1.8m) | place: French Polynesia: Moorea | collected 2018-08
AAACAATCCAAGATTTCTGGCAAAAAAAAGTAAATCAAAACTAAGCAAAAAATAAATAGGAGGCCACAAAATAAAGTCATCTAACCTGGTAAACTTTTAGCATTGCCTTAAAGCATTGTCGGATATTGAGTATATTAAAACATAATCTGGCCTCCATTGACGTTGCGGACCTGGCAACCGTGAGTTTGCCCCTCTCTCTCATAGTCATATCCGAGGGGGGGGGGAAATGACAAGAACACAAAGTGGGGGGGGGGGGGAGCATTTCGTAGAAGTTATGCATTCCATCCAACGTCAGTCTTCTTGATGCGTGACTGAAACAACCACTTGGGATCTTCTGTACCGCTCAGAAGAAAGGGCAATTGCACGCACTATTTATGAACCTGCTCACCTCTGGTCATACAGTACATGTTCATCAAAACTTTCAGATACCTTTTAATGGCTTATGTTTGAACCTCCATTACTCAACAACAAAAGGTCCAACAACGCAAAACAATGTACAGTACATACAAGGTAGTTCTAGGTCACAAACCGTAAAAATTGTGATGGTGACAAAGCATAAAAAAGAGAGAGATTTTCATGATTGTTCCTCCTCCTCCCTCGGTCGCTAATCTTCCAACTCTCTATCCACCATTCATGCCATTCAGCGAAGCAGCAAACAAGATAAAGATCTGCATTGGAAAGTGGAGCGCCACTATCCTTTGTGATGCGCGAGGCAAGAGGAATAGAAAGATCTGAAGCTTGCCTCCCCCTTTTTTCCTCCCTCCCACCAGCAAAGCTGGCGAATGAGAAAGGTCTGTTGCTCATGTGAAAGTCAAAAGCCCTTCTCTTAACTGCCGACAAAAGCGGATTCCTCCTCCCGTCACCGCCTTCAGAAAATTCGATTTTTTTTTTAGTGACTGCGGCGGCGGCGGGGTGTCAAGAGAAGGACTTCTACCCTTGGGTTCCCGTGGGAAATCATTACACTTCGATTAGTTTCGTGTTGGCTCAGAACTACACTGTACTACATAGAACGGTGTACTTGAAATGAAGAAGATGGGGGAAATGAATATTTCCCCCATCCTAGACAGGTCAACGTTAGGAGCAAAAAAACAAGTACTGTAACCGTAGTATTGTACATTATATATTGGCAACAAGAAAAATAAACAAGATCTCAAAAGGTAAAAACATCAAAAAAAAAATCCACAGAAAAAAATCCTCGTATATCAAAAAAAAGGGATGTGAAATATGGGAAGCATCGGATATGTAGCCCATAGCCATTTGTTTTCTTTTCTTTTCTCTGTTCCGTCTGTCTAGGCATTGCTTGGCTGGAAGAGGTGATGAGAACCGCACAACATGCTCTTCTAGTAAAATCGGCCATCCAAGAAAAAAAAAACTTGGGAGGAGGAGCAGCGCCGAATTTATGGCTTTCCTTCCACAAAAAATAAAGAGGTTTTCTCCTCTCTCTTTTCTCTCTTTCTGGGAAAACAAGTACGTTTGATCGTATCACAGCGCCTCGTACTCGGCCTTGTCGGCCCCGTCCCCCCCTCCTCTCTTGACCTCCTCCTCCTCCTCCAGGTCGTCGATGTCTTCGCGCACGCTGGCCACCATTGGGTTTCCGCCGGCGCCGTCGGTGTCGGAGTCTTCGTCGTCGTCGCCCTCTTCCAACCCGTTGGCCGCCGCCGCCGCCGCCGCCGTCGCCGCCGCGGCCGCGGAGGAGCCCTTGTTGTCAGCGTCGCCCTCGTCCAAGAAGAAGTCGATTCCGCCGTCGGGGACGAAGGTGTCCACGTTGCTGTCGGCCTTGGCCAAACTGCTGTTGTTGTTGGCCAACGACGACGTCGAAGCCGCCGGGGTCGCTCCCGTCGCGGCGGGCGAAGGCGACAACGGCGGCGGGGACGTCTTGCTCGGAGAGACTGCCTTGCTGATCGAATCCTTGCCGTTGCTTTTGCTGTTGCTATTGCTGCCGCCGCCGCCGCCAACACCGCCAACGCCCTTGCTTGCCACCGGCAGCTCGAACTTCTGTCCCAGCACCACGTCCGCCGTCGGCTTGGGAGCCAGCTTCTCCGCCTCCCTCCGCCTCGTCTTGGTGGCTCCGGCGGAGAAGGTGTCGTAATCGCTCTCAGGAGACTGAAAATGTAGGTATAATAACAAATAAGCTCATTAGAATGCTTCCTACCATGATCATATGATCACAATAGCGCAACATATGTACGTACTGTACTAGTACGGTACATACAAAGTTGCCGTTTAGTTCAGACGGTGACAAGATCCCCCCCCCAAGCTCAGTGTTTCGAATAGAATGATTTAAAGAGCCATCAGACAAACAAGCATTATCTCTCGGACTGGCCAATATGCTATTTGCAACTCATAGGTACATACTGAGAACATGTTGCAGATAGAAGCAGAAAGCTAGCTGCAAAAAAAGTTGACCACATCTACAGTACTTTTTGGCACAAAAGTCTAGATTTCCTAATTTACAAAGAGGATCGATCTTCTTATTATCGACGGTCTTTGCAATTGTCCGCATTGTTCTGTGTCCGTAAACAGACACTGCTTGTACATGTACGTATGTACAAATCTATATATAGTGGTACAGTCAACTTCTGATATAGTAAGGTACACTGCTTTGGAGGAAGTTTACTAGATCAAAGCCTACACTACGTACAAATACCAAAAAGTTGCTAAATAAAGAAATGTTCGTGGCATTCATGAATTCGACGCCTACTAAATCGAAGGTTGGCTGTGTACAATACGTACCTGTATCCTGACAGTACGTGTCAAGCCACCTCTTATCCTAACTTAGTGTGCTTGCCCAATCCCAAGATCAATCATTTCCTTTCCCCAACCTTTCTCGGGATGCTAAATCACCTGGAAGTAGATCTCCAGCTCCAGCCTGGCGGCCCTGGCCTCCCTCTCGTTGGCCTCCACCTGGTGGAGCAGGGACTCCCTCTGCAGGGCCAGGTAGGGCAGACTGAGGAACCTGTGCAGGTACCTGAGCCCGAAGCCGTTCCTCATGGAGGACTCGGCGTACCTGGCGTCCACGCCGTCCTCCGCGGCCGCCGACTCCGCCAGCCCGGCACCCTGCTCGCGGGTGACGCAGCGGTGGTGGCCGCGGTCCAGGAAGTTGGCCAGGATCAAGACGGGGATGTGCTTCGGGACCTGCCGGGTAGAGCCAGGGTGTGGGTGGGGTGGGGTGGGGTGGGGAGAAAATAATCGCATTAGGTGCGACTCCGCAAGGGGGTTTATTTTCTTCGTACTGTTGCTGTTGCGCAATCTTTAAAAAATCTAGTGTCTGTGGCACATGACGAGAGCCAATGCCACGAAAAATAATTGTCAATTACTTTCTTCTTTTTTTTTGCCTGCAACCATCGCGGTCTACTAGTTGGTGTCATACACCAATGGTGTTGGCGTTGTTTAAACTATTTTTTAGTGGTACGACTACCAAGGAAGTAAACGCAAAAATTATTTCAACATAGGTGTACTAGACCCACCATGCGTTCTTGAAATGTTTACTTCTCATTGCCATGGAGCCAAAAAGCCGTGTTTTTCTCACGGTGCTTTCTTTCGTTCGGTCTTCACTTTCTGCACGTAAAGAGTAGGGTGGATGGGGTGGGAGGACCAATTGATTGAGAAAGAAAAGGCCCAAGCGTTCAATCAGTCTGGCAACTGCCATGACGGCGGTCAGGCAACACACTCCTTGCGGTCTGTCCAAACGACTGTATCAAGGTATGCACTTAATAGTAAGCAATAGGTATAATTTTTGATGATTCTTTGAAAGAATTACAGATTCAATATAAACATCGATTTAGTATGGGTTTTCCTCTTACCAACATTCTGGCATTCAGTTTCAACTTAGTTGTAGAGAACGTCGATTTAGTAAGCTTTCTTTCTGAAAACTTTGCAAACCATACACTGTGCTAATTTCTTTACGGTAAAAAAAAACACTCCTGAACCCTGTGACGGCTCTCCCATTCTCTGAACACAGTCCTCTTCCTGTTGCCGCTCGCGCCCCTGCCCTCCTCCGTGGTGGACTCCGCCTGCCCGGGCTCCCCGGCCCCGACCCTGGTCGACAACAAGAAGCTCTACTTTCACTCGACCGAGGTCAGCTGGAACGACGCGCAGACGCTCTGCCCAAGTGGCACCGTGCTGGCACAGTTCCTCAACTACAAGGAGTTCAATGTCATCAGGAGTAAGGCAGGAGGAGCTTTTGCTCCTTTCCACCACAACCTACAAATTTCTACACGTTAATGTTAAAAGCTAGCGTGGCGAAATTAGATATTCTACCATATGTCAACAGACAGAACGGTCTCTAATGTTAAGACTTAAAAATCTAAGATATTTTCTTCAGCTAGCAAAAAGGTTAAAAAAACATGTAAGATTTTTTATGTCTTTAGACACCATTCCAAGTTTGTTGACATATAAATACAGTATTAGGGTTCCGCCTTAAATGCGCCTAGGTAACTTTGCGCCCAAGGTAGAGATGCGCCCAATAATAATAAACCTGCCGGTAAACCACCGTAGCTCAAAAGACATGGACGGCCCTGCGCAACCCGGACGACAACTCCTGCTCCGGCGCCGCCGACTGCTCGGGCAAGCTGGAGTGGGACGGCGACCCGGGGACAGAGTTCAGCTGGAACCAGTTCACCTACGTCGGCAGTATCGTGGCGGCGGGCAACGGGGAGCTGTGCGTCATGTGCGACATGGGGTCCTGCCAGAGCAAGACCTGCCACGCGGACTCTGCGGGATATTTCTGCCAGTGCTTTGAAGACGGTGGGTGAATGACATCTCGCCATGTGTGCCTTCATAACGATTATGATTCCTTCTCGAACAAAAGGCGGTCCGACCTGTTCCATGTCGGAGTCCATGGTCTCTGAGGGATATGAGCTGCAGGGAGACAAGTACTACCGGCTGTACCCCCAGGCGATGGGCAGCGCTCACCTCCAGGCCACCCTCGACTGCAACAACTACGGGGCCCGGCTCGCCATGTTCAAGAACGCTGACGACTACGCCGTCGTCAAGGGCTACAAATGTACGTACAGTGTGTGTAGAAAAGTAAATTTCGCTTTTGTAAAAAAAAAATCGATGAGTCTGGTAATATACTTGGCAATTTGGTAATATGCATTTAACATAGATTGTCATATACAGTACATCTGGAGACTACAGAAAAACCTTCCCCAAAGTGTTTCCCCAAAGCACCTTTGTGCTTTGCCAAGGGGGGGGAGGGTGTTGGTACGCCCAGACAGTTTATAAGGCATGTTCAACAGCTTGAAGACTAATAGATTAAAGATCTTTTCTACGCACTCTACGGTACTTATGTAGAAAATATGGGAAACTGGGGCATACGCCATAAAACGTGATGCGGTTCTTCCTTCCAGCCTCCTCCGGCGGCGACATGTGGATCGGGATGCTTAACCAGGACTTCTCCTACTGCAACAATCCGGCGACTTGCCAGGGCCTCTTCACCTGGGTGGACGGAACCGTCGCGGATGCTGCTACTGCAGGGCATGTGGGGGTGGGCATCATGACAAGTACCAAAAAAAAAAAAAAAAAAAGATGAAACTCTCTTTAAGAAAATAGTTTTTGAAACAGGCCTGGGACGGCAATGGTCGTCAGTACTGCGTTCGAATGCACAGCAGTTCGGGCGGAATCGGGGACAAGGACTGCAAGGTGACCAAGTCCTACCTCTGCCAGTACGACTGCGACGACATCTACACAGGTAATCATCGCGGGCAATGAGCTGACAGTGGCGAAATCACTAACGTGAAATTAACTTGTTGAAACAGACACCCTGCAGGGGCAATGTCCCAACGCTTCCCCGTCCTTGCTGGTCCCGGGATTCTCGTTCTACTTCCTGGGGCGCCTGTACTCCAACTTCCTTAATATGTTCACGTCCTACGACGCAGCGCAGGAAATCTGCAGGGGCTCAGGAATGGAGCTGCCCACCTTCAGCAGCCGAGAGGACTACCTGGCCGCAAGGATCATGGCAGGTCAGGGCAGATTGTACTGAACTTGGCTCATCCCAAGTTCTGACGAAAGCGTGACGTTGTAGAGTTCAAAAAGATTTTAAGAAAAGAAGAAGAAAAGTCGCTTAAAACAGCATTAAAGCAAAGGGGATGGCAACTAACAATTTAATAGAAAAAGAAAAAAAAAAGTGTGAGAAGAAATAATAATCTCTCCTGTTCATTTTCTTCTTTCCTGTCTTTCTTCTTGGCCAGCTCAAGAAAAAGGAGACAAAAAACTTAGGACCTCGATTTCGACCTAAATATCAACTTTTGACCTCATCCGGTTCTCCATTTAGGGAGTGGTTTTAAGGGAGTCTATTTCGTGAACTTTTTTATTTGAGAACAATTTAAAAAATGTCTCCCCTATGTCTATCCCCATTGAAAAAGAGCACTGCATCCAATATTTCTGAAGGATTGGCCAACGGCGTGCAATCTGGAACGCACATACTGTACAGAGAGGACATTCACCCATAGTAATACACGTATGGTAGGGTAGAAACAAAGATGGATTGGGCTTGGACCACCCTTAAATAATTTCAGCAACTCGCCATATGTCACATCAATTATGTACGGGTGATACGTGCTTTCGACCAGTCTATTCAATCATGTACTGTACAGTACGAGAAGCGCGATAAAAATAACTTTATTTTGTGGGGGGGGATCATGTGAAGACATAATTGGCCCCTACTAGGTAGGTAGTACAGGGCAGATAACACATTAATCCTGAAGCTAATACATGTGGAGTCAGCTTGGTGATCTCTCCACTCCAATCGGACTTGCTCAACTTCGTCTCATAGTACCGGTACGCTACGTACCTAGTATAGTAAGTAATGTAGGTATAAGAGGTAACTAATGATGTGATTTAGTGACGAACTAATTTAACATCGTGAAAATGTGCAAGAGCACTCCAAAGTTGTGAGGACAGAAAAGTACACATAACAAATGTGATCTACGGTATATACCGTACAACAGAATAGTCAATTATGAGTTCCGACGTACTGTACGGACACTTTTCCTCATGTCCAACTAAGGCTCCGCTCCCAATTCGATGTGGATCGGCCTCCGAGCCGACGACGCCACAGTCAACTGCAACAGCATGGCCACCTGCGCGGCCACAGGCAAGGTGAAGTACCACCGGCCGGGCGCCACCTCCGACGCGGCGGACGACATCGAGTGGGCCTTCACCGACGAGACGTGGCTGGACGGGCCGATCCAGATCGCCTCCGGCGGGAACGCCCTCTGCACCATGATGTCCTACGCGGACGACAGCGCCAACGACAACAACAAGGTCCACACCGTCAACTAATTTTCAACCTCCCCGGTTCAGTCGCCTTAAAAAAAAAAACCGACTTTTCTTGTGCAGATCACCGCCATCTCTTGCGCGGCCAACAGACCGTTCGTCTGTGTCTACTCATGCTCTGCCACACCGAGTACGTGGGAGCCCAATCGTGACTGACCGACCAAAGGTTGTAGCACTTCCTTCCTCTTTAGCCGTCGACTGCGGCGATCCTCCGGCGCTGGGCGGCAACATGGCCAGCATGTCGTGGACCGCGGGAGACGACACCACGGAGGGCGCCAGCGTCACGTAGGTGTCTCTAAAGTCCAGGCAACTAGAATTAAGATTTAGATCGCAAGGGTGTGTGAGAGCAAAAGCGTGCGTACAGGAAGGCCTATTTCACGCAAACAAGATGCTAAACTCTCGCTCAGTGCGCAAACAAGAAAGACACAAAAGGCCAGAAAAGTTTATTAAAATATGAAATGAAAGCGAGTCGAGACTTCTGACTTCGAGAGAGGAGTTGGAGAGGATTATTTTATTAAAAAGTTTGCCCTGAGCTTACATAATTCCGATTGGTAAAGAACCATATTCGTCTCTCGAGCGGTTAAGCTCGACTAGCCCCTTACCTTTAAGACAAAAAAAATACATGGTATATAAAAACACTTTTACTAAAACAAGTGGTGAGCATAAAGTTCCAGCAGAGACGAGGAAGTCAGTCTAATACTTCCTGCTATGGGATGACATGAGCATGAATCCTTGCCAACATCCCGTCCTATTTCAAACGGAGACGTAAGTAAACCTTCCTTCCAACCTATCCTAACAATAAGCTTACTCCTCGTAATAGATCAATCTACCTCGCAGATAGTCTGGATCATGTCAAATGCGTTGTGGAAGCTGCCTTTGAGGAAAACTCAAAGAGGGCGATATCGCCTGCGAATATGATTGGTGAAACGCGAACTGATAAGCCGCGTGATGGATGGACGATGTGGACTCGCCTCCCTCCCTCCCCGACAGACGCGGCCAAGATAACGACGTGGAGTAGGGATACTGAGCTCAGCTCAAACTATACTCTGTTTGCACACTGAAATGTTGTACTACGTTTCACCACAGGTCCAACATACTACAAGGTGTACTTATAATCGATGTTCTACCATACTGTATGCACTAGTACATAACCATTGGTGGGTCTGCCAATGTCGTCAATCAGTAGCAAAATTGCCTTTGGATATACTGTAGGCACATAATAAACTCGTGTTGTACCAAAAAGAGTGAAATAGAGACGTGAGTAGCTAGACTACGTAGATGTATCTATACGTCTTGCCTGATCCTACCTTTCCGATCTCCCTGCGCACGTAGTCGAAGGTCCACTGCTTGGTGACGTCGTACAGGAAGACGACGCCGTGCGCGCCCTTGTACACGTCCACGAACTCCGCGTCCAGGGACGCCTCCACCACCGAGGAGTCCGCAGCCTTCTCCGGCGCCTCCGTCAGCTTCAGCCCCTCCAGCTTGATCCTCTTCTTCCCCTTGTCCACCACGTCCCACACGTCCACCTTCACCACGTCGTCGGTCGCCTTGTAGTTCCACTGAATCGACGCGACCTTTGCAAGGAAGAAAAAAAAAGCCCTCATTTTTCTGGGATAAAGTAAATTACAAGCAAGATCAATGCCTGAATCTCCTCCGTTGGCACGTATTCCTCCCTGAAAGCCCCGCCCTGGAGCCTGTGGAACAGGGCAGTCTTGCCCGTGGAGCGGTCACCGCGAAGGAGGAGCTTCATGTTGTAGTGAACACCTAAAGAAGAGGAGAGAACGTTCCGATCACCTTGAACAGGTTTTTGGCAAGTGAGGCTATACTACCTCTGGCGAACTTCTTTTGCAGCACGGAAGACATGGTCTGGAATCCGGCCCCCTGCTGCTGCTCTCCGCCGGAGGAAGAGGAGTTTGCTGCGTTGGACCCAGGCGCCGGGTGGCCATTGGTGGAAGAGGAGGAGGAAGAGGTCAGCTTCCTGAAGGCCGAAAACATGATGGCCGCAGTCCTAGAAAAATGTGAGCGTGGGATGGTGAAACATAATTTAGGCTAAAGCTATACTAGAGCGCTTTTTGGTTGAAACAGGAAAAAAAAAGTGAAGAGCAGGGCTGATTTTCAAAGAAAAACTCTTTGGTTTATCCTCCTCTTACCTGATACGTGTTTCTTGTACTACGTCTGATATTGGCCAGAGTGTTTCAGTAAACTTCGAACAACTGTACTGATTTTTTTTTCTGACAGATGTTGTTAACAGCACAGAAAGCAGCTGTAAAAGTTGGACCAGGTCAGCCGAGCCTGCGCCCGTGTTCAGTACTTTTTGCTCCTGGGCCTTTCCTTCTTCTACCGCTGTACAGTTCCAGGCCAGCTGGCCGTGCCCTCAGTAGCCAAGTCAGTCAGTGTCAAGTCAGGCCTGAAGAAGAAGGGAAGAAGAGACACGCATCAGCATCAGCTGTCACGAGGTGCCAATTACTGCGACAAAGAATCCACCAAATGAGTCATCTTGGGCAAATTTTCTTGCTTACGCTCTTAAAGCAGGACAACAAGCATGAACGGGCAAAGAAAAGTGATATGAGTTAATCGAAATTTTTTTTGTAGGCCGAAGACATATGAATCATATAAACTTTTAACCGTGCATTAACTGAAACGTTCCGTGAACTGGTCACAAATCAGGCCATTGAGGCCACAACGTCAGCTGTAGCGCGGCCTGATGACGAATGTTTACCCTTTTTTTTATTTGCGATTGATTTTGATATTAAGACACCATCCAACTAGACGAGGTTTTTTCTTAAACCTCGTAATTCTTATGCAACAAGGCGAAGTGGTCTTCCACCATCAAGAACGAGGATTACATCTTGGAGGACAAGCACCTGGCTGCCCCACCGCCAACTGCCAACATGACCTGAGCGGCCCCGGAAAGGACAGGAGATGCCTCCTCCGTCGCAGCCTCGTCTGAGGCAGAGGGGCGAGTCTCCCTCGGGGGCCACCCTCCCGGACTGGGTGGGCAGGCAGTACTACCGGCACGGCCTCTTCTGCGCCTCCCACCCGACGACGGTGCTCCTCCTGGCCGCCGGCTGCGTCCTCTGGACCTGCTGGCCTCTCTTCACCCTGCCCATCTACGGCGGGGAGGTCAAGGTCTTCGCAGAGACGGTCAGAGGTCGGTGGACAACATCCTCCAATGCTGCTTCCGTTTTGATGCTCAAATTGCCTCCCCGTGCACTCTCCTCTCTCTCTCTCTACAGACCTTCCGGGTATTGGCGTCCCCGTTGAAAGCGGCGCCGGCGAGAAAGCCGTTCCCTACTGGATGCAGCTGCAGAAAGAGCCCGGGTCCGAAGAAGGACAAGTGGGAGAGAAGGCCGGGAGGAAGAAGCCCGTGGCCTACGTGCAGCAGGTATAAGTGAGATACTCGTCAAGGTGGCCCGTAGGAGACGCAGGGTACAAAAAAAAAACTGTCACGTTTTCTTTCTTGATCATTTCTTGATCAGGTGATCGTGAAGGCAATGGTGCACCCGTACAGGAGAGACGACCTTATCCGCACCGACGCCTTCCGCGGCCCCATTGCCAGCGCCTTCAAGCTCCACCTGGAAGATCTGATGGGCTTCCACCAGCCAAAGATGTACTAAAGTTTTGTATTTCGAGTTTAGCCACCAGCTTTTAACGTTAATGATGTCTCATTTGCAGGAAGCTGGGAATGGACGACAACTGCCTCCGGACGGACGGTCTCTCGGTCCAGTACCGCACCCCGGCGGCCACCGCCGTCCTCCCCGAGTTTGGCTGCCTCGTGCTCTCCCCGGCCAACCTGTGGAGGAGGGATCCCGCCGCCTTCCAGATGGACCCGAACATCATCGGAACCATCTTTGGGTAGGGACTATCTAAGAAGATTTTTTTTTTCTTGCCTTTCTTCACCTATCCTTCTCGTCTGACAAGACATCACCGATCCACCGGCGCTGGTCACTCCAGCCTGGCGGAGCTGCTGTTCGGGATGCGGCAGAGGGACACCGGACTGACGAGGTACCCGATTCGGAACCGCCAACGGGTGCTCTCCTACGCGGCCACGGTCGCCCTGCACGGGTCTCCGGACCCGAGGTTTCCAGCCTCGTTGAGGGCCCACCTGAAGGAGCTGTACCCGCTGCCCACCGCCATGGCAAACTCGTCGGCAGAGAGCGAGGACTTTGACTCCCAGGAGGTTGTCCACGTCTTCTTTCCGTCCAGGTAACAACAATCCCATCATGAGATCAAAGCCAGTTTGGATTTTATCAGTGGAGTTTTTAGGTAGTGTGCTGTAACCGATGAGTTTCCTTTCTTCTATATTTTTAGATCGTATCTAACGGAACTGCTCCCATTCTTCATGACCCTCCTCGGCTTATACCTGTACGTGTACTTCTCCTGCAAGAAGATCGACCCCGTTCACTCCAAGTCCGGCGTGGCCCTGGCCGCCGCCGCCAACGTGGTCTGCGCTATCCTCATGTCCCTCGGGCTCTCCGGCCTCACCCTCAACATGGACACCAAGCTGTGCGTCGTGCCGTACCTGGTCACTTTTATCAGTCTGGAGAATGCCATGGTGGTGACGAGGAGCGTGGTGGCCACACCGGAACACCTGGACGTCAAGATCAGGTGTGCAAAGAGATCTGTCTTTTTTTGAGATTTTGGTTAACTTTTTTTTTCGAATCTTGTACCAGGGTCGCGCAGGGTCTGAGCAGAGAGGGGTGGAACATCACCAAGAATTTGTTTGCAGAGATCACTTGTCTCACCTTCGGATTTGTTATCGGCATCCTCGACTCCTCCATTCAGGTACGATCGGTAAAGTTATGCTGAACATGCTTAAAGCAGTAACAAAATAAATCCCTCCGTGGATTTATTTTTCCAGGAATTCTGCCTGTTGTTGGTGATGGGTCTGCTGTCGGACTTCTTCCTGCAGACTTTCTTCTTCGCCACCGTGCTCTCCGTCGATATGAACCGCACCGAGTTGCGTGACGCGGCCCGACGGGACGGACTCGACCACCACGCCGGTGCTCACTGCGCCGGTGGCGCGGCGGCGGCGGGTGGCGACGCGCCCGGCGCCTCCTATGCCGCCGGAGCAGCAAACGGAGACGTCGCCAAGCAGAGGCGGCGAAGGAAGCACTTCCAGCATCCGATATCCGGGCCTGGCATGATCAGCTCGTCCACCAGGACGTCGGCCGAGGGGCACCTTGAAGAAACCAGCAGCGTCCTGGCGCCACAGATCAAGTCAGGGATAGATAATGTTCTGAAATTAATGTCCTACACCTACCGGTGTTTTTCTTGCAGGACTGAGGAGGAGAAAGAGCCCAAGCGAGTCCGCTTCCTGAACTTCTGGGCCAAGCGTAGGATCGTTCAGCGTCTCTTCGTCCTCTGCATGGTCGTCTGGATCTCCATGCTTGTATACCAGACTTCTCTTCTAGAGACGATATTCAAGTAAGAGCACACTGGTGCAGAGTGTATTTTATTGGAGGGGGGGCATATGGATCTTTGCCGCACGTCCCATTCTCACGCGTGAGTAGGAATCGGAGCCACGAGCCCGCCTTCGGGGTGGTGCCGGCGGAGGACAGGGAGAACAACGGATCCGGGGCGGAGAGCAAAGAAGCAGATCCTGTGCCAAGTGACACCTTTGGCGGGGAGAGCGTGCATCAGGTGAGTATAGTAGAAAGGCGGATAACTACTGTACATGCTAGGTGTGCGGCACTTCTTCATTGCGTGTTATTGTTATTTTTTTTTCCAGATGAACCTGTCAGCCCTGATGTCCGCTCCGCCGCCTCCCTCCTCCGCCCCTCCCCTGAGGGAGAACTCGTCACCCTTCTTGCTCCCGCGCCTCCTCCACTCGGAGACGGACCGCGACTCCTGGAAGCGCCTCTCGCACACCCACTGGCCGGCCCTCTTCGCCCTCTACGACGTCAGCGTCTACGGCGGATACGTCTCCGTCCTGCCCCCGGTGCAGCTCTCCGTGGCGATCTCCCCGGAGACCGCCAGGCAGATCAGGTATCTCAGAAATTCTCGGTTAAGTAGGTTCTTACGGTGTTGATTGGGTATTTAGGCTGGTCTAGTGTAGCAGAGCATTTTTACGTATAGCTTGATAGTACTACGTGGCTCGCAAGATATTTCATCACAGAACATATGCACATCTGTGAAGGCAAATTTATGGCCAGAGTCAAGAGACACCTTAATATTTAGCTTCTTACACTTTTGACAGACATAAAAACGAGAAGTCTCTCTTGCTACGGAACGGTTGGAAAAATGTAGTACAAACTTCTTGCCGCATAATGGCAAATTGTGAGCAAGCTGAAGTGTGGTACTTAATTTGAATGATGTGTACACTGAAGGTGTGCGTATGTATCTGCCTCATGGAGATCTTTTTTTCCGCCCCCCGCAGGCACCCGCAGGAGGAGGTTCGTGTTCGGGATGAGATGTCGGTGCACTCGGTGGAGGGGCTGCGGGCCGCCCTCGAGCTAGACCTCGGACAAGAAGGTGGCAAAGCGACAGATGCGGAGCGAACAGGTTAGTCGCAGAAGAGGTTCGTTTTAAATAATGCCCTTTTAATTCTCCCTCCCTTCCTCCTGTAGGCGACGATGCCGCTTCTCCCCAGGGCATCATCCGCCATGACTACTCCCACTACCTCTCCCCTTCCTCCTCCGAGCTGTCCCCGTTCGTGCCCACCACCCCCTTCGAACTTTTCCTGGCCGCCGTCTTCGTGCTGCCCACCCTGGCCTTCTTGCTGTACCTGGCCGTGGTGCTCTACCGCTGCGTGTGCTCCAGGAACTACGCGGAGTGGAGGGCTTCCTGGCACGGGCAGAAGGGGCTGCACCAGGGCAAGGGCGACATGTACTCGCAGGTAGTCGTGATCCGTCCTCAGAAAGAATTCTGGCAAGTAGTGCCAGTTGCATTTTGGATTCCAGATCGTGCAGGAATCTGTGCCCATCCTGATGGAAGGCCACGACAACGAAGTGGAGTGCCTGGTGTCCTGCGAGTCCGGGGGGCTTCTGGCCAGTCTTTGCCTGCAAGGTGCCGTGAGGACTTGGGACGCCTACACGGGAGAGCTCATAGCCACCATCGACAGACAGCAAGAGGCCAGCGCGACAAAGAGACGGTAAGACGGAAATGGTGATGTTCCGTAACTGTTGTTCATTTATTTGGAAAGGGATGTGATTTTTTTTTTTTTTTTGGTGAAAAATTATTTGGTGGTCATTCGGGACGAGTCTATTTTTCTGCAGCTAGTACGTCATTTTCCCCTATCCGGTTTTACTCTAATTGAATGTGGCCTTCCTAGTACTAGGCGAATCATGTGTTGTCTCTCCCCGAGCCAGGGTTTCCTTGGAATCCGCCATCACAGTTGCAGTCTCTCCTCTATCCACTCCACGTAGTCGCTCACTCTGACGAACTCCGTCGGCATCCTCTTGCCCGTGACGCAGTTGGAGGAGGAGGAGGTCTTGGCCAAGATCCCTACGAGCGTGGCGCCGCGCCTGGTCGGGCAGACCAGCGGCGTGCCGGCGTCCATGCGGCAGTCGAAGTCGTCTCTCCCGGCCGCCGGGCCCGTGCAGAGTGTGCCCCTTGGCCCGCACGCCCCGCGGTCGTCGGTGAAGACGGGGACGGCGGCCGCCTCCAAGGCGACTGCACCGCCCCCGCTGGCCCAGGAGGAGGCCTCGCACAGAACGTCCTTCGTGTATCGGGAGCCCGGCGGTGGCAGACAGGCGGGCATGACAAACTGTAGTTGTGAATTAGAGAAAAGTACAGTTTAAGATTATTCTCAATAACAGAATAACAGAAATCACAGTGTTATCAAACGTTCTGCCAAGATTTTTGAACCAAACTCACCTGTCCAATGTCGAAGAATCCTCCTGCCCCTCCCGCCGCCGCCCTGACTTTGGCCAGCGCCAGGTCGTGCGCACCGGTCTGCTCGTCGTAGAGGTCGTGCAGGTAGATCGACTGGATGGCCAGGACAATCTCTCTCGGGTCGGCGACCCCGAGGACGTGGTCCCCGGAGGCCACGCGGTACTTGAAGATTGGGTGTGAGGTCAGGCAGCGAGCCGCCGTAAGGACGAACCTATCGTTAGGAACGGAGGATGGTGGTGGCAGTTATGATGGTTGAGATGAATAATTGTACCAAAGATGTAAATTCTTTACAAATTTTGTTAGGGTAGATAAATTATATACTTTAGCAAAGCCTATCACTTAATCACCGTCTAAAATCTGTTAATGGTAAATAACTGGCAGGTAATTAATTACCTGTCGCTGAGTAAGGCCCCCGAGCACACATGTCTGAGCCTGTGGGAACCTGTAGACGGGTCGCGCTCAGACAGAGCGATCCTGACCTGCCAGGGGAAGGAGCCGTAGGAGACCGTCCTGTCGTTTCCGCGCGGATCCGTCAGTTTCTCAGGATCAGGCAGGATGGTTCGAACCCCACACTGCGCAATGGATCCACGACGGACCTGCCGAATGAGGAACAGGAATTAAAATTTCACAAGCCATCATGGCGAATGACACCCCCCTTCCATCCTCACTTGTTGGTGCAGGGGAGGCAGGACGTTTGAGGTAGATGCGGAAGCTCTGCTGGAATAGGTCACTACCTGGTGAGGCAGCTGGTAGGGAGGGATCGGCGGTCGACGTTGCTGTGGCGGCGGCGGAGGAGAAGGTGGTGGTGATGGTGGAGGAGGTGCAATCGAGGGAACTGTCTCGTCCATGCATTCGACATTGAGACTGCTGTCGATTTGCCGCCTAATCACCTGAAAAGTTATTTGTCACTGTACGACTGTACTAGAACTATTTTTTTCTTCAGCTGGTAGAAGGATGCAAACCTTGTCCTTGGTGCCAAATTCCCATGGCGTCCGTAGAGCGTAGGGGCAGTGAAGATTTCCGAAATTGAGGAGGCCTGCGATGATATGACTTTATGAGATTAAGAACTTGAAATCTGGACGTTATGGTTTTGACAAAAAGAAGTAGTCTTTACCCGCGCTGTTTCCTCCAATCTTGGGCCCCACGCCCCAAACGCTGTTCTTGTGGAAGTAGAGGAAGTCGAGCCCGCTGAAGTGCTGGTACACCGGACGTCCGTTGTAGTAGCCCCACAGGTGGTAGTCGCCCATCTTGTCGCGCTGGTGCTCACGGGCCAAGCCAGCGGAGCTGAACTTCAGTCGTCTGAAACAGTATTAGTACGTACAAGTTATTATGCAGTGATTATATTCATAACAGTCCTTGTTAAGTGATGACCACTATAAAAAAAATGATTTCTTTATTTTGTGCTTACTTGCAAGGACACTTAGGATCGATTTGTTTCGGAATGCATCGAGACGAAGGGTCGCCTTCAAATCCTTTTCTACAGAGGCATCTTGCATTTCCCTGAGGTGCAATGGCAGTGTTAACAAGCTGATGAGCGTATTAAAGAATATCTGTACCTGGTCATCTTGAACACATTGCGCTCGGAACCCGCACTTGAGGACCGAGCACTGGTCGGTGGGACAAACCACAGTCAGACTCGGGTCATAAACCCATCTTTAAAAAAGAACAACATCTTGCAGGTTTTTTTCCCTTATCATTATCTTTATTAAATCCTTGTCCGTACCCTCCCAGTTCGCTGTCGCCGTACTGCCAGACTGTGTTGACGAGGTAGGGGCACACGGGCAGGTCCTTGGAGTTCTGGATGCCGCCGTAGAGCAGGCCGATCTCGTAGTTGATGAGCCAGTTGCCCCCGCTGTACGGGTGGTAGTAGAGGTACTGCTCGCGGTCCGAGTGCTTGTACACCGGGCGGTCGGACCTGAGGTCGTACAGGTAGTACCTGATCCCCCCCAAAAAAAATTGCACAGTGATCTTGACATCCACAAAAATGGTCGAGTGCTACTATAGTAGTACAAAAAGCTTCACCTGCCCAGTTGGGCTCCGTGCTTCTCGATGGTGGGCGGATGGGAGCTGTTGACGAATATCTCCTCGCAGGGACACGGAAGGTTGATCTTGGGATCTTCCGTCGTTTCTTCTGCTGCTTCGTCGTCGTTCCCATCCTCAGCCTCCTCCTCCTCTTCCGTCGTCTCGGCCACCGTCACTGCGGTGACTGGCAAGACCGTGACCGGTTCTTTCTCCTCCTCCTCTTCTGGTTTGGGGGTCGTGGAAGATGCCTCAGTTGTCGAAGAGGCAGACGTGGTCAGCGTCGTCGACGGCGAGGTCGTCGTGGTGAGCAGCGTGGTGGAGGCCGGCACGACGGTGACGGCGATCCTGCTGCTGCCGTCTGCGTCCTGAACTTCGATCCTCACGTCGGAGGAGGAGGCGGATCCGTCTTTCTTCTCCGAGAACTCTGACGGAAACTTAAATCGAGGCGTTGGAGGCGGCTCAGAGGGGGACGGGGGAGGCTTCGAAGGGGTCGAAGCTGTTGTAGGACTTGAAGCGGTCGAGCTACTTGGCGGCACTTCCGGCGTATGGAAAGACTGGAAGTCTGGAGTTGGGGGCTCTGTGCCGACGGTGGTGGTAGAGGCATGGACGTATATCG
>JAAUYM010092999.1_pt1 | contig 17743 bp, 18 predicted proteins | sample 7278001 | NCBI WGS metagenome assembly JAAUYM01 (sample SAMN14350224, study PRJNA611818) | marine sediment metagenome | isolation source: surface marine sediment (1.8m) | place: French Polynesia: Moorea | collected 2018-08
CTCCTCCTCCTCCTCCTCCTCCTCCTCCACCTCCACCTCCAACACCACCTCCAAAGCGCATATTTGCTTTTGAGTCTCCCCCCTCTCTCTCGATCCACAGCGATGATGCATTGCGTCCCTCTTCCGTCCAGTCAAGAACAATGTCCTTCCATCCCCCCCTTCGCTTTTCTCACACGCAAGCAGCAAGTCCCCTCTCCCCCTCCCTCCCCGGTCTCCCATCTCCCTCCCCCTCCGCCCTCTCTCTACCCCCGTCATACCCTCGTCCTCCTTTTTTTACTCCTTCCAGCTTAGAAGCTTATAAAAAAACCTCCCCCATTTTGTGCGTGAGCCATTTCTGCCCTTCGTCGATCCTCGTTTTGTTTGGTCAGACAAAGGCTCTTGCTGCTGCTGCTGCTTCTGAGTCCCCCTCCTTCCAAGTCCCTCCCTCTTTTTATCCTTTCTCCTTTCCCCCTCTCTCCGACCAAGTATTTGAAGCAGAAAGCATTCTTTATTAGAGAGGAGGCGAATGTGAACTTTTGGTGCCAACGGTTTCTCTTCCTGGCCCTGGTTGCATGGTGGGGGGAGTGGGAGGAGAGAGAGGGATGTCTGATTTTCCAAAGGCTTTTTTTGCGCCCAGCGGCGATTTTTGTGGATGGCCGGATGGAACTCGTAGGAGGAAGGAAGAGAGGAGGTCTGTCTGTCTCCTCCTCACCCGCGACCGGACGTCTATGTTGAAATCTCCGTACATAGGTACATACGCTTCTCACTGACATCATGGTGATTTTAGCGTTGCTCTTCCAACAAAGAAGTAGACGGAAGCATGACCTAGTGCCACCTTGACAGAAATTCGTTTTTTCAAAATTCCTGTCATCAAAAATGCGCTTCCGAGTTTCCATCCCTCTTGAGCTCTCCTTATTCCGATGGCCTATAACCTGTGAAACCCAATGAAAGAAAATGTTGCTCAAAAGAGAGCAGTTACAGTTGCCCTTCTCTCGCCGTCGTCTCCTCCTCCCTCTCCTCCTCCTCCTACACCTCCCCCCCCTCCTCCTCCTCCACCTTCTGCCCCTTCTCCTCCTCCGCACCGCGCAACAGATTATGATGGGCAAAATGCCCCGAGCGAAATTGAGCGGAGGAGGAATCTCTGCAAGCAGGTAAGGGAGGGAGAGGGAGGGAGCGGAAGGAAAGCCAGATGAAGCGACATTTTGTGTGTGGTGGATAAAATTGCAGAATAAGCAAAGAGTATGAATGTTAGACGAAAAGTTATAAACAGCATTGTGCTACATATTTTTTTTGTTTTTTGTTTTGTCATGTTCTACACCCCTGCCTTCGCCATTTGTCAACTCTGTTCATATGGAGGAGGAGGAGTTGGGGCCTTCGTAGGTGGAGGAGGAGGCGGGGGCGAAGGCGAAAGAAGGGAGAGAGAGAATCTTTGTGTTCTCGGTGAGGCATCACCGAGAGGGAGGCGGAGGGAGAAGGAAAGAAATAGAAAAGCCAAACACAGGATCTGATTTTCTTTTTTACTTGCGACGTTAGCTCTAGGACATGCTATTTTTAACTGGTTCAAAGTGGCATAAAAAATGTCCGTCTTCCTTCCTCATTTCTATTTTACTTTATTTCAGGCGAAAGTGTGAAACAGGAATACATAGTACAGTAAAACACACGTTCTTGTCAACAGGTACCCAATGCACGTACCAAAAAATACCTGATCCATAAGAGCTTGGTCCGGAAAAACTGCGTATATGTACTGTAGTACATACGTGATCATAAGTTCAATTTTTGAGTTGCCCTACGACGACGACGACAAACGGGAGTACGGACGGACGAACGACGGATGCACCGAGGGAGGAGGAGGGAGGGGGCGGGGAGGAGAGGCGACCCAGCGAACGAAGCAGCCACCGCCAAAGCACCATCTTCTTCTCCTCTTACGTGAACAGCAGCAGCCATTGTTTGGTAGGGGGCGGTGGAGGCGTTGGTCTTCCATCCTTCTCCCTCCTCCTTCTCTTCCTCCTCCTCCCCCTCCTCCTCCTCCCCCTCCTCCTCCCCCTCCTCCTCCGCCACCCTCACTCGCTGGAAATAACCGCCCCTCTCTTTCTTCTATCTTCAGGTGCCTTCTCCTCCTCCTCCTCCGTTTCCAAGCCATCTCTGAGGAGGGCGCCCCAGGCGATGGATGGATGGGTGCTGCAGAGGGCGACGGTACCTGTAGTGTATAGTATAGTAGTAGTACGTATGTGTGGCAAAGGGAGGGAGACAATGAGGGGGAGTGAGAGGCATGCGCTTTTCTTGTTAGTTTTTTTCGAGGTCATGACGATGGATTGCAAGGCGATTTCATTGTCCTATCATTGTTTTTAACTTATTTGCTTTGAAATATGTCAAATACGCTACGTGCAAAGCGCTGTATCCAAATATCAAAGACTTTTTCTTTTCCCACATCTAACAGCACAATTCAGCTACGTTTTTAACTTCACACAAGAAAGCTCTTTTTTTCTCTGCGAGATCTGGGTTTGAAGGGGGTGTGGGAGGAGGAGGAGGAGGAGGAGGAGGAGGAGAAGGACTTTGCGCGCGCTCATGCTGCCTGCGAGGGAGGAAGGGAGCGTGTAAGCTTAGGTGGAGGAGTGGAAGCCCCTTTTAGCAACGAACGAACGCAGGCAGGCTCTCACGGCGGCCACTCCTTCTGCGCCAGTCATGTTGTTGTTGGTGGCTTGGTTTAGCCCTCCTCCTCCTCCTCCCCCTCCTCCCTCCTTGTTGCGTGCTGCTTCTCCTCCTTTTCCAAGTCTTGGTTCTTCCTTCAGTCGCTCCCTTGATGGTCGTCAGAGCAGCATCAACAGTTACCAAGAGCATCACGTGTGAATGAAAAAAAGTGCGAGAGAAGACCAGGGTGAAGCGGAAGATGCACAACCCAAATATGGATCCCGACAGAGAAGTAAGTTGGATAAACAGAATAGCACAAGTGAGTTGTGATGATGGAATTACGTGACAGTAGCACATGAGAACGGGGGTTTCTAATAAGAACGTACCTAGTACGTAATAGCAGTTCTGCGTACAGTTCAGGTGAGGAGAGCAACAACAAAGTCAGCCCACCGGCAGAATTACATAGCTCACGCACGCACTATTGCACTAGTTTAGGAAATCAAGGAGATGCTTTTCACAGGAAACTGCAGTCATACTTGAGCCTTTCCTCACTTGCATTTCGTTGACGCGTTCATACTGTACCTACTACCCTACCAATAACGGACAGGGTTAACTACGGCTTGGTCGGCCAATCAGAAACCCGACCAAGCCAAGGATGAGCTCGGACGTTATTGGTCGGGATACACATTAAGTACAGTACATTTCGTAGAAATTGTTGTGAAAGCATTGAGCCGACGACGTTTTGCCAGGGTTTGAGCTCTTTCTTTGATTTTTGTGTTGTATACTTAAATGATGCTCTCGTTCCGATTGTAAGTGTACTGTATGGCACCGTCTAAAGTGCTTATAGGAGAATTGCATAAAATAGTGTGCGCAGTCAGGATGTTTATCTGTTTAACCCCGCACCAAAACACTGTAGCCTGTACAGTACGGTATATCATCTAAACAGTGCACAACGTCATACGCTAAATTCCAGTGCAATAATCGGCACCAAAAGCACAAACAAATAATCCCCCCTTTCCCTCTCTTTTTTGTTGCATTGTGACCTTTGGAGAGGGTCTTTCTTTCTTCCACTTCCTCCTCATCCCCCCTTTCTCACATCCCCCTTTTCCTCACCAGCCACCCACCATCCACCCACATATGCGCCCTCTCTTTTTTCCTCGCCACCCATCAGACGATCCTTGGTCGCCACTTCCTCCCCACCACAAAATGCCTGCGCATTAAAAAGGAAGAGGAGGAGGGACCAGAGGCATTCTCGGAATTGGTCGGTGGTGGCACTACAGAAGAAAGCTCCTTCCCGCGCGTTGGAGGAGGAAGAGAGAGGAGAAGAACAACCTTTTTTCCTCCCCCTCCTTCTCTTCCGAAATCGCCCACTCACTCACTCACCCACTCACTCACTGAGTCTCTCTCCCTCTCTTCTCCTCCTCTTTCTCCTCTTCCTCCACCCACGCCTCGAAGGACAGTACAGCCGGCGGCGGCGACAGCCTGTGCCGCCTTCTCGTCCTCGTCCTTCTCCTCCTCTTCCTCCTCCCACACCTCCATTTCTCCTTTGGCCTTTACGCCCACCTCCTCCTCTGTCTAGAGCACACAAGGAGGGAGGAAGAGAACGAGGCATTCCCGCCTACGCACAGGCCTTCCTTCCTTCTTTCTCTCCTCTCTCTCCGTTTGCTTGTCTAGGCCGAGCCGAGGGTGGGCCGCCGTGATCTTCCTCTCTCTCTCTCTTTCTTCTTCGGCCTTGACGAGCGGGCGCGCTTTGCTAGGCATGGCGGCGGTGACGGCTGCGGCTGCGGCGTGGGCGGCGGCGGCGGCGACGGCAGCGGTGACGACGACGACGACGACAACGCCTGATGCGCGCTGAGCAAAGACTTTCTCCAAAGGCCTTTCTTTTCCTTCCCCTCCTTCTCCCTGGCTTCTTTCTCTCTCTCTCTCTCCCGGCCTGTTTCCTTTCTTGCATGTTATGGAAACTCTTCCTCCCCCACCCACCAAGAAAGGCCAGCAAGACGCTCTCTCTCTCTTGCTTTTTCCCATTTTTCTGATATCCACCTCCCTTCCCCTCTCCCCTCCTGTCTTTCTCTTCTTTCTCTCTTCCTCCCTTCCAGTCGTGGACCGACTGTGAGCAGGAACAGAATCATCGTTCGGGTTTCCCGATTAGCGTCGGTCCACTTGACCCGATCGCGAACCCAGACTGAACCACGGAAGGAGCTGGACTCTGTTTCCGAGGGCCGTTCGTTGTCTTCTGTGTTCCTTCCCCCCCTTCTCCTCCCCCCCTCCTGCCTCTGTGCATGTGTGCATACAACCGCAGTGTCCCTTCTTCGTGAGAGAAAGTGAAGTCAGACAACTCATGGTTCCTGCCCACTGACTGACGTTTCGTTCGCCCACATCTGGAGAGAAGTTCAGAAGCATCCTGAACAGCTTTTTTTTTCGTGTGTCATTGCTGTTGAACGCAGACGCAGAGAGAGGCAAAAAAATTAAGCAGCCAGAGAGGATCTGATTTGTCGTTTTGATGTTTGTTTGCCTTGAAATCGCCCCCCAAGGTCACCGCAACTGCCACAAGTACTACTAGAGGAAGAAAGGTAAGCAGCCTAGTAATGGATGGAGCAAATGGTAGAGGAAGGAAGGAAAGAAGGCTGTCGACCACCAGCTACTACCCCCCACTCCTAGTGTAGCCATGTCTGTCTGCCAGAGTTGAAAGGAAGAAAGAAAGAAAGAAAGGAGGGGTCTCTCTCTCTCTCTTCTTTCTCCTCCTTCCCCTTCACTAGTGGCAGAACTTTCTTCCTCCTGGCTGCGGCGGAAGCAGAGCAACACCTTTGGCTTTCCAGCCCACTAGTGCTTGTGTCGTCGTGTTCCCTTCCCCTCCTCCTTCTTCTTCCCTGCCTGTGCTGTGCCATGTGCCCTTGGCCTTGAGGAGGCCCCCCTCGTTGTAGTCGGGAAATGAACGCTTGGCTTGCGAAACAGTTTGAGGGGAGGAATAAGGCTTTCTTTGTGGCAGCAGACCTTCCTATCTGGGGAGAAATCAGGCTTGTCCCTTCCTCCGTCCCCTTCTTCACTTTGTTACCTACTACATAGGACACCGTAAATCAGACACCTGCGCTAAAAATAGAGGAAAAGGGGCTAGTGGGAAAATAAAGGCCGAAGAGCCTGCAACACGACACTGGGACCTTATTATAGGGGGCTTATAAAAAGGCTCTTTCCATCTTGACATTTTCAGGCCCATTATGATAGCGAAAATGGATCTCTTGAGAAGAAGGAGGATGCGTGCTGCTGTAGCCGCTGCCCACGCCCACTCCCACGCCCAGACAACTCGAGCTGAAAGAACAGCGTCTCCGACGACAACGAGCACGTCAGCCAGGGCTCCACCATGTCGGACGTGGGAAGAGGCAGCGCCAGCGCCAAGGCCGGCGGCGCCGCTCAGGGCGTGCGAACGAGGAGCAGCAGCAGGATCAAGCAGCGGCAGCAGCAACAGCAACAAAAGGGGAAGAGGACGAGCGGCGGCGCAAAGGCAGGCTCATCGACCTCACCCATTGTAACCAAGTCCGCGGTCGAATCGGCAAAGTCGTCGTCGGGATCAAAGTCGTCCAAGAGAGCTCCGACCTCTCCCAACCGCAACAGCGAGCAACTCCTTTTGTTAAGAGAGGCGGAGGACGAGGAAAAGAAGTCCAATCACAATTTGCAGGATGACCAGATCTCCAGTGGCGGCGGGGGCGGCACTTTGCAGCACAACCGACTGAGGAAGAGGAAGAGGCTGAATGCCGTCTTGGACAAGATCAGCAGCAATCTCAGGAGCAACAGTGTCAACAGCGAAGGCAGCGAGAGGGAAGAAGGGGGAAACAACAATAATAACGACGGCGACGAGGGACAGGGAGAGGGAGAGGAGGAAGAGGAGGAAGAGACAGTAGACAACGAGAGGTTCAGTCGAAAGGCTATTGCCAGGCCAAGGAGGAGGAAGAAGATGTTCAGTGGTCAAGGCGGAGAAGGAGGAGGGCTACCTCCTCAGGACGCCTCCTCCATGCAGAAGGAAGAGGGAGAGACGCTCCGGAGGCCCCTGAGCAGTGCCGCTCTCAGGAGGGAGCAATGGAGGGACAACCAACAGCCGTCGGTAGAAGAGCATATCACCACCAGGACGTTCCTGCACGCCACGGCCAAGCTGAGCGGAAGCGGAGGAGGAGGAGTCAGTCGGTCAGGGTCGGGAGAGAGCGGCCACCAGCAGGCCGTCTTCAAGTTCGACTCCTTCGACCGCGACAGGTATCTCTCCGGGGGCAGCATCGGCGGCGAGCGCAGAAGCGTGGACGACAATCAGCCCACGCCGCTCGTTGTCAACCCGCATGCCGTCTCCGCGTCTGGTTCCTCCGGTTCCACCGTCACACCCGGCCCCGGCGGACCAGGCAGCGGCTGCGGCGGCACTTCTTCCGGCGGCGGAAACCTCCTCTCCGCCTCGTCGTGCGAGGACCACGACCAGGAGATCTTCTCCCCCGCCAGCGGTCGGTCGCCACACTCGTCTATGTCGTCGCCGCAGGTCAGCGTCGACTCGCCACGGATCTGCTTCTCTCCTCTGAGGATCAAGGACTCCATCGAGGAGGAGGAGGACAGGGACGGTGCAGCTGGAATTGTTTTGCACACGCTGCCCAAACTCAGCGTCAGGGGTTGCGAGAATGAGGACAGGACGGCTGCAGCGGCTGCGGCGGCCGCGGCGGCCACAGCGCACCTCCCAACGCAGCAGCACCAGCAACACTCCGGATACTGGCTCGATCCCCAGCAAGGACAGCAGCAGTACCAGCGCTTTCTGGGAGGGGGGTCACTCAGTCGACCGATCTCACCAAACCCGGGAGTAAGCCCGTCGCCAGTCTCTCCCTGCGCGGGGACTCCCTTGCATGCCCTCCGACACCTGCCCGTCTACCTGACCGAGGTATACAGGCGGAGATGCCTTTCAGACACAGACCTCAGCTCCAACGAGCCACCCGGCGCTGCGCCCGGCGCCGGCCCCGGCGCGGGCGCGGGGCCGCGGGTAGCCGCGCACCACGGCGGCGGATACGGGCGCCGCGCCGGCTTTCAGACCGGTGTCAGTCGCAGCACAGAGCGTGCGCACTCCAAGGACTCTCCGTCGCCGTCGCCGCTGGGCCTGCCGCACCCGGCAATGTGTCATGTGGTCTCCTCGTCGGTGCCCCACGGTCGCTACCTGTCCCTGCCGGCCAAGGGCGGCTCCCTCGAGTCCGAGGCCTCTTCCACTACCACACAGGAGTCACCGCTGGACTTGTCAGTGCGAAGCAGCATCAGCAGTTCGTCCGGGCTCGCGCTCAAGTCGACCTCCGCCATCTCAGGCGGCAGTATGGACAGCATACAGCAGCAGCAGCAGCAAGGCGGCCGCGCGCCAAGGGGAAAGAGTCTGGGTCGATCTCCCAGGGCCATTCGTGGCAACAGCGGTGGAGACAGTCTGGAGCGATACTCGCTCGACTGTCTGGATCCAGGGCCACTCACGGAGGAGGACACGGCGGGGGCGGGGGCGACGACCACGGCAACGGCGACGGCGACGGTGACGGCGACGGCGACGGTCGCTGGTGGAGGCGGCGATTCCTCGTTCGTGTGTCCCATCTGCGGGCAGATGTTTGCGCTGAGCGACCGCCTGGCCAAACACATGGCGTCTCGACACAAGAGCCGCTCCACCGACGGGGGCAGCGGGTCTGCGAGCGGCGGCGGCGGCGGCGGTAGCGCCGCAGGGTCCAAGGCATACCTCTGCGATGTTTGTAAGCGCTCCTTTGCCCGCTCCGACATGCTCACCAGACACATGAGGCTCCACACGGGCATCAAGCCGTACACCTGTCGCATCTGCGGGCAGGTGTTCTCTCGCTCCGACCACCTGTCCACCCACCAGAGGACGCACACGGGGGAGAAGCCCTACCGATGCCCAAGCTGTCCGTACGCGGCATGCAGGAGGGACATGATCACCAGGTCAGCTGAGGGAACAGTGTCAGACTTTAGGTTTTAGTGTAGGTCTATTGGGCTGGTCGTTATTTACTCGCTCGCACTTCAATTAGTGTTGAATTGCACTTTTCCTTCCATCTTTTGTACAATTATCCAAAATATTTTTTGTTTCCTTCCAGTCTGACAATTCCATGGTTAACTGCATATCCTTGAATTTACTGAGTTGTGTTTCACTGCTTGTTTGCTTGTTTCAGGCACATGCGGACTCACGCCCGCTACGAGTTACCTGATGGCACCAGCTTGGAGGACTCTGGCGGCGGCGGGTCTGGCCACCTCAGGACAGACTCCCCTCTGTCGTCTGGACTGGTGACGTCTCGGTCGGTGTCAAGCGAGAGCGCCGAGCCTCATGTGGAGGAGAGCACAGCGGCCAGGGGGAGGGAGGAGGCGGAGATGGAGAAGCCGCGGACGCCCCCCAGCCCAATGGACACGCAGGAGGAGGGAAAGACGGAGGCAGAAGGAAGAGAACAAGAGAACAGGGTTCTGGCTGCGCCGACATAGAACAGGGTAGCTCGATCTATGATGGACGATCCAGGAAGAGCATGTTATTAACGTACTAGTAGTGTTGTGCGCCAATATGTGAGCTGCCATGTCAACCATACCCGATCCCCTCTCCTTCCTCGTTATTGCTGTCTCCCTCACCCACTTCGAGACATCGACTACCATTGTACACGTACACGTACGTCCAGTTCGTCCCCCCTTTCGCACCCAAAGGTAGACCGCACCTAACCCACCCAATGACCCCCATGGACCAAACAAAAAAAAGCAATAGCTGGACAGCAATCTTTTCCCCTCCCCTGCCCCCCCCTTTGCCCTCAGTGTTCGTCGCCATTTTCCTTCCTTTGCTGACCTCCCAGGAGGCAAATTTAAGCAGTGAGTCGCATCACCTCTACCTGCAATAGTGGTTTCCTTTCTCTTTGTTTTTTTCAGCAACAATGCATTTCTCGAAAAAACATCTTCTAAATTGAGTAGACTACGTTTAATTTATTGGTTGCAAGCGGACATTTTGTCTTGACTCTTTTACTCTTGGCTGAAAACACAAGCTTCTCTCGTAGGTACAGTAGCAAGTACAGTACGGTCTAAAGCGACACAGCAGTTTTGTAGGAACGCTAGACCTGCCTCCCTCTACCATAGTACTCTATTAGTAGGTAGACAATGACTGAGGGTGTATGGGTATGTGATGCGCACTGAAGAGAAATATTTACACCTACCGACCCTGCGTACTTGGGCACCAGTATGGAACTGCTCTGTTACCACCAGCAGTTTCCCCTTTCCTCCCTCCCTCCCTCTTTATCCCTCAACTGTGATTGTCCTTCACCAACGACGACGACGACGACGACGACGAGAGGAGGCGGAGACGAATAGCAAGAAGAAGGCAGATGTCGAAAGGAAGCAAAGGAGAAGCTGAGGAAAACGAAGAGAAAAGGCCTCATTGATCTCTCAACTGCCCAGAAATGGAGCAAAACTATGATCTTCTGGGAAAATAGACTACGTCTATGAGTAGTTAGCGTACAGAAAGAAGAAGTATTTTTCAGGAAAGAAAAAATATATAAAACTAGAACCCCCCTCCACCCCCTCCCCCGGTGATGTTGAACGAACAAAAAAATCGTACATACTACTACTATTAGATATATCTCCGCCCCTTTCTATCATATGAAAAACCACCAACAGGAAGAATCTAGCATGTTTATCCCTGTCCCTTTCTTTCTCCCCTCGTGCCATCACATTCTGTGCGAATCTGGCCGGGCAATCAAGCAAGCGAATCACGTTTAAGCGTCATAATAATGTTAGATTGCTCAACCACCGAAGAAGAAGAAGAACAAGAAGGCGAGTCCAAAAGAAGAAGAAGAAAAATATATAATTTCTTTTCGACAAAAAAGAGACTTCTTCCTTATTTATTATTTGTATGTGTACGTACGTACTACTGTACCATAAGCATTTGGCACAGAAGATCTCGAGAAAGTTCCTATTGTGTACGTAGCTTTGTACTGTACTACTGTATGGTGCAGTATGTAGTGCTTGAAATTGCTCGTCAAGGAGCGGGAGGCGAGTGCCCGACGTACGTAATATTTTCCCCTCAAGAGCTGAGTTTCGTAATGATTCGTCTTGATGCGCGGCATACCTAGTACACTGCAGTACATACTACCTCCTAGGTACTTGGAGAAATGACACCAGTTCCTGCCTTCATTATTCGGTCTCTATCTCTATTCCTCCTGCCCTTCTCTTTCTCTCTTTCCTTTCCTCCAAGCAGAAATACCCCTAGGAATGGGGCGCCCAAAGAAGACTCCTCCTCCTCCTCCTCCTCCTTCTTACCTGTGGTGCCATTCTGGCTCGCAGCACGAAGACGACGACGAAGAAGAAGACTCAGTCTCGTCCTGTACCGGTGCAGAGTGGTGGTGGTGGTGGCGGCGGCGTGTGCCACAGGGAGGAAGAGGAGAAGCTAGCTGTAAAGGTGAAGAAAAAGGGAGAAGGAAGGGAGGGGAAGAAATCTGTGGCATTCACCACCACCGCAATCAGATCAGTGAAGTGCAGCGGGGCCTTGATGGGAAGGAGAGAGCGAGAGAGAGAGAATCGACACAGGAGAGGGGGAGACTGAAAGATGTCCTCCTCCACCAACTCTGGTGAGCCCGCCTCAGCCTCCGCCGCATCACTGTCTCCGCGCCCGATGTTGGACAAGCCCACAAGAGTCCACGTGTTGGACGATGACGACGAAGGAGGAGGAGGAGAGGCCAACGGAGCAGACAAGGCAGGAGGGGAGCAAGTCAGGATCATCAGGCCAACTCCGAGGAGGCCGCAACAGCAACTGCAACAGGCACTGACTCATCCACAGCAAGTAGTCGACCTGAAGCAGCATCAGGAACACCAGATGAAATTGGCTGCCGCTTTTTCGTCCTCCTCCTCCAAGGATCGCCGCTCTCTCACCGACCCCCGGCAGCTCAGATCTCTCCTCCCCGGCGGCGACGGGGGCGGCGGCGGCAGTGAACACAGCAACGTCGGATTTGTCCACGCCAATCCGGTCAAGTTGAGGTCACTCAGTCCAGGGGGGCGCGCCGCCGGCGGCGGAAGCGGCAGCCTCGGTAACCAGAGCGGCGGAGTGCAGAGGCCCGAAAGAGACGCTGGCCATGGTGGCTTCGTCACCAGCGTCACCATCGACAAGACCGTCGACGAAGCAGCCGGTGTCGGCACGCCAAAAGAGGATCAGGGGTAGGGGCCGGGGTCCACAATTTTTCGAAATTAAGAGAACATAATATTTCAATATTCGAAATTCTCGCATCCGTTGCAGCTATCGCATCCTGAGCAGCAAGGACGAGGAGGCCGAGAGGGACGGGAGCAAGGACGGAAGGAGAAGGAGACAGAAGCAGGAGCAGAAGTTCTCGGGGTCAGACCATTCAGTGAAGAAGACCCGACGCTCTTCGAAGGGCCTGGCACCGCAGGCACCGACGGGGAAGGCCGGCGGCAAGAGGATGGAGAGGCAACTCATGGAGGTCAAGTCCGCCTTCGAGCAGCAGCTCAAGCTGAGCGCTGGGAGCAAAGAGCTGGAGGATGAGGACGAGGAGGAGGCGGAGGCGGAAGCGGAAGCGGAAGAGGCGGAGAAGGACGACCTCTGTCAACACAGCTCGTCATCCTACTCCAGCGACGACGCCAACAGCTTCCACAGGAGGTCTCGCCACAACGGAGCCAACTTTAAGGTCGTGGGCGCCGGAGACCCGGGCAGCCGGAACAGGGAGCAACACCACGAACAGCATCCTCCCCCTGCTGCTGCCCCTCCCCCTGCCCCTCCCCCTCCGGACCATCCGTCAGCGGCCGAGACGTCGGCCGACGAGTTCGTTTGGATCGATTCCCACAACCGCCTGGTGGAGCTGCAGCAGCTGCCCTGGACTTCGTCGGACGTCTCGGCGGTGTCGGCGAGGGCGCTGGGCGTGCACCACCAGGACTCGGCACTGCCCTCCTCCTCCTCCTCCTCCCCCTCCTCCTCCTCCGAGCGCGCTTTGTCGGCGGACGCGCTCCCCAGAGCTTCGTACTACCTGCAGCGTGCTCTGGTCAGGATGGCCAGGGAGGCACAGAGGTTGGCCAAGGCCATCGGCAGGTGCGGCAAGAGGGAAGTTGCCACGGCAATAAAGGTCAGTCACACCCTTTTTTCTGGTTTATCAAACTGCACTTTAAAAAAACCCCTTTTTTTGGTTTTAGATTGTCCTTTCCCCCACTTTGGCGGTGGCGGCGGTGCGAGGTTGCCTGAGGTCGGCGGCTATGTTTGCGGTGGCGGGGGAAGACACAAGGTGAGGTTTTCCTATCAAGCAAGAAATCTTTAAAGCAGTGTGCTTGAAGCCTATCATTTTTTTCCTATATACGTAAATAGGCAATCCAAATCAGAAAGGGCTGGTCTGACACTCAGAGTTGGAAGAATGCATCAGTGGATGTGTCTGGTTAAGGTGAGCAAAGTCTTTGAAGGTGTTAGCATAATATCAACAAAACAAATCAAGTTAACTTCACTTTATGCCAATGGCTTCAAAGTGCTAATCAAGGTATTTTTTATTTAACCATTTTTTTGTGAAATTATGGTGTGTACGTGAAGGGTGATTATGCAGGCACTTAATTGCCTATTTGTTCATTTACTATAGTTTTGTGACTTGACAAAGTTTTTTGTAGAAATACATTAGCGATTAGACAAAAGAAGAAAAATTGGGGCTTCGTCAAAAAATATTTGCTTCTCAAGCCTCGACACTATTAGTACTGTAGAAACTTTTTAGTTACCCAGGGACATTCTGGACTGGAAGGCTCTGCTCAATTTTTTTTCTATAAACAAAAAGAGATATACTATTACTTAAATAAAGATTGACACATATAGTGTCAATAGTTGGCATTTACAATATTATAGAGCTAGCATGCACCAAAGCTGTTTTAATATTTTTTTTAGTTTGGGTATATAGTTATAATAGAAACTATAAATGAAGGAAGTTATAGGTAAATGTTTAAGCTTGCGTTCATGTCAACATTATCTGCTATCAACCTTCTTTCAACACCTCTTTATATTCTCTAAAAATTAAAAATTAGATTACAAGATAATAAAAGCCCATCTCCAAAAGGTAAATTTATCTTTCAACGATAAAGTTTTTAAACTTTGCCATTTTGTCATTTTAATTTTAACAGTATTGAAGAAGACTGAAATAAAGTTATAAGCTTAATGGATATACTTTAATACAGAAGTAAGATTTTTTTGTAGATTATTTCTATTGTAATTTTATGGTTAATAAGCTTTAAAAACATTGAATTGACATAACTTGAGTAAGATGCTTGACATCTTTATAAAATTTTGTGTGTTCATTATTGGCTTTATGGAGAACAATTTTTACTTAGGAAGTTATACGTATTCTATATCTCCTTTACTTTTTGAAATCCACAATTTGGGCGACAGCCTTCCAGACCTTAATGTATTCAGACCGTCCCTGAATTAGCATATTTTTTTAAACGTTTGGGAGAGAAAAGCGCATCATGAAGTTGGTGCTTTTTATGTTCTAACGCAACACACTAGGTATATATAACGATCATAAATCCATTTTACTGTATTACAAACTGCAATAGCAAGTCAAAGTTGCATTGGTCCAAATATTTTCCAGGTCGGTAAATTCGTCCACCCTCTCGCCGCGGTGTATCTGACCGCGGCCGTGGAGACCATTCTGGAGGAGCTGGTCTCGCAGTGCGCGTCCACGGCCAACACGAGCGGGAAGGGAGGCGGAGGCGGAGGCGGAGGCGGAGGCGGAATCATCACGGCGGTGCTTTTGGAACAGGTTAGCCGATCGCTTACCGTAGTAGTAGTTCCAGCGCCAACATTGCAACGGATGGTCTTGTTGTCCGCTTTCTCCAGGTGATCGCTTCCCGGGGCGACCTGTGGGGCCTCTTCCAGCCGTACGCGCACCTCAGCTCCAGTCGGATAGCCTCCGGCACCCTCGTCCTGTCGCCGTGCCTGGGAGCGCTGCTGGACTCCAGGGGGGTGGCGGCGGTGGCGGCGGCAGCGGCGTCGCACGACAAGCGGAAGGAGAAGAGGAGCGTAGGGCAGATCCTGCTGACCACCTGCGTCGGGTCCACGGAGGAGCTGGAAGAAATGGTGCTCATCGCTGGGGGCATCTGCCACAAGGCCTGGCAGCAGGGGACCACAAAGGCCTTCTCGGGTTCGGCGGCGTCGTCATCCTCTCCACCGCCGCCGCTGCCGCCGCCGCCGCATTTGTCCTTGTCGAACTCCTCCTCTTCTTCCTCTTCTCTCCTCCGCACCGCCTCTTCCTCCTCTTCCTCCTCCTCCTCGTCCCCTCCCCGGTGGAACGCCTCCTCCATCGCCGCCCTGTACCACTTTATGCGCTGCTCCCAGCTGGAGTACGTCGGTCAGGCGGACGGCCGGACGCCCATCCAGGAGTTGGTCTACGAGAGGCCCTACCTGGTGCTGCCGCCGGTGGTGGAGTGGGTGAGGTGCGCGCACGCGTTTGCCGCGCACAGGGTGGCCGCCGTCGTGGACACGGACGACGTCGCGCAGGCAGCAAGGTCTAAAAAGAAATAAGTGGTTTTTTTTTCTTGTTTCAAAATTAAACACGTACTGTGATTTCCCTTAAAAAACACCTCTTAGGGTCCTTCTTCCCGGTTGTGACTGCCCTCCGCGCCCGGTGCTGGACGAGCCTCTGTTCAGCCCCCCGTCGCTGCCCTGTGTCATGTCCTCCTCCTCCGGCGCCTCCGACGTCACAGACGAGCATCAGGTTGTAGACACTGTCAAGCGCAGCGTGGCGTTCCAGCTTCTCCTGAGCGGCAGGAGGGACCTCATCCCCCACGCGATCCAGCTCCTCCCTCAGGCGTCGGGATCGGCCAGATCTGCTCCCGTCCTCCTCCCGTCCAACCCTTGGGGGCTGAACCCGCTCCACGTGGCTGCCGCCAGGGGAGACCTGGGATCGATGAGGGCACTGCTGGAGGCGGCCGCCGGCGCAGACGCAATCGCCGGTGTCGGCGCGGACGAGGACACCAGGCAGTGGACCGCTCTGACATACGCGGCGCTGGCCGGACAGGTGAAGGCGGTCAAGTTCCTCCTGGATCGCGGCGCCAGCGTGGACGGGTCCGCGTGCTCTTCCTCCGAGACTCCCCTTCAGGTGGCTTCTGGCGCCGGTCATGTCAGAGTGGCCGAACTGCTCATCGCTCACGGGGCATCGCCGTTCGCCACTGGCGGCGGCGGCGGAGGCGGCGGAGGCGACGGCGGCGACATCGACAGCGGGTTGATGTCCCGCGTGGGTTGTCCCTCTCCTGTGTCCGTGGCCGCCATTCACGGACACAGGAGACTTCTGCACGTCATGGTCACGCAGAGCCTCTCCCTGTCCAAGCTCCCTCCTCCCCCGCCCTCCACTGCGCATGCGTCGTCGTCCTCCTCCTCGTCCTCCCTCGTCGCCGCCCTAACTGGGCGACACCACGACCATCATCACGCCAGGCAGCATCCTCAGCACCAGCAGAAGCACAAGAAGAGGACCCCGTTGATGCCCGCGGACGAGGAGGAAGTGCTGTCGTTGGAGGAAATACTTGCAGAGGGTAATAATGACAGAAAGGCCATCATTGTTACTGCTTTCTACAGCCATTGTTAACGTTACTGTGTGTAGTGTACTGTGTTTAATCTGCTGACATTGCCGTGTTGTTGTTGGTGACGGTAGTGACACCGAAATGCAACTTTTCCCAATACAATTAGGCGCCCAGAACGGCAGTGACGACGATCTTGAGGAAATCCGTGTAAAATGTGGAACCTCGACTCAACACCATCCATCATCCCCTTCCGCCGCCGCCACCCCCGGACAATCCCTCTCCGCCTCCGCCAACGCCCACTTCTCTAAGACGGAGCTCCGCCGCCTGCAAGAAGCCATGTACCACGCCGCCGAAAGCGCACACCTGGAGCTGGCGCTGGACCTCCGAAACCTGGGTGTGCCCTGGACCGCACACACCTGGGTCTCCACCCTGCGGACGGCGCACGACTCGCAGGTGGTGCCGGTCATCAACGAGATCCTACAGGACTTCGCGCCAGAGTGGGTGGAGGAGTTCCAGCACAGGAGCTTCTTCTGCGAGATGGGCCTGCCGCTGCTATTCTCCATCTTCAAGGTGAGTAGTGGCACCAGTAGTCATACGTGCGTCTTGCAATCAAGTCTGTAATTCATGCGGACAATCCTTGTAGGCGTGCAAGAACGAGGGCACCATCCTGATCCTGGCCGACATTCTGGCCGTCTGCTTCGGCCGACACCGAACTCTGGAGATGCGTCGCGACGTGGCTTCTCCGTCCTCCTCTTCCCCGTCGTCGATCGAGCCTTCCTCATCCATCATGAGCAGCCGCATCGATCCCAAGTTCGTCAACAACCCCGAGTTGAGCGACGTCCAGTTCAGGGTGGAGGGAAGGATCTTTTACGCTCACAAGCTGGCGCTCATCTCTGCGTCTCCGCGGTTCCAGTCCATGCTCAACTCGAGATTCTGCGAGGGATCTCCGCCTGTGCTGCAGATCAACGACATTCGTTACGACATCTTCCACCTCGTCATGACCTACCTCTACAACGGAGGGCTCGGCAGCGTCAAGGTCAACGGGGGCGACGTTCTGGAGCTGATGGCGGCCGCAAACTTCTTCCAGCTTCCCGGGCTGCTGCGCCACTGTGAGGACCTTTGCGCGCCACTGGTGGACCTGGACAACATTGTGTCGTACTACATCCACGCCAAGGTCTACCAGGCGCTGGACCTGCTGCGCTTCTGCGAGGGGTTTCTGCTGAAGAACCTGGTGGCCCTGTTGACTTACGACGACGACGCCGTTAAGAGGCTCTTGTTCGGCAAGAAGCTGCAGAACCACGACGTACTGGGGGGGATGCTCAGAAACCTACAACATAGGGTCAGGGAGAGGGGGATCAGGTAGCTAAGAGGGCCGGACAACAGAGGACAGAACTGACCAACTGTTGGACTACGCATGTTACTACGTACTAGTACAGTATGTCAATAAATGAATATTACGGGAAACCAGTACATCTCCGAAATACGTATCATACTGCACATGTATGAAATTTAAGAATTACTGGAATCTCAAGTTTCCAACCACCAATGGTGGCATGCGAAATGGAAGATCAGTTGGAATATATACATTTTGCATACACGTTTTTGTACATCTGGCGCTGATTTA
>JAAUYM010028314.1_pt1 | contig 17716 bp, 19 predicted proteins | sample 7278001 | NCBI WGS metagenome assembly JAAUYM01 (sample SAMN14350224, study PRJNA611818) | marine sediment metagenome | isolation source: surface marine sediment (1.8m) | place: French Polynesia: Moorea | collected 2018-08
ATCTTATCTGTCCCCCTGTCTTTCTCTCTCTCTCTCTCTCTGTCTTTTCCTCTCCTTCTCTTTGGGTCAACCAAGAACGCCAGTTTGACTTTATAAAAAGCCAAATATAAAACATTTGGCTTTTTTTTAAAAAAAAAGGAGAGTGACGGAGAAAAGTTTATAAAGAGCAATTATTTTTTTTTAATGCAATGAGATCAGGGCTTTTGGTTTTTTATGTCTTATTTATTGTTTGGCTTCTTTTTCTCCATAGGTCGGCTTTTTTTTCTTACTTTGCAGACCTGGCAATCAACTGCGCCTGCGCATTGCCTATGTACTATGTACATGTCTGTACCCATACCTGTGCCCATTTTCAGCCATTATAAAGACATAATGCAAGATTTTTCGTTTTATCGTACAGTACCGTATAATGTTCTTTGATGCAGAGCCTCCCAAAGAAGAGAGATCCTCTTTCTTTTTTTATCAAGGCGTTTGTTCGCTACTTTTTCGCCCCAGAAAACTTTTTCCACTCCCCCACCCCCCAGAAAAAAGAAGGGAGAAAGGGGCCTCTCTTCCTTTCCCTTGCTATCAAGCTAGGTCAGACCAAAAGATCAAAGGGGAGGAAAGAGGAGGAGGAGGAGGAAGAGGGCATAAAAACTTAGTCCTTCCTTCCTTCCCTCTCTCCATGCGGGTGAATCGGTTATGTCACCGGGAGGAAGAGGAGGAGAGAGAGGCAAAAAGTGTCGCAGAAAGAGACGAACAAGAACGGAAAAGGCCGCAATGTTAAAGTTGCGATCTGTCTCGACGTCTCTTAGCGTTTTTGCCTATAGTATTTTTGCAAATAACCTTCCAAAAAGATGTGGAAAGCCGCACAGCATCTTGGAGAAGGACTGGGGCATTCCAAGATTTTGCAAAATAAAGTGAGACGGGAAATGGGTGGATGGAGGGGAAAAGAGGGGGAGGGGGAGGGGGGAGGAGAGAAGAAAGAAAATTCCGCAAAGCGACGTGACGACGCGATAAAGAATTGATGATGAAGAAAAAGGAGTCCCATTTTCCTCCCCATCTTTGCACCGCCAGAAGAGCTTGACGTTTCTCTGATTTCGCAAACTATTCCAAAAAAAAACCCCGCCGTTTCTTGTCTTTGAAACATCTCTTTGAAGTGTAATAGTTCAGTGACATGCTCCTTTAATAGAAGAGAAGCTCTTCTTCTTGTCGCGCTGCTGCCACAACAGTACATTTCTGAATTGAGCAAACTTTTACTTAGTTGAATGCAAACAAATGTGCTTAGAAGCACATGTTTTGTTCCATGTTCCGTCGGGGAGAAATATGAGACTCGCTTGGAAGCATCTGTCGCACGGTTGGTTCGATTTTTTTTTCAAAATCCTTTCCTTGAAACGCAAAATTGGCAAGATGACGAATGGCAGACAAGAAAAATGGATGATGTTTTCGGATGGAAGGAATTTATTCCCTTCCATGTATGTACAGAGAGATCAAATTGTACCTCTGATATAGAAGTAGTAAATTTGGTGGTCAGCAGCATCAACAGCTAGGAGTTTACGGCAGCAAAGATTTTTTTTTTGCTGCTGGGAAATAGACTACCAATTTGGTAGTCACAAAAACTTTTCTCTACATAGAGGAGGTTCACTGTACTACCATAGCACAGTAGAAACCCAAGGCATTCTGCTGCTGCTGGGCCAAGTAATGGGTTCTCCATTCAGTGCCTTGCCAGCCTGTACTAACCTGTACCACATCTTTTTTAATTATACATTGTAGTTTTTTCCCCACCACCTCCTTCTCTCACATCATCTCATACATTATTCTCCAACAATGGAGAATAGCAAGAGCAGCAGCACATTTAGTACAGTACTACCACATCAAGAGCAGGCCCTAGCTCACAAAATGGTGCTTACTACGTACAGTGAGATTAAGGCTACTCCAACAACAGGCCACACTACGAGTATCTGTCTCAACGCTTCTGCCTGCTCGTGTTAAGTGGCGAACACTTGCTTGTGGTGCCTGCTGACCAGAAACGCTTCCAGTACACTCTACGTATTAGGTGCAGTAAAAAAAAGTAAATTTTAACCTGTTAGAGTTAAAACATTGCTGTACGGTAGTAAAGTTTTATGTCTACCTAACCAACAACGCACTCTTAAACTTCTGACTGAGCTCCGATGCAGATATTTTGTTAATAAGCATTGTCTGAGCATACAAATCGGTACCAAACGTGCAAAACCGTGTGTGCAATCTGTACCATTTTGCATACTACCGTTGGTGGTTGGGTACCACTTACTTTACTATTACTAGTGTTATAATATGTTGTATGGGGAAACAGGAAATTAAGGCACGATTTCTCTCAATTCTTAACTTCGCTCTCCTTTGCAGCTGGTGTCCGAGTTCATCCTGCTCCGTGTGCGCCGCGAGGACGCCGGCGTCTTCCACTGCTCGGCCGCGAACCCCGCCGGCGTCGCCTCGGCCAACCTCACCCTTGAGGTCGTGGAAGTATTGAGGGAGGAGGAGGAGGAGGAGAAGGACAACGACGACTTCCTGCTGGACCTCGTCTTCAACAACGACACCAGGGACAAGGCCGACAAGCTAGAGGAGAAGCAGTCCAGGAAGGCGGAGGAAGAGGAGAACGAGGAGGAGGAAGAAGACAGCATGATCAAGGTGGGAAAGAAATCTGGAGTACTAAAGCTAGAGCAAAGTCGAAAAGTCCTTGTGACAAAAGACGCGAGTGTCAGCTTTCTTGTAGTATTATTTAATCTCCTCTTATGAGCTCAGTCGTCGAGAGGAGAGAAGGACATACTTTTTTCTCTCTCAAACACAATGAAAAAAAGAGGAGGAGAAAGAGGGCCAGCAGATCCATCCAGAGGAGAAGGGAAAAAAAGTCAGCAGAGAGGGGAAGGACGAGGAGGAAATTGAAATTTTAACTGACTCTTTCATCTTTCTCTCTCTCTCTCATCCTGCCACCTTTCCCTCTTCTTTCTCTTCTCAGTTCCATCTGATACAGGACACACACACACACATAAAGAGGCCTAGTACATAGTACCCACGCTTTGCACTAGTAGGAGTACGTACAGTACACGCACACCCACACGCCCACACACACCTTGAAGAACTGACTTCCAGTTAATTAATCTCAAGGCGATGAAAGGAAGCTGCAAGTTTCACGCAGGAAGCGCACAAGACGAAGAAAAGGGGCTACTTATTTTTTTTAGGAAACAGGATTGAGTACTAACTTTGTGCTCAGGGAGGAAGGGAAGGGGGGAGGGGAGGAGAGGGGAGGAGTCTGAGAAGCAAGAAAGACACGCGCTGCGCGGGCGGGCGGGTGAGGCCTTGAGACGAAGAAGAGATAGCTCCTCCTCCAGAACCAGATTAAATTTGCTCTCTCTCTCTCTCTCTCTCTCCTTCTTCTTCTTTTCCGAAAGAAAGTTTGACTTCTTCTTCCACTTCTTTCCCAGCAGAAGTTTCTCTGTCTCGCAGCAGGAGGAGGGGGAGGAGGAGGCGACAATTCTTTCCGCACCTCCTTTAGTTTTCTTCACCTCCTCCCCTTCTTCTCACTCTATCTCCTGAGTTGGCGTTTTGACATTCTTGAGACGGAGGAAGAATAAGAGAGAGCCAAGAAATGAAAAAAGAACTTTTATTATATTCACTTTGCATCCCTTCCTACCTGTGTAGGATACATCTCATTTTTTCCCTCCTAAAGCAAAGCTGAAAGCTACACACACTTTTTCAGCCAAGGAGAAGAGGAGGACTAGTACTTTCACGGGAAACCCTCTCCTCCTCCTTCTCCACTCCAGAGAGAAGAAGAAGCCTCTTTTGTGTCCTAATGGTTGTTTGTGAAGGCATCTCCAAACTGCCGACCACCTCTTTCAGGGTCTGAGTTTGGGGATCTCTCTGCTGAGTGGCGGCGGAAAAGGAAGCCACCGATGCCACAATCTCCTCTTCTCCTCTTCCTCTCCCCTTTTTGGGAGGGTAGTTACCCACCAAGGCCAGGAGTTAACCTTCTTTCCTCCCCTTCCCCTCCCTGTTCCTTCGTTTGCAGAGGCCACTTTAGCAGGAATTTATCTGCCACTTACAACTCTCTCATCCCTCTCCCTAATAAAAGGAGGAGAAGGATGATGAACTGCTGCTGAAAGCGAAAGCACTTTCCGCCGGGCTAGCTAGGATCAAGTCCCAATAAGGATAATTTTTTTTTTGCTTCTCTGGGTTTCCTCAGTTAATTTTCTCCCGACCACTTTTTTTTCTCACGCCTCAAGAAAACCAGAATCCTTCTACCAACCACCAAAGGCGGTATGCAAAATGGAAGCTCAGTTGGTATATACACAATGCATACACTTGCATGCTCAGTACAATAACAAAATTTCAAAATTTTAGCATTGGAGTTTATTAAGAGTGCATTGTTGGTTGGGAAGGCCCTTCCAGGATATCAAAGAGGCTCTTTAGTTCAGCTACAAAATCTACTAAGATCTTGCAAAAGGTGTCTAAACCATAGAGGAGAAATGTCTGGCGCATCTTCCTTCAATGTTCATCGAAACATGGACGTTTTGCTAAGTCCCAGGAGAAATCTTTTGTTCATTTCTATGGTGGTCCATCCACTAGTAGGCACACTTTTCTATTTCTTTTTTTTTCTTTGATCGGTAAGACGTACGTCGAACAAAGCGCTTTGTGCGTGTCTGTATTCCGTCTCCCTCCCCACCCTCGTAGGTGTCCTAAAACGCCTCTTCTCCCCCTCCTCTCCTCCGCCTTCTCTCCTCCTTTCCCCTGGGGATGTTTGCATTTCACACCTTTTCAATTTGAGCCTGGCAAATATTTGCCGCCGTCGCCGCCGCCGCCGCCTTCGCCGAAACAGACAGACACAAAAACGAGAGTAAAAGTTTCCTTCAATTTCCTTCCCGTTTTATACTATTCCAGGCAAACACTAATTTTCCCATATAAAATGGAAGACTTTCAATTGACACAAAGGCCACTTTTAATTACAAAGAAACAGCATGTGTTGGCTACAGTAGTACGTAATAGTACGTCGCGTAAATTAAGCTGTAAAGCATGTGTGTATGTGTGTGGAAAGCGCACTTACAAAATTAACTTCTTTTACTACCTCTCGTATAATTTGATGTTCTTTCTCCCGCTCTCTCTCTCTCTCTCTCTCCATTCCTTCCTGGGTACATTTCCTTCTTGGTGAAGCATCGCCAGACCAGGAAGATGTGCGAGGAATGGGGGAGGGGCTGCCCACTTTGAAGAACCTCACCTTCCCAAACTTTGCATGATTGTTACTACGTAGCACGGTGAATCCAAGTGTTGTGTGGCGTCCTCACCTGCTTTGGAGAGGAGAGGAGGATGGGGACCAGACAATCCGCAAAGGTCTCTGAAGTAAACCTCCTCTTGGCTGAGATCTGGGATTGTTCCCCAAAGACCAAGACGACGGCGGTGCTGGATTTTATTCGATGGAGGGAGCAATCTCACACCGGCCTAAAAAAACTTTTTGGCTAAGGTTTTGCTTAAAATAAATGAGCCAGTCTTGAACGCATCTGTCGTCTTCGTGGGATTTTTGCACATTGAGAGGAAGAAGAGATGGCACAAACAGCAGGCGGCATCTCTCGGGAGGTCTCTTCTGAGAGGCATGCCAACAAAATATAGGGGGGAGGAAGGAGAGGGAAACGCAATTTCAAAAATTGGATGACGATATGCTTGTTGCCTTGGCATCAAACAGAAGAAGAAAGAAGACGGCATCTTCCGCCACCACCAGAGTTCTTTTCCAAGTACCCCTTCTCTCTCTCCAGGGAGCCTTTTTCCTCTCTTTCTCTCTTTTTTCTTTGAACGGGTGTTCTCCCACCAAAAAGGAGAGATAGAGATTCTCCTTCGCCTCCTTTTTTCGTCGCATTTTTTTCCTCTCTGTTATTAAGCCCTGCGGTGGCCACTCTCTCAATAAGGAAGAGTCAACACAACCACACACACACACACACACACCACAGACGCAGTCGGAAGGTGGTAAAAAAAAGCTTTCTTTTCCTCTCTCATACTGTATCTCGTCGCAAAAACAAGTATCTTCCTCTTCTTGCAGAGGAGAGATAGAACCACTCTTCTCCTCTTCCTCCTCCTCCTCGTCCTCGTCCTCGTCCTCCTCCTCCTTTTCCTTCTCCTCCTTTTGCAGCTGTTGCTGCAGCCGTGAGCATCAAAAGCCGCCAAAGCAAGAACGCAAATTCAATAAGGCCTCCTACCCTTCTTCTAGTCCCTCTCCGATTGGAAGCAGCCACAGGAGGAGGAAAAGGGAGAGGAGAAGGGATTTTGCCAGGAAGAAGAAAGTCTTGTTTGCACAATTTGCAGGGCTGGGGATACCCCCAAGACAAGAGAGGGGCATGCACAGCAGAAGCTTTTGACTGTTGGAGTACGTTACAAAACACTGATAGCACAGTGAACCAGGATTTCTAGGTGCTGGAAAGTTGGAAGAGCCTACCAAGCAAAAAAGAAAAAAAGTGCTCAAGCCGTACACGACAGTAATACTAAATAAGCCCAAGTTTTAAAATAGTAGTCCCTGTCTTTGGGACTACTATTTCGAAACTTGGTCTTATTAAGGCAGACAGGAACAGGGGTCTGTTTCAGTACTCAAGACGTAACTAACACGGGATTGTAACGTTTACTACAGGGAGTTTCTGCTAGTTACACATCTTGCGTACTGAAAGCAGACCCCTGTTTCTATCTGCTTTTTGTCCTCCTCCCTCCTTTCTTTTTTGTTGCATGCCAGAAGCTGATGTTGGTGAGAAGGGGGAAGGAGGAGGAGTAAGATGCCCCTGACGTGGACAAAACCTTGTTTCGACAGGTACTGCATCATCTCTTCCTCCAAGACGGTCCTGTGGGGAGGGCTGTTTGTATTCCTGCAGTATTGCAACAGGAAGAGTCTGCCTAGTACTGCAGTCGACGTTTGATTTGAGCAATTTATTCAATTTTGGCAATTTTTTTTGCGGGGGGGGGGACTTGATAATGTCTGATTGTATTATACAATGGAAAAAACCTATTCACTTTGGACAACAAATTTGATCTGGACGACTGACGACTCGCATAAATCGACCTTCAACGTGAGAATGGCTAACAGCAAGGACTCGTCGCTCCTCTTTCGTCTATCCCACATTCACGGGAATTTCACAGAGCGGTCGTACAATAAAACTTTCTTCTCCGGGCACCTTCTTCCTCCTCCTCCTTTTCCTTTTTGGGTTCCGTCCGGAGAGTGCAAAATTAAGAAAGTTTCTTGGCGGCTGCCCATTTTTCCCTGTTTGCAGAGACCTTCCCTTTCCCTCCTCACTCCATTCTTCCTCCTCCACCGCTTGTGTGTGTTGGTGCAAAGGGGGGGAAAAAGCAGCATTGCGGGCAGGGAGGAGAGGGGTGGAGGAATGGGAGCCGGGCCCCAAGGATCTTGGGCAAAATGGGGCAGATTCTTCATTGCAAGGGTGGAGAAACCGAGAAAAGGAACAAGCTCTTAAAGAATGCGTCAGCATTCTTCATCACTCGAATTAAGTTTTCTAAAGTAGCAACTTTCTTGATTGCTCTCACAGATGTGACTTGATACCAATACCCCTCCCCCCGTTGCACTAATATGCTATTCCACCTTCTTAATTCTTAGGGGCTTTAGGTACACCATAGGAGCGCTAACAACAAGAAAATCACCGTTAACTTTCCCCACTTCTTAAATCGCGATTTTTCACGGTAAAAAAAGTTTCCAACTTTACCTCAGACTGGAGGAAAACAAGGATTCTTTTAAAACGGGCCTTTTGTTGGGACTGTCACTCTGGGCTGCAATAACCTCTTAAGGTGCACAAAAGGAAACCTGCTTATTTGCTCACAGGCAACTCAGGGTGTTGTTTTCTTTTTTGTTTTATTTCTCCAACTCTCTGTGCAAACTTTGCGGGGAGAGAGGAGGGGGGAACCCCAGAAGGAAAGGAGAAGGAGAAAGAGAGAGAGATTGATGTTGACGGCTATTTGTCACGAGGATGGGACGGAAAGAGAGGAAGAGGCAAAATTGGAAGAAGTTCCTATTCACTGTTACAAGAGGACTTCTGAACCTGCGTGAAATGTAAACACACTCTTTTCCCGATATCTCTGACGTGCTTACAAGGAGGTTATGACGTTTTTTTTAGAGTAATGTGGTCAACCTTCGATATAGTGAAGTAGACGGCCATCAAGAAAAAAACTTTTGCAATTTTACTAGCATTAAGGTTTTTTTTCACTTTCTCTTTTGAACAACAGCATCCACTGAGATCTCTCGAATTACCAACCAGCACCATCCTCCTACGTGGTACAATACTACAGCAAGATGTTGCTCTCCTATTTGTGATCCATTAACTATGTATCTTCCCTGCCTCCCTCCCTAATTATTCGTGGGATAGGCAAACAAGAATGGGAGGAAGAGAGGAAAACAAGAAAAACACCCAAAAAGGGAGGAAGTGGGAACTTTGGGGGTGGAGGGGGGGCAGCCCTTCTTAATGAGACCCTTTTGTTGTGGTGGGAGAGAAAGAGAGTGCAAAGCGGGCAACACAGCTACCAAACGCGCTGTTGCTCTATCCACTCAGGATGGTTTTCTTTTCAAACAGGGCTTCTTGCATAATGTACCTTATAGTCACGCTCAAAGAAATGTAGTATGAGTTACGGAAGACAGGATGAGATGCTTTCACAGACTTTTATATGCACGAGTAATTCTGAAAGTTATAATGGAAAGTGCCGTGCACTGAGGAAGAGGGCCGTAATGCTCTTCATCTCTTGTCCCGAACATATGAGAGGTCCTCATCTGCTTCCTCCTCCTCCTCCGAGGAAGGGAAGACCGAGGAAGGAAAGGACGTTGACACACACATGCTCACACGTGACGCGTGGTGCCAGTCGCTCACACGTGGAAAGAGCCCTCCTCTTCTCTTTCTTGCTGACAGAAAAGCTCATTATTGTTTCCTAAACAGATGTGCCACTTGACATGGAACGCGTTTATAACTGATCCTAAGGTCCGTTGGAACAAAAAACTAAAAATATTAACACGTCAGATCGGGACTGTCTAAAACTCAAAAACACAATTTAAAAGCATGTAGGTAGAAAAACCGTTCGATTAAAAAGTATATATATTTATTCTAAAACTATTACATGCTCAGTTTGAACAGGGCCTCATTATGCCTTGTAAAAGACCTGGATGTTGCGGCCAAAGAAAGGACCTACATCGTTTCAAGTAAAGTTCCCTGTGTTTTTACTTTCCTGATGCTCTGAGTGGTTGGGATGAGAACACATGTGTGTCGATGCGGAGTGGCTGGAAGAGAGGAAGGAGATAGTATGTAGAGGAAGAGAAGAGGTGGAGGAGGAACTTCATTTGCCTTTCCATATCCTCCCTCCTCTCCTCTACCTCCCTAAGTACACAGACTCTTCTCCCTCTCTTGAGTCTCCTCCTCTTCTTTCCTCCTGTACCTAAATCTCCTCGTTCTGGAAAAAAAGGTGTCAACTGCAAATGGAGAGCACTTCTACCCTCACTACTTGCACTACGTAGAGCAGGGTAAACATACGTTGCACGTACCACCAATCCTCGACCTCTTGGTCTTTTCAATATAACCCACTTAGGTATTGTGGATGTAGTAGTACGTACGTAGAAGTAGAAGTGGTACCAGCTTTGTCTGTGTAACAAGAGCTTTCTCTATTATTTTTTTTGACGGCAAAAGAAACTTCTGACTTTACCTTCCCTCTCTATCCCTGACACTTTTTCTCCCGAAATTTGCATACTGAATCCACCTCTCCTCCTCCTCCTCCTCCTTCCTCCCTCCCAAGTTGATCATTTTTCATGCAAATTGGCTCTTTTCACGGAACAGAAAGAGCGAGACGGCCTCATTTTGCCAACCTAATTACCACTTCAGGTTGTGTTGTTGCCGTTGTTTATTTGGGTATTTTCCTTGCGGGAATACCGACGTACGAACAGCACCAGAGCCACAAATTTCCATTAGGCCGAATTTAGTGGAACAAACGACACATCTGTTACGCATGAGTTAGGATCCCCTCTCTTCCACTTTTGGACAGTTAAGCAAGAAAGTTTTGATTGGATGTTGCTGGTCGTTTTAGGTTTCTGAAAAGGAGAAAAAAAAACTTTCAACGATAATTTTTTTTTCCAGTTTGAGTTGTTTCGATGATGACAGAGGATGGTAAATGTGTTTTTTCCTGAGCCGCCAAATCTGACGGGAAAAAAGCTCAATAATCGGACCCTTTTCCTCTTATTCTCACAGGATCCTTGAAGTTCTTTTGTGTCCTTTTTTCTCCTCCTCTCTCTCCCTCTCAGGTCGGATTTCACGCATTTTTCACAGACGGCTGCTTCAGAGAAGACAAGTAGCGCAGCCCAATCCCCTGACCTGATGTTGTTGCTTTGCTTTGATCTGCAGAGAATGTAGTAGAAGAGGACGAGGAGGGGAAGGATCAAGCAACCGTCGCCTTCCCCTCCTCCTCTCACGTGTCCTTGAACATCCATCCAGAAAATTGAGATTGAAAGGAAGGAAGAAAAGGAAGCACAAGAGATGAGGGTCAATTTTTGGCTGTTCGTGTGCAGATATTGAAGTGTGGAGAGAGAGAGAGAGAGAGAGAAAGCGGGCAGAAAGAGGGACATTACGTATGATGGCCACCCTCAAACCCGCACAGCTGCCCACCAAAAAAAGAGGAAGAAGACGGGGAGAGATAAAAAGGCAAAGTCGCTTCTTTCACGTCACAACATCCGGCAGTGAAATCGCCCCACTAAAAACTGGCGTGGCCGCAATTTGGGCACTCTCGCCTCCATAGGCGACAACGTACTATATTGTACTTTGTGAAACGCAGCAGCCCAATTTCTTCTCCGTGTGAATGTGTGTGCCCAAAAGTCATGCCTCACTCTCCTAAGGCTATTGGCGAAAAAATAGGAGGAGGAGTTTTCCTTTCCTTTCTCCTCTCTCCTCTTCTTTTTCTTGGTAATGGGGCGTAAATAACGATGTTGGACGGAGGAAGCAGGAAAGATGGGGAAGAGAGCAGGGGAGGGGGAGGAGGGAAGGAAGAATGAAGAGGAATGGACCAGAGAGGAAGGAAGAGGCTGAAGGTTAAACTGCCTTGGGTCGACAGGCTTGCATGCAGTACAATAGCTTACGAAGGAAAGCCAGGACGACATGGGAGAAAAGCTTTAACACTTTTTTCAGGATTACGTACCATCCAAAGGCCCTTGAGAATTTATCTTCTTGTACGATGTAATTCATGTCCTGCTGTGTGCATTACAGTAAGGCCCACTCTTCCTACGAGGGCGGAAAGGGGGAGGGAGAATATTATGCCCATTGATCACAAAAAGTGCATCAGCCCTCCACTCCAGCCTACAGAGAGAGAGAGAGAGATTTCAATCGGGGAATGATGATGGAAGAGGAGTGTGGAGATGGGGCATGCGTTTGGTAGTGGAACGTGCAATGGAGAAAAGGGGAGACGTAGCAACGGCTTCCCCTCAAACGAGAATGTCGGACAAAATTGCATTTGTTTTATAGGAAGGAAACAAATGGTTCCCGCCCGTGGTTGGTCGAGACAAAAATCTGTTTGGATGCAATCCGCCAAAATTTATGGCCCCTTTTGGAAGTCTGGACATAAGATTGATGGCAATGGTATCTTTTTTCAAGTAGGATTTGCTTCTTCTTCTGTCCTGCTATAGGTTGAGTACATCCTCGGGTTCGGCGCCGCCGTCGTCATCGTCCTCACCATCATTATCGTACTCATCCTCTACCTCATTCTCCAATGCCGCGACCGCCGCAAGCGCCTCCGGGAGGGCGGCCTTCTCGGCACCGTTGCCGGTGGACTTATCGGGTCGGGCGGTCCAGGCGGCTCCGGTGGCGCCGGCGGCGGCGGAGGAGGAGGGGGCGGGCTGCTGGCCTGCGACAGAAGCTCCAACTCCAGCTTTCTCGAGCGCTCCACTGTCGACTTTATCGTACCCGGCGAGATGGAGCTCACCTCCGCCGTCAAGAGCGTCTCCAGGCCGAACGGCAGCAACATGATCAGTAACAACCTGAGCGGCGGCAGCAGCGACGCGGTCAATGGCAAGAGCGACGGCAAGGCGGCCACCAGTAGCTGCAGCAACGCCACTGCAGCCGACGGCGGCAACAAGCCCGCCGAGCAGAAGCCCCTCCTCCCCGCCGGCACCGCCTGCCCGGTCGGCCCGCACTTCGCCTTTGTCATGCCCGGGGGGGAGATCATCCGGCCCCCGGGCCCTGCGGCGGCGGCTGCGCCGGCGGTCGCACCCAGACTCCCGCCGCCGGCATTCCCCATGCAGAACGGAATGCTTCCCGCATCCTCCTCTTCCACCGCAGCACCGCAGCAGCACTGGCAGCAGCAGCAGCAACAGGGCTTCAGGCCGCCTGGACCGCCGACCTATCGCAATCCTCCGCCGCCCGGCGGCAAGGTCGGCAACAACGACCCTTCCGGGACAGCGGCGGCGGCATGCAAGGCCGGAGGCGCCGGTGCCGCCGCAATGATGATGATGGACCCTCTGAGCGGCGCCCTTCACCCTGCGCGCTGCCCCTGCTGCGGCGAGGCCAACTGGCACCACATGGGACCAACCGTGCAGTACCATTTTCCTCCCCCTGCCGCCGCCAACGCCGCCGCCGCTACCGCCGCCTCCGCGTCCACCAACGTCAGCTTTATTGGATTCCTCCCCACCTCCTCCTCCGCTACCGGTGCCACCAACCCCGGCCAGGTGAACAAGGACTGCCCGCACACCTCTGTCATCCTCCCGGACGGAACGGAGGTCATTCCGCTGGCTCAACTCACTCCTCAGCAACAGGTGCGACGATAAACACGATTCCCCAACCGTCAACGGTGGTCTGCATAATGAAAGTTCAGTTGGAATATATATACGTACATTTTTGCACATTTGGCACCGATTTGTATGCTCAGTCAGTGCTTATTAACAAAATTTCTCCATTAGAGCTCACTCGGAAGTTTGTTAAGGGCGCGTTGTTGGTTGGGTTGTTTTTTTTAGAAAACGTCATACTTACTAATTTTTGATTTGCCTAGTAATTATGTAATTGGTGGTACCTCCATTGAACAGGTCGCTCTGCAGCAACAGGGCTTTCTCCTGGCCAATCCCGCTTCCATGGCCGGATTTCCTCCCAGACCCCTCTCCGCCGCAGCCTCACTATTTCCTCAGCAGCAGCAGCAGCAACACCACCAGCCCCCACTAGTCAGACAAACGTGGAACCCACTGGGCGGCCTTCCTCAGGCGGGTCTGGCCATAATGCAGCAGCAGCAACAGCAGCAGCATCAGAACCCGCAGCAGTTTACCTCTCAGAAGGTCGTCCCCGGCCCCACCCTGCTGAGGAGGCAGGCGTCTCTAGACAGCAGCACTGCCGAGCTGAAGCACGCCGCCTTCAGCGACGGGGAGGCCGAGCGGGTCTCCTCATCGGCCAGGCTGGACAAGATCGCACTATCGCCAGGACACAGCGGGCAGGTTGGTGAAGATCTTGAGCATGAATGTTGAAAGTTTCATATTCTCGTAAATTAGCACCTTCTATTCCCCAATGAAACAAAAAATTATTGAATATTTTTGGTGAATATACTCAATACCGTGTGGCGCCCAATGGGTGCAACGCTTTCCTTATCTACCGTGCTTAAATATGAATAGGTGTAACGAAATGGAAGCTGAGAGAGCAAAATTTGAGTATATTCATGCGCAACAAATACATATAACAAAAATTCAAATTTACAAATCTTTATATTTTTGTACTTTTTTAGTTTTTAGTCATTAATTAAAATAATCCACATCATTATTAATTACTCGTATGATTTTGTGTTGCACAATTGGCGTCACACGCCACATTGTATTTGTAAAGGTTTGCTTTGAAATTCATTTTGTACTACAGAAAGTAAATTCCTTTGCCCTATGATAAATGGTTTATTAAGCACACCAGAGTACTGTACTGTAACATAATGAGGTACATGTATTCAGTTTTAAATGGAGTAGTATGTACCTACATACTGTACATGTAAAATTAACTATTTTCCGCCGCTCTTTCTCAGGCTTCTGACGGCGGCGGCAGAAGCAGTAGTAGCAGGAGGGGCCACCACCACCACCACCACTACTACAGGCGCTCATCTGCGACCAGCATCAGCGGCGACAGCGTTGCCAGCAGGGGCCACCAGCACCATCGGCTGTCGATGCCGCACTACGTCACCATGTCACGCGCGTCCCACCAGTTTGCCCTCCACCACCACCACCAGCACCACGCCGCACTCGGACAGAACCCGTTCAGCCTGTTTGGAGGAGGAGGAGACCTGAGGAAGGGGGCGCTGCGGTACTCCTCACAGCCCTTCCTAAACGGAGGCGGAGTCGGAACATTGGGAGCTAACATCCTGGACTACTCCATGCCTCCTCCCGCTGCCTCAGCCATGCAGCAGCAGCAATCGAGAGTGATTTCGACTCCGGCCGCCGCTGTCGCCGCCGCCGGTGCCGCCTCCGCCGCCGCCGCCGCCGCCGCCACCTCCTCATCCTCCCCCTCCTCCAGGGACGCCACCAATCTCCCGCCCCACCCGAGCAAGGGCCCGCCGCCGCTGGCCTCCAAGACGCAGCTGGAGAGACTCAACTACAAAACGAGCGCCGTCATCACCAAGGTGCACACGCTGGCTCCTCAACAGCAGCAGCAGCAGCAGCAGCCGCGCTACGTCCGCCCGGTTTCCGAGCAGGGCGGACGCATCCCCAACCACGAGTACCTCTTCCCGGATCTCCCTCCTCCGCCAGACGCCCTTCTGGACGGTCCTTCTGGCGCCGGAGGCGGAGGTGCCGGCGGTGGTGCACGTGGTGTCGCGAGCGCAGCTGTCAACGGCGCCACCGACTCCACCCAGAGCGAGCTGCAGAACTCTCGGAGCTCCAGCCTGGACGATCTCCAGCAGTGGGTGTCGTCCGCGGCGGACTTGACTCGGGCCAGGCAGCAGCAGCAGCAACAGCAGCAACTGCGCCAACAGCAGCAGCAGCAGAATCCTTTCAACACCTTGCCGACCAACTTCTCCAACCTGCCGCCAAGGGCGCCGCTGCTGCTGCAACCGACACCGACGGAGACGGTCAAGTTGGCCATCAACGGCGTGAGGAAGAGGCCCGTAGCCAACGGCAACAAGCCGAGCAACAGCGGCAACTACAGATCGTCTTCCTCCTCCTCGTCCACGACGCACGGGCAGACCGGCCGACAGCAGCAGCCCGGAGGCAGCTCCGGCGCCGTACGGGTGGACCTGAGCTGCGCCGACAAGAGCATCCGGAGACCGGGAAGCGCGCCCGACCTGGCCTCGGACGCCGGGTCGCCGGCGCGTCGACCGCCGCCGCAGCTGCCGCTGCCAGGAGCCAGCAACAGCAGCAACAGCAGCAGCAGCGGCGTGGTGAGGCCGCCCGGCGGGCTGAAGAACCGCTCGCTGGAGAGGCAGTCGAGTCTGGACCCGGGTCGGGGTCGGGGGCGAAGCCCGGCACCCAGGACCGGGAGCGGAATGGGCGGGAAGAGGGTCATGTTCACCGGAGTGAGCGATGAGGAGGAGGAGGACGAGGAGGAGGACGAGGTCGACACGGCGTCGGACTCGCAGCAGGTGGCGGACGACGAAGACGAGGACCACCAGAGGGGACTGCAGCAGAAGCAGCAACAGCAGCAACAGCAAAAGCAGCAAGAGCAACAGCAGCAGTTTAGGAAGAGAGTGACGCCGCCGGGAACGGCCTCCTCCGTGGGTGGGAAGAGAGCGCAGCAAAAGAGGCAGGCGCCGACGCCGCCGGCAGACGACATTTGGGTGCTACGGAAGGACGAGACGGAAGAGGAGAGAAAGAGGAAGGCCGCCGCAGCCGCCGCCGCGGCCGCTGCGCAAGCTGCCGCCGCCGCCGTCCCCGTGACCGGCATTGTGGTGGCGCAACCACAGCCGTGCGGGCCGCAGACCCACTCGCAGTACCTGATGATGCCTACGCCGGCGCCGATGCCGGCACCGATCAAGCCCACCCCGGCCGCCACCAGCTTCAGGCCGGTGGGAGGCGCAGCCGCAGCCGCGGCAGCTGCCTCTGTTGCAGCCCCAGCGCCAATAGGGATTGGCCCGCGCCCGCCGCCGCCGCCGCCGCCAAGGACGACGCCGACACTCCAGCAACAACAGCAGCATCCTCCGCCGGCGGCTGCGCCTGCGCGGCCCCCGAATCCGGCACTGCAGAGGCCGGTGCTGGCACAGGCGGGTCCCGGAGGGCAACAGGTGAACGAGAGCCCGGACGAGGGGTACCACGAGGACGACGGCAGCGAGGTGCTCTGACAGATCCGGAGGCGGAGGAGGGGGGCGGGGGCGGGGGCGGGGACAGAAAAAGGAGGAGGAGGAGAAGGCGATCAGGACGGGAGGAACAAGAGGAGGAACAGATAGTCACAAAGATAGAAAAAAAAGCGTTACGTGTGATTGATTGTAAAAGGGACGAACAGTATAACAAATTATGCGATTTTAACCAAGCAACGCAACAGCAGCTCCTCAACCCCCTCTTTTCTACCTTGCTCATACTACCTACCGTATATGTGCTGACTACCATAGCAAAAGCGGGACTTATGCCCGAGTGATTTTACCAAGGAAACGTTGAATTGAAGAGGATCTCAAGTGCTCTCTGGATGTTGTAACGTCTGGTTTCTTTGTACATGCACAGATTTAAGAAAGAGGTTTAGTGTGAAAATAAATTCCTCTTTTTGTAGTATTTGACCATCGGCTTCAATTTGTCGTCAGACTCTATTCGGTGATAGAGAGCAAAAAAGAGTTACTGATGAAGTGCAATTTTGGAATGTGTGCAGTTCACACACCCAGCGTTACTGCTCTTCAACGAACAGTTTAGTTAGAACTGGGTACCCAAAAGTGACAAACCGTCTCAAGAAAAAGAAGAAGAACAACAACTCGTTGTGTTCTAAGACCTGTTCGCTTCAAAAGAAAAAATAGAGGCTGGGAAGAAGGGGGCTGCAAACAATGGGTGGGGAGAGGGGAAGGGCTCACAGTACGGTGAGTGTATACTGCCAACTGAGCATCCTCCAGCTAGACAAAGAGGGTGCTTGGCTCATTAGTAAAACGGTGGCATGGTGAAAAAAAAGGAGGTCTTGCAAGAGAAAATACCAAAGCAAGCTCTCATGTTTTGTACTACTGTACGTACTCGTACATACCTCTGTGTGTGTGTGTCTTCAGTGCCTTAGGTTCTGGTGCAACCAACACACTCAATCTTCCTTCCACAACCGACCGACCATTCTCTCCTCTTCTTCCCATGGGCATCGCTGGGCGTCAGAACCTTTCAACTTTGAGAAATGTGCCCATCTTTTGCTACCGCTGACCAAAAGAACGTTGGACGGACGGGAAGAAACAGCCGCAGCGGCGGCATATCTGCAATATCTACCTCCTGGCAGGTTTGAAAGGGGGTCGAAAAACTTTCATTGGAATTTAAGCGACCTTTAAAAGAAAAAAAAAACAGGAAGGGTGAAAGCAACAGCGTGCAGATAAAGTGCCGCGCTACCACCACCACCCCTCGAGAGATCTCGAGGAGAGAGAGAAAAGGCAACAGCCGAGACGGACACTGTTGCCTCCACAACTTCTTTTTTTCTTTTTTTGCGGAGTGTAGAAACTGAAACCTTTTTGGAAGAAGGGAGAAAGAAAGAAAGAAAAAACCCTCTTCCGATAAGAACTTTCGAAAGGGGGGGGGGTAGGATTGGGGGAAGACGAGAAAGCGGAAAAGAAGAAGGGTGGGGGGGAGGAGGACTTAAGGATCCATTTC
>JAAUYM010035120.1_pt1 | contig 17695 bp, 20 predicted proteins | sample 7278001 | NCBI WGS metagenome assembly JAAUYM01 (sample SAMN14350224, study PRJNA611818) | marine sediment metagenome | isolation source: surface marine sediment (1.8m) | place: French Polynesia: Moorea | collected 2018-08
CGAGAGAGAGAGAGCGAGAGAGAAAGAGAGAGAAAGAAAGAAAGAAAGAGCGAGAGAGCAATTTTTTTGGCTATGTAGCTCTGGTGCGGCACCCCATGGTACGCGCATTGGTGACCTTGCTCATGTTCTGTTGTTGAAGATCTTGCTCAAGTTGATGCCAAAATCAATAATCTGGCTGCCGGTGCACCTCAGGGAAGGATTCAGCTTTAAAAAGAGATAAAAAGAGAAATTGTAATTATAATATTAACTCTTCAAATTGAAAAAAAAAAGAGTTGCGACATAATTTTTGAACTGTGGGGTACACAGTTTTAAACATGCGGAACTACACGAGTAATTTTGCTACAACCCTACCAATATAGTTCTGATAACCCCGACAAAGCCAAGGGTGAGCCCGGATGTTATTGGTCGGGAACCCACAACACAACGATGCATAAACGCTTTTATTCACATGAGAAACAACGTACAGAACTGATAAGTAACCGACCTACTGACGTACTATTTTTTTCCCCCTCCCATCACTGTTCGCTGTCAGATCTGGTCCACCAGCTTGAAGTACTGGTGCGGCTCGTCCGGGACGACGTGCATGTGCATGCGGAAGATGTTCCGACTCCGCAGGTGCTCGGGGATGTAACGCTCAATCTTGCAAAAACGAAGTCGCAAAGTTGACACAAACTTGGGACTCCCTTGCCAACTCCCTCCTCCTGCTCCTTACCTTATAGATGTCGTATCCGTACTTTGGGTCGAGCTTCTCCGTCGTGATCATAACGCGACCGTGACAGCACGCCTTCAGGTTGTTGTGACCGGTAAAGGCAACCTGGTGAACAATGTTAAAGTACCAAGTAAATAAAATGGAATCTTTTGCACATCGATCATGCATGTTACAGATGGAGAAAAAAAACAACGAACAGCACAAAGTGTGCAGCAACTTACATTCCATCCTGGAAAGACTTGCAACCTGAGCTGCGTGGCCAAAATGGATCCGGATGGCACTCGCTGTCCGTCGTAGACCTTGATGCCTCTCTTCTTGTGCTGTTCCAAATGTACCAAAATGCGATCGTTTTGGTAGACACAATGTCACAAAAGTACAAGTACAACTATGTTTTCGTACCGAGGGATGACCGCATTTGTTTCTTGTTGTCCCTCCCCCTTTGCTCTTCTTTCCTCTGGTGGCTCCAAGCAAAGATGCTGCAAAGTTCAAAATTGTGCTCTCTAAAAACGACTTGCCTATACAGCGTGCCTATTGGCAATGGCAACATCCTTGTTGTTTCACGCTGCAAAAAAAACGTGCTTACCGAATGGGCCAGAGAGACAGTGTGGTGCTGCCAACGACGCTGACGTGGCCTCCGGAAGCACTCCAGGGAGTGGCAGGCGAAGGGCGGACGACGACAGGCGGAGCAGGGGCAGGGACACCATCACTGTCAACCTGGGTGGAGCCTCCTCCTGCTGCTTGCAGGTCAAAGAGGGTGGGGCACCAAGGGACAAAGAGGCCTTAAAAAAAACCTATGCTGCCGCCAGGTGAGCACTGCCGCCTGCCGAGCAGTTGTTGAAGATATTGTCGTTCCACGCAAAAAGCATTTGTTTTTAGTTTTTTTGTGTAGTGTTTACCGGAACCGTTTTTTTTTGTCAACAACAAAACCTCTCATTCTCAAACTTCTCATACTCATACTGCAATCCACTCTGCGGATACCGCTATTTAACTTCGCCTCATCCTATGTAGAATAATGATAAACTCGTTTGAATAACTTGCAAGGAAAGGTTAGGCGTTAGGGAAAGGAGACGTGTGCCGAGAACATCACCACCACCAATGCCAATGACGGGATGCCAGGTGGGAACTCTGGCATAAAACACAAAACAATAAACAAAAAGAAAAGAAGCAGCTGCTGGAGCTGGAACTGGGAAAGCCCGCGCCGACGTCCAAGTCCGTGTCGAACTGGTCCTCCGCCTTTCGGCGTCCGCCCCGCCATGTTCACTCGCCTCTCGACCTCCCACTCCCCCAGCGGGGGAGGCGGACCCCACTCCAAGGTCGGCGAGTTCGTGTCCTCCGTCTTCCACCACCACTCCTCGCCGTCCTCCCAGCCAGGGCTGTCGGTCTCTGGCCACGTCAAGAACGTGCTCAATCGATATGGGCTCACACTCTACGAGAAGGTCTACGAGCTGGCCAGGTACACATTTGATGCTCATCCTGAATTGCAATAAGTGAAATTTTTTTGTAAAAAAAAAAGTTTTACCTGTGGCTTGACTTCACTCTGCAGGTTGTTGGAACCCTGCCTGAGCGCGTCTCCGTCGGCGGAGAGGGGTCGGGCCTCCAGGCACCAGCAGCACCACCAGACCTCTTCCTCCTCCTCCTTCTCCGTCAAGGACCTGGACAGCATCTTCCTCCTGCTGATCGGAGACGTGTTCGGTTCGCAGGCGGCCAGGGCGCCCAAGTACGGGCCCGGGTGGAACCTCCTCGGGCTCACCCGGTCGAGACAGTGGCGAGACTATCACGCCGCCCTCACCTTCCTGGGCTCCTCCGGCGTGCTGAGCCGCCTGTCCGCTGCCCTGGGGGACTCCGGCGTCAACTACGACTTTCCGGTCTCCCGCCTGCCCTTCCGCACCGGGGCCGGCTCCGTCGTCTCCCCGGGCTCCCCGCTCAACCTCCTCTCCGACGCGGACTCCGCCCAGCACCACCAGGAGTTCGTCTCCCTCTCCCCCTTCGAGTACTACCTCTACCACTTCGTGGCTCTCGTCAACCAGACCTGCGAGACGACCTACGGCGCGGCCGCGCCCGGCGGGGTGGTCGACGGAGAGTCGCTATACCCGGTCCTGTTCGAGGACTACCTGTCCGCCCACCTCCCGGTTGGAGGGGAGAACTTCAAGTATCACGAGATGGCTGCTGGACTTGTCCCGAGGAGCCCGCCAGCAGCCACCACCCACCAGCACACTCAGGTAGCCCCCATTTATGCCAGTGGGTCGGTGTGAGGAACCCTCGGAAAAAATATTTCTTTTAATTGTCTGGTTCTGGTCCTAGGTCGTCAACCCAGCAAGACCTTCTCTCTTCAGGAGTGACATCAGAAACCTGACCTCGTCCCCTCTGATCTCGAGCGAAGCGGTTGTCCAGGCCCCTGCGGGTTCCGCGTCCTCCCCGTTCTCTGCCCACCACCACCACCACTACCAGCAACATCACCACCTCCACCTTCATCACCCCCACATGGAGACGTGGCGCTCTTTTGCTCTGGTGGACACGATCACCAAGTTCTGGGTGCTGGGATGGTGCGAGGAAGCGGACTCCGCCTCCGCCACGAGTTCCAGCCCCTCTGCGACCACCGCCACCCTGAGGATCCCCTCGGGAGACGTCGTCAAAATGCTGCGCATGTTTATCAAGCACGTCCACTACTTTCTCAATAGCCTCCACGTGGAACTCCAGGTACTAGTCTTAAAAACATACTGCAAGAGAACATATGCTTCATAAATTGCTTTTTTTCCCCCTAGGACTCCCTGCGCCAGTCTCTTTTCGCGGATTTTTTCCCGTCGCTCCTCCGACTGCTCTCCTTCCTGTTTGACCACTGGCCACTGGACGGCAGCTTCCGTCTAGTCTTGGAGACCTGGGCCAGCGCCATCCAACCCTGGCGCTACAGGGAGTCCCCCTCTGGGGGTGACGAGAACGCCCTTTCCGTTTTCTACCCGGGACCCTGGGAGGCCTTTCTCTCGCGCTATGCGGATTTCTACAACAAGCTGTTCCAGCGACTCCTGGCCAAGTTCTTTCGCCTGGACCTCGCCAGCAGCAAAAACGCCTTCATGCTCTTCAGGGTGGCCAAGGTCATGTCACAGGAAGGCCTCCCCGAGACTCTGAAGGCTGTCCTGTCAAAAAATCTAAGCCCGGTAACAGAGCTCTCTCTGATTATGAAAGTACCGTACGCACCACCATATTTTTTTTACAAAAATAATTTTTAGGTCCGAGCAGCCACTGCGTCAGCCTACATACACAGCACTGGAGATGGTGTCAGCAGCGAAGCGGCGATGGAGCACGCCCTCAGGAGAGAGTTCAAGAGCATCTTTGACGACGCGTACAAGCCGGTCGTGGAGGCGCTCCTCCTCCGCGCCAAAGAAGCGTGGGCAACCGTGCAAGACAGGCGTGCCTCTCTGGCCGATGGCGAGGATCCCCTTTCGGACTCGTACGGCTACGGTGACGGAGGACAGAAGGACGTCTTCGTTGCATTGTGGGACTGGGCGGCCGTGACGCTCTTCGGCGACGGGATGAGGAAGTCGAGTCCGGAGGAGGAAGAGCTGGAGCGAACGACGCAGAATCTGGAAAGCGCCGAGCAGCGTCTGGCCCAGATCTTTGGTGTCTCCCTGGACCAGGATGACTTGGCTCGGATCGTCGGGGGAAGGACCGGGGACGTCGACGACGGAGACCTCCAGCAGAGGGCGAGACGCAGGAGGTTGGGAGGCCAGTACCTGAGCTGCCACGATGAGGACACGCCGATGACACCGCAGAAACGGTGGGAGATCGTCAACAGGGCCTCGCGGTACAGCCCCAAGTACAGGGGCCATCCCGACGAGGCGCCGCTGCGATCGGATGAGTTCCACTGGCTGGCACGAAAGTTGTACAGGTAACTACAACACGTCGGTTAAATGAACCAAACTACAGTATAAGTTTACTTAGAAGTTTTTTCCCCCCTTGCACAGTCTGTCGCAGTTCCTGAACTCCCGCCTTCCTGTGGAGAGCGTCTACGCGCGCGATGACCTGGTTGGCGTTGCTGCCGCGCAGGTGTTGCGCGAGCCCACCACCTACCGCGCCAAGAACGCCAACGCCGGCACCGTCGAGGTTCACAGCCTCCCCGCCCGCCTCTCCCTTCGTCCGCTGGCCTCCCATGCCGCCGTCGCCTACCTCGTCGCCTTCCTCTTCCTGGCCTGGGTCTCCCGGAGCTTCGCGGGCAAGCTGGTCTTCCTCGGCTTCACTTTGTGGATGGTTGTGCTGGTGGCGAATTGGATTCGCCGAAAGCACGGCTCCGCGCGTTCCTTTGGCGACAGCGGGAGGTTGCAGAGGAGAAGGTTGATCGACATGGACGAGACCTTAAACGACTGAGATTCCAATTCTCGTGTTCAAAAAAAAATTTTTTTGGTCGAGTATTATACACCATCCAATCAAGCATCTTTATTATTTTTTTTTCGCGAAGGATATGGAAAAGCTTTGTGAGTCAACAATTTTGCGCCCGCCGAAACGCAAGGAGACTACAATGATGAGAAAAGGGAGCAACACGACGATAGAAACCGAGCTGTGCACCCTGCACGTGTACAAGAGGAGGGCCCTGACGTACACGAACACTAGAACCGAGGGCACTGTTAGGCACGAGGAGATGGAGGAGCGGTACCAGCTGTACGACGAGACCCCGGTGAGCGAGCACGTGTCGTCGGTGCACCAGGAGGACTCCGAGGACGACGAGGAGGAGGGGTCCTTCTCCTCCCACACGTACCTGCCGGCCAGGGACGCCCTGACGTCCGACGCGACCGAGACGGAGAAGCCGGCCTCCGGCTACTGCAACATCCACAGCCGCTACTCTCCCAACCCCAAGAACCTGATGCTCTCCTTCATGGGGAGGGACTCCAGGAGCTACCTGAACGACCACCTCCTCCGGAAGACGGTCAAGCAGGAGCGCCGCTTCGACTTCCGCGTGGAGAACCTGACCCAGCGCGAGATCAACCACCTGTTCCACCTGCGGGGCCGCACGGCGGCGCCGCCGGTCAGGGCCTTCGTGCGCATGCGCGACCGGCGGCCCCCGAGGACGGTCAAGAGATTTCTGCGGAGGGCCAGGCAGTTTTTCGTCGCCGCGGAAGGCGATGACGACGACGACGGCAACGACGACGACGACGACGCTGCGAGGGTCACCCGTGGCGACGACGACGACGGCGACGACGACGACGAGCACAGCCGCACCCACGTGATAGGGCCGGGCAGCTGCTTCGAAGAGAGATGCGTCCGCGGCACCGAGGAAGGGCGCAGAAAGGTCAGGGAGCTGGTGGCCGCCTACGATGCCATCTCCACAAGAGACGCGCACCCGCCCAGGAGCTACCAGAGGAGGCAGCTGCTCATGGGCGCTACCAAGAAGAAGAAGAAGAAGAGGGGATCGCCTTCTCCTCCGGCTCCCGGCCAGACGGACGTGCGCACGAAAGCAGGACCAAGGATCGTGATGCTGACGGCAACCAGCACGACTTCCTCCTGCTCCTCCTCCTCCTCCTCCTCCTCCTCCTCCTCGGGTGATGAAAAAGACGACAAGACTTTGGCTGTTCCAGCGTCGAAGAAGAGCAAGGAGAAAAGTTCCAAGACTTCGCAGTCGCGTCACCACACATCGGTCGGAGAAGGGAAAGCATCCCAGGAGGGGAAAGCAACCAGCGGCGGGGAACCACGAGCCGAACAGGACGACGAACAAGAAAAGGAGGAGAAAATACTGTCGCGATCGTGCTACTCCGAGGTCAGATCCTCCCCTAGTTTTAGCCCGGCTTCCCACCCGGGGGGTCCGCCGGGCGTCGGGGCTCCTTTGGAACCCAAGGTGGAGAGGAGGGAGTACCTGAACGTGGCGAAGGAAAGAGGCAAGGAGGAAGGAGGGAGGTGGAAGGAGCCCACATCCTGGAGGGTATGCAGGGAAACCAAAGAGTTCTCCTGTGGACTCGGGGATATGTTTGGCTACCACAGTGATTACAAGCATTGATTCCCTCCCATTCTCTACCACCCCCCCCATCAAAATTCGATACTCCGATCCTACACTAGTATAGAAGAGTCCGCTTAGTAGTATTTTATTACACGAGAGTTCGGATACGTAAGTTTTGCTCGAGAATGTATCACTATAGTAGGACTACGAGAACTACCGTGTATGCCATATTATAAATTATGTAGCAATTTAAAGAGAAAGTTAACTTTTTTTATTTTTTTTTGTTGTAAAATACTGTGTGCGTCCCTATAAGCAGGTATTTTGAGATCAGATTACAGAATTTGCAGGTTCCATGGCCCAATACAGACTTTATGTTAAGAATTTTTTAAGTTTAAGTGAAACTAAAATATAATTTTAAATGAATTCTACTGGACGTACTAATTAATTACTAATTTCGTGAATTACTAATTTGGATTTGTAAAGCATTATGAACCGTTAAAGATATTATGTGTCAGAAAGTGCATTTGGGTCAGAGAAAACCAGTTGCTTGGCGCTCATCTTTTTTTTCAATGCAGAGCAGTAGAGTAAATAGTACTCTTTCTCTGGCATCTTTCCCACAAGCGTGTTTTCTCTCATTGCCTATCTTGGTGTACACGAAAAGGAAAGAAAGGGCGACAACGAAGGGAAGAGTTGCAGCAACACTTCATCCTGCCTGTGGTGTCTGTTGCGTAACGAGTTGTGCTGGAGGCAATTAACTTACGGCGAGAAAAGAAGTGTTTGGTCTCCGTGGATTAGACAAAGAAATTTTCCGTGAATGAGCACTGGATAAGCAGCAAAACAAATTGCTAACATTATTTCATACTAGTAATCATTGGGGCTGTGAGAAAAGATGGCGATATTTCCCCCTTATCTGTTCACGATAACGAAGGAAAGATGAAAGATAAGAGGTGTGGGATAGGAAAAAAGTGCTGTAATGGAAGCTTGTGGAAATGGTAAATCTAGTGCAGCAGTTCAAGCCGTGAAGAATACTTGAGTGTAATGCCCCAAGCGAAGGATGATAATCTGTGCGGAGAGGAAGACCAATACTCTGATTTAAGCAATTTCAAGAGATTATGCTACAGTTTTTGTGCAGTTCGAGGTTTGTGTCAATATTTCTGCTCCTTTCCGAACGGACCTTCCTTTCCCAACAGTGCAAGCCCAATCAGGGAGGAGAAGGGAACGTACTTCTTCCTGGAGTCCTCCCTCGCTGCTGCTGCTGCTGCTGCCATTATTGCTGCTGTTGCCATTGCCTTCTTCCTGCTTTGGGATGGGTAGGTGTGTCGTCTCTTCCGTCTGTCTGGGAGGGAGGGAAAGAGAGAGAGCGAGAGCTGATTGACCCCGCTCTTGTCCTCCTCGTCCGTCGACCGACCGACAGCTCACTCACTCACCTTGGCAACTCCGGGAGCGTCTGTTGTCAGTGGTGGTAGCCTCCTCGTGATGTCCTCCTCCGCCTCCTCCGTCAACTCATTCCGCTCCGCGCGGGAGGAGCACAGCCCGAATTCGACAGATGGCACCTCGCCCGATCCTGGAGGAGGAGGGGGAGTCGGCGTCGGCACCGGCGGTGGGCCCGGATCGCCCATCACCACAGGCACCCGCCAGCGCCTCCCGGTGCGCAAGTCCGACGTCAACAACACCAACTTCTGGTCCTTCCTGAAGCAGTGTATCGGGCGAGAGCTGAGCAAGATCACCATGCCGGTGCAGTGGAACGAGCCGCTCTCCTTCCTGCAGCGACTGAGCGAGTACATGAACTACGCCTACCTGCTGGACGTGGCCTCGTCGAAGCAGGACGCGGCGGACAGGCTCAAGTACGTGGCCACCTTCGCCGTCAGCTCGCTCGCCGCCAACATCGACCGCATGGGGAAGCCATTCAACCCGCTCCTGGGGGAGACCTACGAGCTGAAGGGTCACGGGTTCAGGATCGTCTGCGAGCAGGTGAAAGGCAGCACTTGGAAACAGAAAGGAACTACCTACGATATACAAACTTTTAAATTCAGGTCGGGCACCACCCTCCGGTCTCAGCCTTCTACGCCTCCAGCGACGAGGGGAACTTCGTCTTCCACGGCTCACTCTACCCCAAGGTCAAGTTCTGGGGCAAGTCCATAGAGTTCCAGCCGAAGGGCACCATGACGGTGACGCTCCCGCGCTGGGGCGAGACCTACTCGTGGAACAACGTCAACTGCGTGGTTCACAACATCATTGTGGGTTCGCTCTGGATGGAGCACCAGGGCACCATGGAGGTCAGGAACCATGTGACTGGGCACCGCGCAGTCATCTCGTTCAAGCCTGGAGGCTGGTTTTCGGGTAAAGATTAGGAAATCTTGATCTCATCTACGTATTACGTATCTAATGTTAGCATGTACGGTAGTACGTAGTAGGTACGTACAGTACTGGATCTGTTTGACGGCTTTTTCCTACATGATTGATGACATTCAACACATATAGAGTTTATCATTCCTACTCGTATTAACATAATAAGTACTATTCTTGATAAATAGTGCTACGTAATGCAATTTACTATGTAGTACACTTGTATACTCACAGTGGGAGAAATAGTGTTTTAGGGGACTCTCGTAAAAACGCGTTTATTGTAGCGGTATGCATACGGCAGATTGTCATCATTTATTGTCGATAACTCGTGCCGCAGGCAAGGACGACCTGCACATAGTGGAGGGCTTCATCGTGGACAGCGACGGGGAGAAGCTGAGCTTCCTCTACGGGCGTTGGACCGAGTTCCTGTGTGCAGCCCGCGTGGACGGGCTGGAGGCGCTCTTCGATCACACAATCAGACTGGAGAAGGTGGAGAACAGCGGCGCGGGGCTGCCCAAGCACGAGCCGTTCATCCTGGGGGCCGTGCCCAATTCCAAGATATTGTGGCAGGTGAGTTTTGTGGGTTGAGAGCTTGGGAGCATACCATTATCATTCTACACTACGGGAAATACAGTAGTAGGGAGAAGTACGTGTACAACAATTGTAACGACTTATTTCTAGTATGCACAAAGTAACCTCATCTGTTTCTAAACATATGACATGACACGCTTGCTTGTCCTCCAGGCCGATCCTCGCGCGGAAGACGCGGCCGCCTACTATCACTTCTCCCCCTTCACGATGGGCCTGAACGAGCTGACGCCGGGCATGGAGCGCACGCTCTGCAGGACCGACAGCCGACTGAGACCGGACATCCGCGCGCTGGAGGACGGGGACCTCGACCGAGCCTCCTCGGAGAAGGAGAGGCTGGAGAACAAGCAGAGGGACTTCAGGAAGCCCTTCAAGGGGAAGAAGGAGGCCGAGTGGTGGACGCCCAGCTGGTTCGAGGCCACCGCCGGCGAGGAGGCGGGCGGCGGGGTCATCGGATGGCGCTTCAAGGGAGGATATTGGGACAGGAAGTTTGAGAATGCGCCCGACATTTTCTGAGGGAGGAAAAGGAGCGTGCCCCCCTCCCCCACCTTCCACTCGACCTCGCTGGGTCTCTCCTCTCACAATGTTCTAAGAATGAGGGAGAGAGAGCAGCGCTGGAAAAAAAAGAAGTCGAGTATGTAAGAACAGTCAGAGGACACAGCAACTTCCCGGTTGACCGATACAAGTCGATTAAAGAAAAGTGCCAGGAATCCTTTCGCAAGCTGAACATGAAGAAGATTTCTCTCGAGGAGTCCTGCCTACATAACACTGCAGGTGATTGTGGTGGATCTGTCTACTGCTCGACCACGACCTTTTTTTTTTTATTGTTCGTGCGAGATGTGATGTAGGTATGACTTTTTTTGTCTCCTCTCGTGGTCGCGGTCATATCTGACTTTAGCACGCAATCGAATTGGAAAGTGATCTGCAAGAGTGGTCCAGTGGTCCAGATGGAGATGGAAAAAAAAGTAGAATTATTGATCGGCCATGACAACAGCCAACCGCAAGTATTCGAGGATGATCTGTGCTTGCTTCCCAAGACCTATCATTTTTCTTTGGCTTAACTGCTTCTGTTTTTTAAAGCAACTGTAATCACGCACGGCTAGTGACGGCGGCAGCACACTTGCTCACGTTACGTTACACGTTACACCTAAACTTAGTCTTCATTTTGTGGGTGTTGCATAGAAAAAAATACCGCACCGATGAGGCCATAAGCACTCGTGCCCGTCAGATCAAGGCTCTACTGTGTCTCCCGAGGAAAAGGAAACCAAGACTTAGCTTAGCAGAAACATAGTCATCGAAGAATAGCAGAGACCAAGGTGTTTTTTTTTTTTTTCCAATAAACCGATGTTCATTTCGCCACCGTTCGCAAAGTGCATAAGGACAGACAATGAAGAACAGTTGTACACACTAATCCAAGAGTGATAACCAAGTCCACAGAGCGGACCGAGTTTACATAGAAAAACACCGAGTGGAACAAATGTTTGCAAGGAGATAAAAAAAAATAATATATCGTTTATAAGTTGACCCGATTTAAAGGCCAATCCTTTTTATTATAGTACGCTAACGCATGCGTTGTAGATGGCGACTTCGGGAGGCAGTGGGGGAAGAGCGGCTGAGGAAGAAGCTTCTTCATCCAAGGGCGTCCGCTTTGGCACGGAGGAGGAAGACGACAAGCTGCACGACAACAAGATCAAGGTCGTACCGTCCGTCCCAGGAAAAGCCATTGTCCACTGTGGCCTTCTCAAGGTAAAGAGAAATAATTTTACCACAGTGGAAGGATACTGATTTTTCCTTCTTCTTCAATGAGTTTGGTGGCGGTATATCGTTGACTGGTTCACAGACACGGCCTTCTTGTTGACGTGTTCGTGCTTCTTGACGCGCGGCTTGTTTGACATCGCCAGATGGTAATCCACCCGTCCCTTCCTGTTGCCACCATGGTGATGGATCTCCTTCTTCTCGAAGAACTGGATGGGCTGGGGCTTCTCGTCAAACTGCGTCTCGATGTCGCGCTTGATCTCCTCTGCCAGCTCCCAGTTCTGCGCTATGATATTCTTGACGACGTCCCTCCACAGTCGCCGCGATTCGTAGAAGGACTGCTGGTGCACTGGGTAGGTGATCTTCTTCTCGATGTTCTGCGACTTGGGGTTGTAGAAGACAGCGGCCTCGCCCTCCTCGCGCTCCACCATCATCTCGCCGTTCCACTTTCCCGTCACCTTGAAGATGGCGTTGGTGCCCTTCTTCACCGAGTACACAAAGGCCTGGACGCGAAAGCGGTCCACCAGCTTGGGGTTCGGAAAGCGGATGACGCAGTGGTAGCCGGTCTGCTTGCACACGATCCGGGAGAAGCCGGCAAAGTCCACCTGGGGCTCGTTCAGCACATTCTTGGCCCTGTTGTTGGGCAGCGTCATGAGGTACTCCTCGCCGAACTCGTCGAGCGTGACGGTGATGACGCCCTTGCTGAAGATCTTGACCTTGTCGATCAGGTTGCAGCAGCACCCATACACCAACTTGGCCTGCGTCTCGATGGTGCCCGCCAGGTAGACCTTGCTGTAGGAACACTCCGCATAGAACGCGCTGATGGGCGGCCGCCTGGAGATCTGCTCCGCGATGAACCTCACGTCCTTGGCGTCCTGCGTGGACATGAGTCCGGTCGCGTTGTACTTCTTGCTGCCCGGGGAGAACGCCCTCTCCTTCTTCCTCACCTTCTCCCGATCGCACAGCTCCTCCTTCGTCCTCTCCCTCTCCAGCTCTTCCATCTCCCCGCGCACCCAGTAGTCCTCCGCGGGGCCTCCGGCATAGTCGGGCAGGGCCACGTTGCCCTCCTGCCGGTTGGCGGACGGCCTCCAGTTGCACCGGAAGCACTCGCCCTTCACCGAGTTGAGGGGCTTCTTGGCCGCCCCCACGAGGCCCCTCATCTTGGACAGCCCGGCCAGGTAGAACTTGAGCGTCCGCAGCATCCGCTCCTCCGGGTTCTGGGCCAGCGGGATCTCCACCAGCAACCCCGGCCGGATGAAGTCGGAGAAGACCTCCAGCAGGGAGCGGCACTCCAGCATAAAGCTGGGCAGCGAGACCTGCATCAGGGTCTCGGACCGATTGGTCAGCAGCTCGCACAGCACGTACTTGATGAGGCTGCCGTGCTCGCTGATGTCCGGGTCCTGCAGGAGCTCGATCTTCATATGCTCCTTGTACATCTCGTCGTAGTCGAACTTACGCTTGAGGGCAGACTCGGTGGGGTCGCGGGACGGGGTGCCGCCGCCCTCCCTCCTGCTGCTGCCCAGAGGGGGGCTCTCCGCCAAGGATCCCCGCAAGTAGCTCTGCCAGTGCTTGTACTCCCGGTAGGACTTGTGGGACATCGGCGGCGTAGAGCCCTCCCCCGGACGGTTCTCATCCTCGGCACTCTTAGAAGTAGCTGGCTTCAAGTCGTGGCGTTTATCTCCGGAGTCCTCCAGGGACTTGCTGATCTCGATCCCACTTAATAGTATTCGGCTGTTGGATAAAGAGGCACTGATTGGCTTCAGCTCCCTTTCGGACTTCCACCAAGGCCCAGTAATTCTGGTTGGTGCTTTCAAGCCTTCCTTGTCACTATCCATCACGTTACAATTTCGTTATTTTTATACACACTGTGGTTTCACATATTTTGTTTAAAATTTGAAAAAAACTTATGCTTTAAGGGAAGTCTCAAGTTGGCAGCCGAAAAGAACGGGCTCCAATAAGTCGACATTTCTTCTACTCGTCATTCGGGCCTGGATGGCAATTCTTTTTAACAGGCAGAGACTTACAGCTATCAAAGATGAAAGATCTGATTTTATCACTTATCACTTATCACCGTCTAGTTCTTATTTACTTATCATAAATGAGTTATAAATGTGCACTTAGGTGAACATTTTACGATTAGTTACTTCAGATAAGTAAGATTTCAGTAGTGTGCATCATGAGATTTCCCAAAAAATTATACAGTACAGTACAACAATACGCATCATGTGATTTCCCATAAAAAGTCGAAAAATGTGCACCTTGTGATTACCCATAAAAAATGAAATGATTTGCACCTTTTGATTTCCTTGAATAGTTATTGCACATTACGTTTGCTTTATCCATCTCCGATAAACTACTGTAGTCACTGAATGTTGCTTGCTCTACTACTACAGGTTCATCATCGCTATCATTTGACTTTCAACATCCCGAAAAATCTCTTGCCTCGATCGCAGAACGTCACTGTCGAGATTAGCGAGCCACCGAACCCTAACTGCAGGCGAGTACCATAGTCTACAAATCTTACCACGTGGATGAGGAGTGCTTAGAATTTGGGGCAAACGCAGGCTGTTAAACATCGCGGACTCCGCCGACACTGACACTGACGTCTCGTTGACGGTGGATTTAACGGCGCACAAGGAGAAGCTGCAGAAGGAGACGGTGACGCTGGTCGACGGAGGAAACGCCGCCAACAGGACCACCTTCATCTTGCAAGCAAGAGTTCTGGGTAGGTCATTTCTGCCATTATACGTACACTAGACACTACGTAGAAAGGCCAAGTGAGTAAAGTAACAATGCCATGTAATGTACATACTGTACGTACAGGCAGGGGCAAGGGCACCCCAATGCTGAAGGATGGCGTTCAAATGGTGGAGGCACTGCCAAATCCAGACGACACCGACGTTGCCTCCGACTGGAAGGGATTCTGACTGTTGGTGTAATAGGTAGTAGAACACCTGGAAGAAGAGAAGGAGGTCCTGTATACTATTTTGTGCAAGTGAAAAGTGATAGTAACGATCTCTCATGTACTAATAGTACTAGAACTAGTACTACTACATGTTACTATGTGAGCAAACGGTTTTCCAGACGAATGGAGAAAAATTTCAATAATCTGCATACTAGATGTACTTTCTCAAGAGAAATACATAGCATCAGTATTTACCACGTCTCGTGTTACGGTAACACATAGTCTTGTGGCCTGCAAGACTATAAAAAGGGCAGAGGTTGTTAGAAAGAGAGATTAAGCTCATTTTCTGCTGCTTAATTCAAACTGATGAGGTTTTCTTAGTGCAAATTACTTTAGTAATTGAGTGCGCAAGAAAGGAGAGATCTCGTTCCTACAACGTAGTGCAGCAAATACGTGAAGTTTCGATTACTGGTCTTCATACTTCTGGAAAAAAAAAATTGAAGCTGCCTTATGCTAGTATACCATCTATTTTTGAAATTGTACACTCGAGCGTGTTATTATTGGCGCTGGACGAGAAGTGGGAACAGGACGATTCTGTGGAGGCCTTTCTTGCTCGAAATTAAGCAAGTTGCCATTACCTTTTCCTTTTTCATAAGAAGAAACACGTACGTAATTATAAAACTAGCTAGAAACGTCGCCACTCTGTACTATATTTATTTTCAGCAGCATTATTCCAAAGCAGAAAAATGAAACGCGTGCATGCATGGAAGATCATCGTCTCACCCCCCCCAAAAATTGCTTCAAAATGTATCTCACAGCAGGTTTTTTTTCTCCTATCGACTCAAATCACACCGTCTGTTAGTGACGCAGGATCGTCGTCGTCTCCCCCACTGCCGCTGCCTCCGCCGTCTCCGCGCCGTTGGCGGCGGCGGCGGCGGCGGCGGCGGCACTGGCGTTGTTCACCCTGTTCCCTGCTTGCGCCGTTGCCATAGCCGCCGCCGGCGTCTCTGACCTCTCCTCGTCTCCCGTCCTGGAGGGCGGCGCCAGAGCGTTCCTCCTCTTCTGGATGTAGTCGTACTTCTTCTCGGACACGTTCTTGCGCTCCTTGGCGAAGTACAGGAGGAAGAACTCGCCGATCACCGTGGTGATGCCTACGGAGCAAAAAAGAAGAAAAAAGGTTGGTTGGTTCTTTTTCTAAATTAATACAGGAAACTGACAGATGTCAACGGAAAGAAAACCTCACCCAACAGAGCGAGTCCGTTTCCCACGTTGAGGACGGTGTTGCGTAGGGAGAATTTTCCGGCGATTCCATCAACGGTCACCACAAATCTGCATTTTTTTAAAAATGCATTTTTCTTTTTTGAAGTTACTACATAGACTTGGTTAGCGTCCAACCTGAGTCCGTAGGCTTTTATGAGGGTCCTCCGGTCGTTCTCGTGAAACAAGGCATGCCGGAAATTCCAGCGGAAATCCAAAATACGAAATTCATACCTATGAAAAAAAAAATGTTCCGTAAATAAATAGTTTTGCAGGCCACGGTTTCTTTTTTTTTTTGTCCTTATCTCCATTTACTTTGGCAGACAGTTAGACATGAAGTCCGTGTCCAAGTTGCAGTTCCAGCTGATGGAGATGGAGACGACTCCGCCCTTCTTGCTGAGCTTCCCGAATTCTCCCCCGGCCAGCCTGATGATGTCGCCCAGCCAGAAGATCTGCCCCAAGGGGTTGCTCTTCTTGTCGTACAGGGTCGGTCGGGGCCCGGGGATCACGTTGTTCCTGTACGGGAAAGGGACGAGCAGGATTTTATTCTCCTTCCGACAAACTAACTTTTTTTTCCTACTTCCCCCTCTTTTTGACCGGGGAGAGAAAGAGAACAACTTTTTTTTAACCTAAACGTTAACAATGGAGGGTGCAAACGAGGGAGCCACTTGAATTGAGCACATTTGGGTAGACACTCACAACTTTTCTTCTTCTCTCTCCATTTAGTCAACTGCAATGCCGATCAGTGCAGGATTCTCTGAGTTAAATGCAAACATTTAACGTAATAATAGCCTTTCACCCCTTCATCAAATGTGAGAGAGCGTGTACTGTAGAGAAATGCAATAATGGCCACCACCAGCTAGCTTTCGTCAGAACATGGAGCGCTCTAGGCAAGTTTAAACACAAGAAGAAGAAAGCACGTAGCGTAAGAGCATGAGGAATCCCCCCCCCCAAGTATAAAGGGTCTCAGTGCCCGACGGGACTTTTAAACTTACGAGCGTAACAAATTTGCGAAAAAAATAGCGACATCTTGTACTTGGTATGCTAATGACATGTTCCATTTACATGTTTAAAGCTGAATTTGTTACGCTCGTAAGTTTGAAAGTCCCGTTGGGTGGCGGCGCTACCTCCGGTACTGCGGCCCGAAGAACGGGAAGGCGATGGAGTTCTTGACGAACACTGTGTACTGGTCCACCCTGTCCATGAGCAGCGCGTTGGGGTCGTTGTGCGCGGAGAGGGGCATCCGGTCGTCCTCCACGGGGCACCAGGAGAAGATCTCGCAGACGCGCACCGTCAGGGCAAGGTCGCGGTCGCTGGGGACGCACCTGTCCGGGGGGGGGGGGGGGCGGGGGGGGGGGAAGGAGAGGGGCCGTAGGAGTTATATGAGAGACGCATGCTAAGTTAACTTTGTCCAGGCAACAGCCGTTGTTTCTTTTAGGTAGAAAGGAAGACTGTGTAAGTAACTTACGATTGGGTAGACATGTAAATGTAAAGTTATGGTAAAATAACAACAAAAGTTAGCTACTAGGGCGGGGGATACTTTTTTCTGCTATTTTTGAGGTTGGCCAAAAATTTGACTCGCGATTCTCCTGCCATGTCAGGGCTCCTCTCTCCCTATTTTGAAAAGTTTCATCTGGTGACGTACTGCGTCACACTCAAAGTCCCTAACTTTGCCTAGCTTCAGATGTTGAAAAAAGGTTGCCAGCAGGTTATGTTGGCATAAAAGCAAACTTTTAAGCATAACATTTTTATTTATAGTGTCTGTTATAGCCATATGCCAAAACCAAGGAAAGTTACTACTTGTATTATAACTCAGTTTAAGTGCATGCTGACTTCATCAATCGTACCAGATTATCAAATTTGTCTTGATTCCAACGTGATCCCAACGTGAAAATGCTAATCCTTTACTCCATCCAAATTGCTAACATCCACCACTAATTGTGCTTTACGGCAATATAACAATACATAGTAAAGTAATGGTATTGCAGTGGCAGCTCTTTAAATACCACTTTTCAACCGGTATAAGAAATGGTGCTTCAACTGCCTTTGAGCGGCTGCCGTTGAAGTACCGCTACTTTTGGTGCCGGTATACAGTATCTATCTATATATACCCCACAGTTCAAAAATTATGTCGCAACTCTTTTTTTTCAATTTTTTGGCTGAAAAGGCAGAATTTGGCAGAGTTTACAAGCCAAAACAAGAGCTTAGAGGAATA
>JAAUYM010020145.1_pt1 | contig 17694 bp, 17 predicted proteins | sample 7278001 | NCBI WGS metagenome assembly JAAUYM01 (sample SAMN14350224, study PRJNA611818) | marine sediment metagenome | isolation source: surface marine sediment (1.8m) | place: French Polynesia: Moorea | collected 2018-08
ATCTACGACCAGGCCAAACTGGAGCCTGCCATTGCGCCGCGTCGTCAGGATCTCGCCTACCAGTTTGAGCGACAGGGTTATTTTATCGCTGACACCCACTCACACGTCGACGATATCATCTACAACCGAACCATGTCGTTGCGAGATAGCTGGGCTAAGATTGAGCAGCAACAGAGAGGCTAGTTGAGCACCGTGATTGAGCTGGTCAATCGCGTTTTATCCTTTTGCTCAAGCAAGTGCCTGTTCCGCCTGGCCCGGGGCCTGGCGTTTATCCTCCGTCATACCGGTAACCAGATATCGCGCAAGACCCGGCAAAGTATCCGCCTGTGTTTTAGCGATATGAATGAGCAGCAACAACAGCAGCTGATCAATGATTCAATTGTGCATACCTGCTGTTCATTCACCGAGCTTGGTTTACTCTGGCACCAATCTATGGACAGGGTTTTAACCCGGCTGGTCGAGCAGGATATCGATGAAAGTTTTTTTTCTGCGAGCAAACCCCGCATCATCATCGCCCCACATCATGGCAGCTGGGAACTGCTGAACCTGTGGCTGGCGCATCAGCTTGAATTGATATCATTGTATGAACCGGCACGTACACCGGCACTGGATCGCTACATCCATCAATCCAGAAGTCGCAGCGGGGCCAGGCTGGTACCGGCGAATACCAGCGGATTGCGTAGCCTGTTACAGGGCCTTAAACAGGGCGCCAGTTGCATGGTATTACCCGACCAAAGACCTGGGCGAAAAAGCGCTTATGTCGAGGCTGATTTCTTCGGTATCCCCGCGCCAACCTCGTTACTGGTCAAGAAACTGCTGACCAAGGTGGATTGTGATGTTTTCATCGCCGCAGCGACCCGTAATCTACTACAGGGGAACTATTCGTTGCGGATAGAAAAACTGGAAAGTGACAGACTAAAGGACGAAGACAGGCTAAGCGCAGCCTACATGAACGAGAGTATTGAAAAATTCATCAGCCAGAATATCTGTCAATATCAATGGGCTTATCGTCGTTTCCGCGGCAGAATGTATACGAGAGGATAAACGACTCGTGGCCTCAATCTGAGACCATCTTGACTTCCTGGGGATGCTGGATGCCGAAACCCTGGGCATAATCCACACCCAACTGCTTCAGGCCATCGATCAATTGCTGGGTTTCAGCATATTCGCCGATGGTTTTAAGACCCGCCTCATGCCCGATGTTATTGATCGCGTTGACGATCGCCATGTTCATTTTATCCTCGGCCATGGTTTTCACGAACTCACCATCAATCTTGATGAAATCAACTGGTAAAGTTCGCAAGTAGGAGAACGAGGACATACCGGTACCGAAATCATCCAGGGCCATGCAGCAGCCCAGGTTGCGCATTTCATAAATAAATTCCAAAGCCGTACTCAGGTTGGATATTGCAGAAGTTTCGGTAATCTCGAAACAGAGCTGTTGTGGAGATACCTGGTATTGGTCAATCTTCTGTTGGATATAACCGGTCAAGTCATTGTGACTAAGCGAGGTGCCGGACAGGTTGATAAAAACCAGTACATCATTCTCCAGCTTTTTATCAGTTGCCAGGAACTGCAAAGTTTTGTCGATTACCCAACGATCGATCTGGGTCATCAGGTTATAGCGTTCGGCGGCAGGGATAAAAGTACTGGGTAGTACCAGGCTGCCATCCTCATCGACCAGACGCAGTAATATTTCAAACATGGTTGATGCTTTATTTGCACCATTCAAAGACAGGATTTTCTGGCTGAACAGACGAAACCGGTTTTCTTCGATGGCCTGATGCAATCTTGAAGCCCATTGCATTTCATTCTGCCGGCTGACCAGTGATTCATCATCCGAGTGATAAACATACAATCGATTCCGGCCCTGGTCCTTGGCCGTGTAACAGGCCACGTCGGCCGCACTCATGACATCGGTTAAGCGATGATAATGCTGATCTATCATGACCAGGCCGATACTGGTGCCGATAGCGAAGGGTTTCCCACTCCAGCTGAACTGAAATTGATTCACCGCAGCGATTAGATTAGCAGCGATCTGTTGCGCCTTGGACAATGAACAGTTTTCCAGCAAGATACCGAATTCATCACCGCCCAATCGGGCCAACGTATCGTTACCGCGAATGTGATTCTTGAATAACTGGGCTAATTGCCGCAGCAATTCATCGCCCGCTACATGGCCACAGGTGTCGTTGACGATCTTGAACTGATCGAGGTCGATATACAAAAACCCGTGCTTCACATCTGGTTCGGTCAAGGCCAATAATTCGTTGAGACGTTCCTCGAATCCATAGCGATTGATGACACCGGTTAACGCATCATGATGTGCCATGTAGTGAATCTTGTGCTGGGCTTCACGATGTGCCCGGCGATTGTCGGCCTCGCGCAATTCACGATCGATGGCAGGTACCAGGCGCTTCAGGTTGTCTTTCATGATGTAATCATGCGCACCAGATTTCATTGCATCCACCGCCACTTCCTCACCGATACTGCCGGAGACGATGATCACCGGGATATCCTTGCCGCTATTCTTGATCGAGCGGATCGAGTGATCTGAGCTGAATTGTGGCATATTGTGATCGGTAATCACGATATCCCAGGACTTTTCCTGCAGTGCAGCGAGCAAGCCGTTTTCATCATCGACCCGCTCAGAAACAACGTCATAGCCTCCCTTGCGCAGTTGACGCACCAGCAATAGCGCATCATCTTCGGAGTCTTCGACAATCAACACATGCAGTAATTTTGACATTTTGGATCAATGGCTGTCTCTGTTGCCGGGAAACTCATTGAGCACCAACCAATACAGGCCAAGTTGCTTGACCGCATCCATGAACTGATCAAAATCCACCGGTTTACGGATATAGCTGTTGGCCCCCAGTTCATAACTGGAAATCATGTCGGCCTGTTCATTGGATGTGGTCAGGACAACCACCGGTAACAGCTTGGTCCGCTCATCGGCACGGATTCTCTTGAGCACCTCAAGACCGTCAATTTTAGGCAGTTTCAGGTCGAGCAGGATGACCTGGGGTTGGTTACTGGTATCACGCCCGGCATGTTCACCCTCCCCGAACAGAAAATCGATTGCCTGGACCCCATCACGGGCCACTACGACTTCATTCAGGATATTATTTTTCTTGAGTGCCCGGATTGTCAGCATTTCATCATCCGGATTGTCCTCTACCAGCAGGATCATTTTATCCATTATTTATACTCCACCCTTCCCAACATTAGTCAACCAAAGCAGACCTCTTTCTGGATAATTTAGCATATGCCTTCAGGATCGTAATCAATTTACGACAGAAGTTACTGATTTTCCGGTAAATTCATTAATTAGGCATGAATATACCTGACCTTGAGGGATACTGGCTTATTGGTTAAATCTGTGTTGTGAAGGATTGACTGGACAGGTGTCAGCCAGGTTGAGCTTGCTGTAAGGTTTCGCCTTGCTCGCGCATCTGTGCTTCGCATTGCTCAACGCTCAGTGGTCGGTTCAATAGATAGCCCTGGACTTCCTGGCAGCCGACCTTGCGCAGAAATTCGAGCTGGTACTCCTCTTCCACCCCCTCGGCAATAACCTCCAGGCCAAAACCCTGGGCCAGCGCGATGGTGGCACGGATGATTGCTTCATCATTCTGGTCTCGACCGATATCGCGCACGAATTCGCGATCTATTTTCAATCGATCCAATGGGAAGCGCTTGAGGTTGACCAGTGAGGAGTGACCGGTGCCAAAATCATCGATGGCCAATAACATACCGGTTTTCTTCAATCGGTTGATGGTTTCCAGGGCAATATCAGTTTGTTCGATGATCAGGCTCTCGGTAATTTCGCATTCGATCTGCTGAGCAAAATCAATCGCTCCCGTACGCTTCATGACCCCAATCAATTTTTGCGCCAGTTGGCCATCCATTAACTGGCGCTGGGATAAATTGAAGGATAAACGATTGAACTTTAAGCCGGCCTGGTTCCATTCAACTACCTTGCGACAGACCTGTTCAAACACCCACAATCCAATCTGTTCGATCTGGCCCGAGGATTCCGCGACCGGGATAAAATCTCCCGGTGGAATCAGTCCCTGCTCTGGGTGTTGCCAGCGAATCAACGCCTCGAAACCGGATAAATCCCGACTGCAGGAGGTGTACTGGGGTTGGAACATCAGGAAAAATTCCTCATTCTCCAGGGCATTGGTAATCTCGTATTCCATCGTAATACCGGCGACCGCCGATTCCAGATATTCACTGGTAAATAACTGGTGACGGTTGCGCCCCTGATTTTTAGCCGCGTACATTGCAATGTCTGCGTGTTTGATCAATTGCTCGACATCTGCGCCATGTTCGGGAAATACGGAGATTCCCACACTGGTGGAAATATTCAATTCATGTCCCATGATATGGAAACTCTTATCGAATACGCGCAGGATCTTTTCCGCGATACGGATGGCCTGTTCCTGATGCCGAATATCATCGACCAGTACCACAAATTCATCCCCACCAAAACGTGCCACAGTGTCTTCGATCCGGCAAACCCTTATCAGACGTGACGCCACCTGGTACAGCAAACGGTCACCCACCCCGTGGCCAAGCGAATCATTAATGGTTTTGAAACGGTCCAGATCAAGAAAAAACAACACCCCTGAGTAATTATGGCGTTGCGCTTTGGCGACTGCCTGACGCAGGCGTTCTTCGAGTAAACGCCGGTTGGGTAAGCCCGTCAATACGTCATGGGTTGCCAGGTGCTCGTAACGTACCTGGGATGATTTGATCTCGGAAATATCGGTCAGGACTGCAACCATGTATTCGGTTTCATCCTGTTCGGTTTTCTTACTATCCATGCTCAACAGGATATCGGTAAGATCGCCCTTTTTATGATGTATGATGAGCTCTTGTTGAAAGTGCCCCAATTCGAGCGCATTGTAAAAGATATTCTGGTACTGTTTGCGGTCTTGCTCATGGCGCAGGAAGCCCTGCCCCTCATTGATAAGTTCAGCCACGGAGTAGCCGGTCATATCTGTCACGGCCTGGTTGGCATAAAGTACCCTGTGATCGGCATCCATGATCACAATACCCTCGGTGGCGGATGACAGCACCGATTCCAGCAGTTTCTGCTGGAATCCGGACTGGACCCGATCAGTGATATCACGCGAAAAAAACAGAATACCGCGCTTACCGTTCGGCAATTCTCCCATTGCCACCGCCCTGCCCTCGAAATAGAGACTGCCACTTGGCACCTCCAGTTCGTATTCAACGACTTGCATGTCACCCTTTTGCAAGGCCCGATCCAGGCACTTTTTGATTGAGCGGGCCGGTTTTTTGGGTAGGACATCCATCATCGCCTGGCCGAGGATTTCCTTTTCCGGCTTATACAGATTTTCCTTGTTGCCGGCGAGTAACTCGATAATGATACCGTCTTCGTCGATCAGGAATAATAGATCGGGAAAAGCGTTTAATATCGCCGATTCACGGGTTTTGTAGGTTTCCTTGAGACGTTGGTAAAGCTCCTGCATCTCGGTCGAGGACAGCGACAGGCTGCGCTCGAGGACATACCGATCCTGATCGGACTGTTGATAGCTCCGGTCGACACTATCCAGAAATTGTTTCCAGTTATCAGCAGAAGGGAAAGTGTCGGGATCAAGTCCGGCTTTTTTTAGCTGTCGTTTTAAGAGGTTATGCACTTCCGTGTTCCGAGATCAGGGTCAGGGTCATGGTCTGGTTGTGCAGATCACAACGTCCACTGGCCAGGGGCGATATTTCGCCGTACGAATAGAAGCCGATCTGACTGGTATTCTGCGGGAATACATCATCGGTCGCTTCAATTTCCTCTTCCGCTCGCTGACCCAATACCAGCCTTCTACCGACGCAACTGATGGCGATATTCAAATGTGGATTATCATCGCTGATGTCGCCCAGCGCCTGCTCGGCTGCCTTCGAGGCACCATCGATCAATCGATCAAAATTTGCATGCATTAATTGCACATAAGCACCCTCGGGAATATCACCAGCAAAGGTAATCGACTGTTCATCTTCATCCACCGCCAGAATCGTGCGCACGGTCTTGCCATCGATCTCTTCATCATTCTGGATCGCCAGCGGGAACAACAGGCCAGTGGAAGGCAAACCCTCCGCCAACTCACCGAGGTATTGCTTGTACAGTTGCAGCGCGGGTTGCCCGTCCAGCTCATACAACACATTTTCCTTGGCCCGGGTGACTTCACGATTCGGACCCAGTACATCCCAGCCACCACGTGAGCCATGTGAAATGCTGAAGGCGTCACCATAAAATCCGACCGCGGCAACATGGTTCTCCAATAACTCATGCCCGGAGTAAACCCAGGTGTGATCGAAACGATCACCATCTCCGGCCAGGCCGCCGGTGATAATCACATCTTCCGGCAAACTGCTACTTAAACCCTCGACCAGGGCACTGCCATTGACATGCAGACCATCCGACAGCACGAATATCGCGCGCAGACCGGGTTTATCCAGTTTTTGCGCCAGTTTCTGACCGGCCTGTAATGAATCCGCATTATCCTCGACCTGTTGAATCGCCTGGTCGAGTTGGGTATGGTCAAAATGCACCAGCGCGATACTCAGGGTTTCGTCGCAGATATCCTGCTGATAAATCTCACCGGCACTGGAGCAGCCGATGGTTTTACTATCCGGATAGGCCTTTTTCAGGTCCTCCATCGCCGGCTCAATAATCTCCTGCTCGGAAGTGCCAAACAGGATGACCAGGGTTTTTCCGGAGTCGAGTTTGGGGTCCAGTTCCTGTTGCCATCCCTGGTTGCGGGTATATTGATTCAGAATGATTTCCACAGCACTAAGCCTCCATCTAGATCGGGGTTTTTACATGTATAGTAAATTTTCGGCAGAACTCTGGATTTATTGAATTATTTCATAGGGATAAGGCTTTATGGCTAAGCCCCGATGGCGCCTGAACTGGCGAGGTTTGGTTCTAGAGACGGCGTTTAAGGAATTCGATGGCTTTCTGTTCCGATTCGTTGCCGAACAGATACATCCCGAAGTGCCCCTTGTTCAACGCCAGATGGGTTTCATGTGGCACACCTTTTCGGGCCAGGGCCTGGGCCATGAAATCCATTTGGACCGGATCCACCAGGGTATCTTCCGACCCATGATAGAGAAATACCGGCGGCGAGGCGGTTTGGACATGATTGACCGGTGACGCATCTTCCCAGCGTTCCGGACTCTGCGCATAGGGCTGGCCGATAAACTTGGTAATGATCGGTGATTCCGGCCAGTAACTAAACTTTGCCGGGGTCCCGCCAGATACGATGGCCTTAAGCCCGTACTCAGGGTCCAGGCCGGCACGCAGAATCAATTGGCCTCCTGCCGAGTAACCCCAGCCGCCGATCCGTTGCGGGTCGATTTGATAGCGCTCGGCATTGTCGCGCAGCCATTCAATTGCAAGCCTGACATCACTAACCGCTGCCGGGTAAGGGTGATATAGCGCCGAGCGATAGGTGATGTTGAATGCCGCTATGCCCTGTCGCGCCAATTGTTTGCTGATGGATACCATATCCCCGGAGCGTCGCACCCAGCCTCCGCCATGCACCACAACCACCGCAGCGACCGGTTGATGGACGTCTCGCGGCAGGTACAACTGGCCTTGCAGCGGTTCTACCTCCTCGGTAAAAATCGCCTCCTCATAACGTATCGATGGCGAGAGCACACTGCAGCCACTGACGGTAAACAGCGTGATGATAAGCAATAGGGTCCGTATATTAGTCATTGGTTTCATCGCTTTATCAAACAGACCCATCAACATCAGACCTCAACCAGATTGTCCCAGCCACAACCACATATACTGTCAATGAACTGTTGCAGTGATTTTCTGATTTGCTGCACGGCCTGGCCGGATGCCAAGATAAAATAGGCCCGTGGAGTGTAAGGCGCATAACGCAGGGCAAACACCTGGGCGACATCAGGCACCTGTTGCTTCAGTTGTTGAGCGCCCAGCTGTATCTGGGCGGGATGAGAGGCTTGTCGATGCAGATGTTGATAGACCACACAAACCTCCCTGGCATGGAAAAAATGCGCCACTTCATGGTAAAAGGCGTACTTGCCGGCGCGGGCCTGATGGGTTTGAGCGCAACTGCTAACCTCCAGCCCGTTATCGGGATCAAGCATTACCACATTGCAGTCATCGACCGCAGCGATCGCTTTTTGCAACCAATGGGCACGAGCCTCCCGACGTTGCTGTTTATCCTCGGCGGTCTGGCGGGGATAACGCTGATGGAAATCCAGTGGCTCGGAAAAATACACCGGCTGGTTGGGTAATAAACCTGCAGCCTCCAACGTCCGGATATCACGTTGCTTGTCGACGACCCTCCGCAGGCCCCCGACCAGCTCAGGGTCACAATCAGAGAACGCCGCATGCTGCAGGTAACTGGTATGCCTGCCATCATTGGTATGTGATTCATCCGGGTATAAATACCAGATCAGACCGATGCGATGGACATCCGCTGCAAACAGCTTGCGTAGCAAGACGAACTTGCTGTAATCACCAATATCGCCGGAATACCTGTTCTGCATATCAGACTCACTCGATAAGCATGTGTTCAGCCCGGGTCACGCCATGTAAGCCCCTGACCAGTTCCAGGTAATCAGGCTCATCCGCATCGATCAGGCCATGCCGGATCAGAAAATCCAGGTTAACCAGATTGCAGTTAGGCTTGAACTCATCGCTGTGGCGAATCAGTTCGAGCACCTGCGCGACCGGTAACAATTGGAATTCAGCGACTTCACCATCGGTATTTTCCGGCTCGAAAGTTTCCGGTAATTCCAGATCGTAGCAATACAGGGTATCGGGTTTGAGCCCGGTCTCGGTTTCCCGGCAATAAGAAACAGCGCCAACGGCCTTCGCGTTACGCACCAGGTCAGGTGGAATATTGGCCTCCTCCCTACATTCTTTCAGCAGGTTATCATGCAGGCTCAGGTTATCCGGCAGCCCACCAGCCACCAGGTTGTCCAGCATGTTCTGGAAACGAATCCGATCCGCAGAACGGCGCGCCGTCCACAACAGCAAACCCTGATCGCTGCGCACATAACCATTGAGATGCTGGCCAAATGTCCTGATCCCAAAATGGGTCGCCGCGCCGCGGTCAAGCCTGGCTAACAGCTGGTTGGGGCTACCCGCGGTTACCGCGAAGCTCTCATTCAGGTAGTGCTCAATCACCGCCTGTTGCCGCAGCTCTTCCACCACCTCGGTAAGGATTCGGCTGCGCTGCTCGATACTATCGGCCTCGGCAATAAAGGAGACACCGTCATCACTTATGGCAAAATAATGCGGCCATTGCCTTAGCGCCTCGACCAGTTGATGTTTAATAAAACCAACCTGTTGTCCTGCGATATACCAGGGCAGGAAATGATCCGGGTCCCATCGATTCAGGTCATGAATATGGCGTATTAAACCCTGCTGAGGTACAGGCATGTTCAACTCGAGATCGGCTTCCTGGAAGTTTGCTATTTTCGCTGAAATCATCATGCATTGCACTTGGTCGGAGTGGTCACCAGGGCAGAACCTCACCATCGAACGACCAGAATTTCCCTGAGTGCGCCGGGGCCAGACGCTCGATAACCTGCATCATGTAGGAGACCGATTGGGCCGGCTCGAATAACTGGTCGCTGGGAACATTCTTGTGGAACGGACTCGACAACCGGGTGTTGGTGGTGCCTGGATGCAACGCCGCTACCGTGACATTCGGCAGGCTGCGCTTCCACTCGATGGAAAGGGTTTTCAACAGCATATTAAGCGCCGCCTTGGAGGCGCGGTAACTGTACCAACCACCCAGATAATTTTCCTCAATACTTCCAACCCGGGCTGAGACGGTGGCAAATATGGCCGGACGCTTATGTTTGAAATGGGGCACCATGTGCTTGGCCAACAGCAATGTTGGTAAGGCATTGACCGCCATACTCTTGAGAAAATAGTCGGGATCGATTTGTCGGGTCGACTTCTCGGGTCCGTGCACTTCATCATGCAACATACCGACCGCATTGATACAAAAATCGATCTCATCGATTTGTCCGCAGAGGTTTTCGATATCGGCTTCCTGGGTGACATCGACCTGATGCCACTGGATCCGTGAATCAGCTTGCTCGGGAACCCGCTGGTGGTAGGTCGCATGGATGCTATCGATGTTTTCCTGTTGCAGAAAATGATCGATGAATGCCTGCCCTATGCCCCCAGAGCCACCTAGTATCAATGCGTTCATCAATAACTCCGATCATTGGCACCCGATGTAAGCCTGGTACTATAGACCAGCGCTTCAATCTTTTTACCGGGTTCCAGGTTGATATACTCCGAGCCGATAATGGTCCAGTCCAGGGATTGGAAAAACTTTCTCGCTGAATGGTTGAAACTCTCAAAACCAACCTGGGTATTGTTGAATCCCTTGTGCTTCAAATGCTCGATCGCAGTATCGAGTAAGCGGGATCCAATCTTGCGGCGCTGGTACTTTTTCTCCACCCATAACTCGTCGATGCAATTGGAAGCCACCGTAACCAGCCCAACCACACGCTCGCCCAGACAGGCCAACCATGCCAGGCCCTGTTTGTTGGCAAGATACCGATGAAAGTATTCGACTGTTCGCTCGTTGACGATATCGGCGGGTAACTGGTCCCGGTAGTTAACCAACCAGTTGTTGTGCAGAAAGTCACCGGCCTCTTTTAAGTTACTGTCAGACAACGGCCTGATCTGTAATTGTGGAAACGCGGAAACACTCATATTCATCTCTCCTGTTGCAATCTATTCGATTGAACCTACTCGGTATTGCAGGCATTGTCCTGACAACGTTTGGCCAGACGCCAACGGGCAAAATGTGTGTAGGCCCAGTTGGTCAGCGGTAGCAGATGCAGCCGGGTTAACAGGGTGGCAAGCCAGCGCATTGCGGGTAACTGCCTCCACATCTCGACGAACCCGTAGGCACCAATTTGCCAATTACCCTGGACATCGAGCACATGAAAACGTGCCATCGCCTGCTCCAAGCTCAGGTCATGTTGCTGCATTATCGCGGTGTTCTGGGTGATATCGACCCAGTCAATCCGGTTGGCTCCCCTGAGCCCCCGATAATGGTCTATCTCTCGACGACACATTGGGCAGCCACCATCGAAAAACACCTTGATGGCCTGGATCGATTGAACATCTTCGCTTGGGTTGGACATGCTGTAAGTTTGATCTCGGGTTTTAGTCAGTCAGCAACCGATCATCGCGGCGATTACGGCCGGGCACGGTTTTATATGACTAAGGATGTTAACCAGAGGGGGGTGAAGAAACTGTGAAATTTTAGTGAAGGAATAATGAAGTATGCGAACAGGTGCTTATTTGTCGCCCTTATAGCGTTATCGATGGTCAGGCGTTTTCGTCCCAGATCCGCTCCCATATCCAGTTCAGGCCATCCCAGTCACGCTGCATCGGCATACGCTCAACCGGTGCCGGCTGCGGATGTGGATTGGCCATCTCGGCGACCTTGAAGCTGAACACATAATCCGGTTCACCACCCATGCGCAAATCGGTGATCACGATATCGTTGTTTTTGAGGTTGGCGCTATAGAAATTCTTGGTGAACCATTGCAACCGCTGCACCGGCCAACTGTCCTGCAGGTTATCCAGTAGATCCAGTGAGCGCGGATATTGGGTGAAGCGAATATTCTTGTTGTCATCCAGTATCGAGTAGTATCCCTCGTAATAGTGTTCGTCATCTACCGCCAGCACCCGCCATAACAAGGAATTGAATGGCCCCGGCGTGGTCAGTACATGCTGGGCTGGAATCTGTTGCTGTTGCAACGAACTGGTTGCCGTATTGTCGACATGCTGTTTAATGCCCAGCGTCCACAGCAGGTAGGCGGTACTAAGGGATAACCCCACGACATTAGCGATGTGGCCAAACTTCTTATCATGATTACTGAACAAAACGAACAATACACCCACCAGTAGCGGGAGGGTATAAGCTGGATCGATGATGAATAATGTCGACCAGGTCATCGGCGTATCGAGCAGCGGCCAGAAAATCTGGGTTCCGTAGACGGTGAAGCTGTCTAGCAACACATGCGTTGCAAATACCAGATACACCATCACGTACAGGCGCCGCTGCTGTCTGGCGATGGTCGGGTGTAATTTGCGGATCAGCCAGACTATCAGCGGTGTAAGCAGGGCGAGGACAAACAACGAATGGCTGAAACTGCGATGATAGGTGAAATCACGTACCGCATCGCCCATGGGGATGAAAACATCGAGGTCGGGCAGGGTCCCGCACACCGCTCCCCACAAAGCAGCACGCCGGCCAATCTGACGTCCGGCGCTGGCTTCGCCGACCGCCGCGCCAAGCAATAACTGGGTTACCGAATCCATGCTGTTGTTGCTAACTCGCCTGGTTGCTTAAATAATTTATGTATATGCATACTGCCGGGATTCAAGTAACGCAGGGGATTAACAATAAAAAACCCGCGTATTTCACGGGTTTGCTCTGTTCTCATTCGGATAGGCTGGCTGACAGGTCAGACGATAAAACTAGGCATTGGCTTCACCGGGATATCTCAATGACAACCCAAGCTTGGCATAATGGTTGACGCAATTCTTGCCGGCATGCTTGGAATGATACATGGCCTGGTCAGCCTGATCGATCAGGCGTTCCGACAGCTCGTTATAATCCACCTCAATGTCCTTACTCGGCTGATGGGTAGAGACCCCGAAACTGCAGGTTACCGTCCGCTCCAGACCCTCGATCTCATTGATTGCCTCACTCAGGCGTTCTGCGGTCGAGACCGCTTCATGCAGATTGGTATCGGGCAAGATGACAATGAATTCCTCACCACCATAGCGGGCAACATAATCGGTGGTGCGGGCCAGGTTCCTCACCGCCTTGGCTACTTCCACCAATGCGTTATCGCCGGCAACGTGACCATGAGTATCGTTGTATTCCTTGAAATCATCCAGGTCGAACAACACCAGAGACAACGGAATTTTGAGGCGCTGGGCAAACATCAACTGGTTCTCCAACTCGGCAAACAAACTGAATCGATTGCCCAACTTGGTCAGGTTATCGGTATGCGCCATGGTCTTCAACAGCTTATTCTGTTCCGCAAGTTGCTCTGACTGCTGCATAATCTTTTGTTGAAAGTGCTGGCGACTCAACTCCCCTTCCAGCCACATCACCATCAACTTCATCGCATCGATATCGATTTCGGAAAATTCTCGAGTATGCGGGTTAGGACTGGAGAAATTCAGGGTTCCGTAGCGCTTGCCATCGACGGTGACCGGCATACCGATATAGGCTTCAAGCTGAAATGCCTCGTAAGCCGGATGGTTGTTGTACTCGGAGTCAGCCATATGTTCAATGCCGACAGGACCATCGGCCTGTAAAGTCAGCGCGCAATAGGTCTGGGCGAGGGTAAATTCGGCCTCATCTTCGAGAGGCATTTCTTTTGGTGAAACCTGGTGAACAACCTGATAAACATCCCCATCAATCCGGGAAAGGATGCCGATTTCCATACCGAAACGTTGACATCCGAGGGTCAATAATTGCTCTACCTGAGCAGGAAAACCAATCTCATGATGAGAGGTAATTTCATACAGCTCACGAATGACCTTTTCGTTTTCAGCCATTTCCATAGTAAGGTCTGCCTGTTTTAACCATTTTAATCAGTTGTTAGAGAATATAGTAAACTATTTGTCACTTTGGATGGAGTGTCCTTAGATTCGGACTGCCATTCAAGTCAACTAATCCGGGTCAGAATCTCTCACGTGCCAATTGATACCCAACAAATAAAGCAATAGGAAGGGCGCAATCAGCAGGCCAATGATCAGGATCATATGCACAACTGACAAATCCAGTAGACTGGTTCCCGGCGGATAAATTCCACGCAAGTGGATAAGATAGAATACAAGGGGAATGTAGAAAACAATAATGGTCAGAATGTTCAGGATATGCTGAAACACAGGCTTCTGCGGTTTTCCATCAACACCGCCAGAACCGGCAGGTAAAGAATTATTAATGGATTGTTTGCTTTGATCGGGCATTAACAGGCCACCTGGTTTATCGCATTAGTCTAGGTTTGTAGTACAAAATATCGACAACTGACTGGATCTCTTTAAAAAAACTTCACAAAACCAAGGATTTAGCGTAATTTTTTGCAAACCAATCCAGGTTTTTTAAGCCAACTCAACGAAATAAATTTAGCCAGGGATCGTGTAATGTCTGCATGGATACGCTACCAATACCAGGGAAAAACCGGTTTCGGCACCTTAACGGGGGAAGAGATTGCGGTTTACCAGGGAAACCTGTTCGAACATCCGACCGCCACGGGCCAGACCCTGTACCGCCAACAGGTTAGCCTGCTGGCTCCCTGCCATCCCGGCAAGATGTTGGGGCTGTGGAACAACTTCCACCAGCGCGCGGAAAAGGAAGGGCTGACCAGACCGGAACACCCGCTTTATTTCATCAAGGCCAGCAGTTGCTTCAATGCAGCCGAGCAACCCATAAGGCAACCACCCAGCTATTCCGGCCCGGTGGTTTTCGAGGGCGAACTCGGCATAGTTATCGGTAAAACCTGTCACGACATCAGCCCCGAGCAGAGCGATGATTACATCTTCGGTTATACCTGCGTCAATGATGTCACTGCCCGCGGCATTTTAAAAGCCGACCCTTCCTTTCCCCAATGGACCCGGGCCAAGGGCTTTGACACGTTTGGTGTATTTGGTCCAGCCATCGTTACCGACCTGGAGCCTGATGACCTGGTAGTCATCACCATGGTGGACGGCCAGCAGAAGCAGAACTATCCGGTCAGGGACATGTTTTATCGTCCACGCGAAATCGTCAGCGAATTGTCCCGGGACATGACTCTCAACCCGGGTGACCTGATTGCCTGCGGCACATCGATCGGGGTGGAACCACTGACCGATGGTTGCACGGTACAGATCGCGATTGAGGGCGTAGGCGTATTGAGCAATAACTTCGTTGCGGCCTAGGGCCTGTTAACACTAATTATTTAAACAACAGGGCCAGCCCGCTGCCGATCAGCAATACACTGATCGTGCGTTGGAAAGTCTGCTGCGAGATTTCGGTATGCACATGTCCACCAATATACATCCCGATCATCATGATCGGCACACTAGCGGCAACCAAAAGCATGACATCGAGATCATAAAAGCCACTGACCAGGTAACCAAGCAGACGGCCTGCGCCATCCAGTAAAAAAATCATCGCGAAGGTAGCGCGAAAATCTGACTTTTCCAGGCCCCGCAACTTCAGGTAGATAACATAGAACGGTCCACCGGTACCGAACAGGGTACCAATCAATCCGCCGAGACTACCCGCAGGAATGGCCCACAGGCGGCCGCCGATTTGTTGCGGGGCAAAACTGGCCAAGGAGTAAAGTGCAAACAGGATAATGAATACACCCAGCCCTTTGCCGAGTAGTACTGCATCGATTTGCCTGAACAGGTAGAGCGCCAGAACTACCCCGATCAGGGAAAAAGGCAGCAATGGCCATAGATCGCGCCAGTGGATGAGTTCACGATGGCGGATCCCATGACTGCTCGAGGCCAGGTAATCCAGCAGCACGATCAGAGGCACAGCGACGGTCAGAGGTAACATCAATGCCAGCAATGGGATGGCGATCAGGCCCGAGCCAAAGCCGGCCAGTCCGCGCACGAAATAGGCAACCACAATGACGCCGGCCGCTATAAGCAGTTGACTGGTAGACAGGGCCTGAAGCATGCATAACTCCTGTAGTGCAGCAGGTAGCGGTAATTATCTTTATTTGATACCGGCCACCAAAGAGGATCAGACTGAATGATAACTTTATTAACTTCTTGTCACTAGGGTAAAACTGCCGCAGATGACATATACATGACCCTGCTCAATTCCTGACAAAATGGGGGCAGGCTGAAATGATCAGCCTTGTTGTTGCTCTGATACTTTTTCAGCGCGTTTTATTCTCATCGAGTTATAGACGACCAATACCGAACTCAAAGACATACCAATCGCCGCCACCCAGGGCGGAACCATACCCGCCATGGCAAAGGGCAGCGCTATCAAGTTGTAGCCGATAGCCCAGGCAAAATTCTGATGGATTCGCTTCATGGTTAACCTGGCCAGGGCAAATATCCTGGGCAACACGTCCAGATCCTGACCCAGGATCAGCATGTTGCTATGGGCATTCGCGAGACCGGTAGATTCAGCCAGGCTGAACGATACATCGGTGAGCGCCAGGGTCGGTGCGTCGTTGATGCCATCGCCAATCATTGCTACCCGTTTACCCAGCTGTTGCTGATCTTTTACCCATTGCATTTTCTCCTGCGGGAGTAAGCCGGCATGGTAATGTTCAATACCGGTCTGCTCGGCCACCTGGGTTACCGCGGATTCCTGATCTCCGCTGAGGATAATCATGTCCAGGCCAAGATCTTTTAGTTGTTGTACGGTCTCGGTCACCGAGTTGCGTAGCTTGTCCGCAAAGAAAAACTCGGCCACCGGCTTGTCATTACGGGTGAAACAGGCACGGTTACCTAGCAGGCGTCCACTATTGTTCGCAGACCGTTCTGCTGAATCAGGACATCTGCCGAGACGCCATGTCTCTCCATCTATGCGGGCGGTTATCCCCTCGCCCACGATGTTTTTGACCTCATCAATATTGATCAATTGATCCGGGTTCGCCAACTCCAACGCTTTGGCTACCGGATGTTAGGATTGACTAACCAACGATTGCAGCACATTTCGCGCGTAGCTATCGTCAAGCTCTGCTGACCAGTTTTGCTCAACCAACTCAAGCTTGCCCCGGGTTAAAGTGCCGGTCTTATCGAAGACCATCTTGTCGATCCGCGTGATCCGTTGGATAACCGACATATCGAGAATCAACAAACCCCGTTGCAGCGCGGTACTGCTGGCAATGGTCAGCGCAATGGGCGCGGCCAGCGCAAATGCGCAGGGACAAGTGACGATTAACACCGATACCGCGTAAATCGCCCAATCCGGATCTCCCTGCAACCACCAGTACAAGGCCGTACTGCCGGCCAGTAACAGGATAATGATGACGAATCTGGCGGCCATTCGATCAGCGAACAGGGCCTCCCTGGGTTTTTGTTGCAGCCCCGATTCGGCCAACCGGCCTATTTCCATTACCGTCGAATCCATTTCGTTATGAAGGCTGCGCGCGGTCACCGGGTGATCGTAATTGACCGAACCGGCAATCAGGTTATCGCCTTCGCCATGGGTTACCGGATGGCTCTCACCGGTCAACAGGGATTCATCGAAACTGCTCTGGCCCCGCACGATCTCGCAATCCACCGGTACCCGGTCACCGGGCGGGATATGGATCAGGTCGCCGACCTCGAGATCTCTTACCGCGATCCGGCTAATGCTGCCATCGTCCAGGATCCGATTGGCTTCCTGCGGCTGAGCCATGGCCAGTCGTTCAAGCTGGTCCGAGGCCTGGATTCGCGCCTGGTGCTCCAGCCGGCGTGATACCAGGATGAACAACACAAACATCGCGATCGATTCGAAGTAGACCTCACCAGTACCGGTGACCGTCGAGTAGGCGCTTTGCAGGTAGACCGCACTAAGCCCGATCACTATCGGCACATCCATGCCGATGGCCCGGCGTTTGAAATCCGACCACACCCCGTAAAAGAATTCCTGTGCCGGATAGACCAGGATGGTCAGGGTCACGAACAGGTTGGTCCAG
>JAAUYM010060986.1_pt1 | contig 17688 bp, 16 predicted proteins | sample 7278001 | NCBI WGS metagenome assembly JAAUYM01 (sample SAMN14350224, study PRJNA611818) | marine sediment metagenome | isolation source: surface marine sediment (1.8m) | place: French Polynesia: Moorea | collected 2018-08
TCTTGCAAGTTTGCGCGCGTTACAGCGCGTAGCAGGTGCTGATGAAATACGTCGGCCTCGTGGCGCGTATCGAGAAACATGCAGTGTTCTTTTACGCCAGGGATGCCGAAGTCATTGGTTTCACTGCCCACGGAAATAACCAGCGCATCATAGCGTAAGGTTCGCTGCGGGATATATTCAACACCATCGTCGTCTACCGATGCTGCAATCGTAATTTCCTGTTTCTGCCTGTCGAGCCCCTCCATGCGTCCCAGTCTGAAGGTAAAATGATTGCGGTGTGCTAAAGCGAGGTAGCTCAATTCATCTTCGTACGAATTCAGTGTGCCGGCTGCTACTTCATGCAATAGTGGTTTCCAGAGATGGGTCGTCGTCGTATCAACCAGTGTAATGGCGGCCTTCTTTTTTTTGCCTAGCTTTCTACCAAGTTTGGACGCCAGTTCCAGACCGCCAGCACCGCCGCCGACCACGATAATTTGATAAAGGTTGTCGTCGCTCATATCTGCTCTTTAGTTGTTTTATTTAAGCTTATAACAGGCATTCAGGTTCGCGCCAACTTTTTTGCTGGAAACTATTATTTGCTCTAAAATTGACAATATTCCATCTAAGATTTAACGGTAACTATATGACTGATAAAGAAGAAATAGAACTGCAAGCAGCGGCATTCCGCCGGCTAGTGGACCATCTGCGCGAGCATACAGAAGTGCAGAATATTGATTTGATGAACCTTGCCGGTTTTTGTCGTAACTGCCTTTCTAAATGGTACAAGGCTGCAGCAGAAGATAAAGGCAAGGAAATGGATTACGAGCAGGCCCGTGAAATCATTTATGGCATGCCTTATTCAGAGTGGAAATCCCGCTATCAGAACGAGGCCAGCCCCGAACAGAAAAAGAAATTTGCGGAAACAATACAGCAGCAGGATCAGTAAACAGCGGTCAGTTTAAACCCTAATTCTGCCAGCTGTTGCAGAATGCCATTTTTTTCATCGGCAAGATGTGAAGCACCGATGGCCACCATGGCATTCCCTTTACTAAATTCCTGCTCGATCATTTTCATTACCTTGTCATTGCGGTTATACAGAATCGCCTGCATAAATCGTTCGAATAAGGCCTCGTCATTGTGTGGCTGATTATTGAATTCAATAATACCTGCAAGGTCGCGAGCGACGTATAAATCAACCAGTTTCTTGGCATCACGAATAATGTTGGCATGATTACATACCGTATCCTTGAGAATAGTCACCTGGTCTTCAAGGGCAAGGCTCTCGAGAGACGCGATAATTTCCTCCATGGTCTCCAGCGATTTAACTTCCGTCGCCGTTTGCTGGGCAAGGCTTAGCAGATTCATTTCCTGAGACGCGGCCCTGACAGGTTTTGGACGGCCAATCAAACTGAATGCGGCCCAGGGTTTTACAGAAGCAAGCTGCTGTTCCTGCACACCATAATCCAACGCTATACGGCTGTATTCGTCGTATAGTTCTTTCCCAAGCAGGGAATCCAATCGCGTATCATCTGTAAACAACATATTGTCGAAAAACGCCTGGTTAGCCGCATCACTGGGAATGGTTTCCATCAACAGCGTACGGGTTTGCACCAGGGCCAATCTTTCCGGTGGTGAAAAACGTGTTACCGCATAATCCTGGGAGTGAATGGTTCCCAATATATAGTTGGTCTTACCATCCTTCTCTGCGCGCCACAGCAGGCCTTTGCTATAAGCGGGGTCGATCAGCGTATCTGTCGTCGATTCAGTGTCGGGCGTTGCAAGGAATTCATGACAGGCCTGAACAGGGTGTTGCATGATTTCAGCGTTCACATGCAATGACAAAAGACATGGAAATAACAATATAAAAAATCTGTTCATAGTGTATTAAAGTCAGGAAACTTTCCTGATTATGCGTGTAGAATTATTGTTTAACATGTCTTTATGATGTCACTATTTTTGAATCGTTCAATATGAGAAAACAAATACTATTATCTGCGCTTTGTCTGATTCCACTGTTACTGCAGGCCAACGAACATCAAGCAACACAGGGATTGTTTAATGAATGCAGGACAGAAGCAACAGCTCTGAAACCAGGAAGGGTGATAAAGGTTGAAATGAAAATACAGCAGGGCAGGGAAGTCTATGAGTTTGATATTCGTGACAAGGACAATCGTGATTGGGATATAGAGTGTGATGCTGCAACCGGTAAATTAGTAGAAGTAGAGGAAGAAATTTATGGCATCAATGATGCGCGTTTCTCGGAAAAGATGTCGGTCAGTTATACGGAGGCCAAAGAGCTGGTACTAAAGGCCTATCCGGGTGAAATCATCGAAATGGAATACGAAATTGAAGAAGATGGAACAGCAGTGTACGAGTTTGATATTCGCACGACGACTGGTGCAGATATGAAAGTCGAGATTGACGCCAGCACTGGCAAGGTCCACGAGGCAAACAGAGAGATATGGCAAGTCGGATTTGAATAGCTTTTTGCAATAATTATTATCAAGCATAAAAAAAGCCGGCTTAGCCGGCTTTTTTGTTGAGTAAATTGAGCTATTACTCTTTTTCAGAACCTATCTCATAAAGCTCAATATTGGCTTCTTCAATTTCACCAGTCACGGCATCGACGTCAACCTTGACCTCGTATCCGAGTTTGGACTGAATATCAAATTCATAAGTCACTGAACCATCGAAGCCTACTTCCATTTCTGAGGCAGTTACGTCGCCGGGATGTACAGCAAGCGCCTTTTTCTTGGCTTCTTTCATGGATATTTTTGCTACGCTCTTGAAATATGAGTCGTTTGCATCAACTTCACGTTCAATTTCAGTGATATAACCTTCTTCAGCGTTACACTCAACGTTATAAGTGTTGCCATCAGTGGCATCGATGTCGAATTCATAAACGGGATCATCACCTTCCATCTTCATTTCAACCTTCCTGGCGTGTCCGGGGACCGTATCCAGTGCTGCGTCGAGGCAGGTTTCAATATTTACAATGTCCCAATCGCGAATATCATCCAGGTCATAGTTATCACCATGTTCGCTAGCGTTAACGGCTGAGGTCATTACAACAGCCGCGATAAATGAAATTGCTTTCTTCATTATTTGAGCTCCAAGATTTGTCTTAATTAAAGGAAAATTATAGCAGATGCTATGCTGCGGCGCAGTATATGTATTGTCTGTCAGAAAATCCAGTATTACTACGTGTATAGCTTGTAATCCATTGAAATTCCTTGAATACTGATGACTTGCTTGTGAGCTGATAGGAGTCGCAAGACGTTTGGGAAGAGTCGGATAAGCCACGATTCATAATAATAAAGTACGTCATTGCCTTGCCAAGCCAATCGCAGGACGTCATCAAAAAATTAAACAGCAGGCCGTACTGAAGGGTGACAGGAGCCAGACAAAAGCAACATGCTCATTCCCGGTTTTCCAGTAGCGGATGGCCAGGGAGTTATATCTGGTTGTTGGTTATAGTAGTTCTACAGCCAGCCTGTTCTTTCCAGCCATACGAGGCGGATCCATTAATTCCTGCTGATATTACCCGCGATAGACAGGCATTACATCATTCTGACCCTGCATTCAGGGAATTCCTGCAAAGCAACGGCGTCATTGTTGCTGACTGGCCTATACAGCATTGGACTATTTCGACACTGACGCTGGCCTCCTATTACTACCACCCGCGAATGCAATTGGCACTGAGCCAGGTTGAGGTAGAGAACGCTGGCCTGGTGATCGCAGGTCAACGTCGTAATCCACAAGTGGAAATACCGTACGAGCATAATGTGGATAATGGTGATACACCCTGGCTTGCTGGCCTGGTCAGCAGCTTTGTTTATGAGCGAAAGGAAAAACGCGAAGCGCGCAAGCTTGAGTCACAGGCAAAGATACGCGCTGCGGAAATCGCCGTGACTCATCAGGCCTGGCAGTTATACCAGGCCATTCACGCGGCCATGATCGAATACTATGCCGCGATAAACGCCAATGATTTGCTACAAAGCCAAAAGGTGATTCTTGAGCAAAGCCTGCAGCTGGTGGAGGAACGCTTTAAATATGGACAGGCGAGTGAATTCGAGTTGAGTAGTCTTCGACTGGAACTTCAGGCAACGGAGTTACTGCTGGCTGACCAGCGCTTTCTTATCAACGATGCCTATTACGCGCTTATCGCCAACATTGGGTTACAGGATAGCGCTTTCGATAAAGAAGGCTTTGATTTTACTGATTTACAACAACATCTTTCTGGTCATGCAGATAACCTGGATAACCTGCAGGCAGAAATGGTGCATAAGCGATATGACATGCAACAGCAGCTGGCTGATTATGATGCTTTCGAAGCGCGTTTAAAGCTGGAAATAGAAAAACAATATCCAGATATCACGTTATCGCCCGGTTATATCTATGAACAGAGCAATAACCTGTTAACCATGGGAGCTTCCTGGGTATTGCCGCTATTTCATAATAATGATGGACAAATCCAGGAAGCATTGGCCTTACGTAAACGCAAGCAGCTGGAGATTATGGCTTTACAAACTCGCCTGTTAAATGAGCTAGCCAGGGTTAAGCAAAACTACCTTGATAAACTGGCGGCCTATAATGACAGTCTGCAGTTACTCGATGTGTTAACAGCCAGGGCTGCAGATATCGAGACACAATACGAGCTTGGTTTTAGCGATCGCCTTAGTGTCTTGCGTAGCAAGCTGGAAATAGAATCGATCAGGCAAGCCATCTTTAATATAGAACTGAATGTCATGCGCGCGGCAGCGAGAATGGAAGCCACAACGCAAGCACCAATACTGGATACGATGCAAACACTCAATGTTATAGGGCCAGAACTGGCAAGTAATCAACAATGAAAAAACTAACTTATCTTTTTTTGCCCTTTTTGGTAATCGCCATAGGGTATGCGCTTGTTTCACAAACGCCCGGCGGTATTTTGCAGCAAGAAGCCGAGGAGCATGATGAGGATGATGAAGAAACAGACGGCAGACAACAACTTGTAGAAGGGAGTTTGACTGTAATGCTGAGTCCTGAAACACAGGAACTGGCAGGTATCGAAACTATTGCAGTTGAGAAAATACAGCTTGATGCCGAAGACAAGGCCTTTGCAACGGTGATGGATATCCGACCGCTGGTGGGACTAAGGGCCCGTTATAAAAACACTCTGGCTCAACAGACAATCGCGGCAACAGCGCTGCGTAATTCAGCGGTTAATCTCGATAACCTTGAAAAGTTGAATGCTGAAACGACGAATGTCTCTAAACGGGATTTACAAATAGCGCGTGCCAAATGGGAACAGGACAAAGCACAAATGGATGCTGAGCAGGTGCAATTGCAAAACATACGTGAAGAAATGCTGCAACGCTGGGGCAACGTGCTTACCGAGTGGGCATTAAAATCCGAATCAATACTGTTTACACGCCTGCTGCAACAGGAAGACTACCTGGTTATGTTGTCGTTAAGGCCTGAACAGGTACTCACAGATGAAATAGCATATGTCATTGTCAACAGAACCGGGGATCGTGCCACGTCCAGAAAGGCATACATCGTCTCCGTAGCGCCATACTCAGAAGCAAACTTGCAGGGAGAAACCTATTTTCTTCGTACCAATGCTGAAAAACTGCGAATTGGCATGCGTTTGCACGTCTGGCTACCTGGAACCGGCTACTCTGGCGTAGGGATTGGCATCCCTGAATCGGCAGTTGTATGGCATGCGGGCAAGGCATGGGCCTATGTCCAAATTGATGAGAAAACATTCAGTCGTCGCAACCTTGAAAGTGAGGCTGATACAGGCAGTGGTTGGCTGGTAAAAAAACATTTTCAACCCGGTGAGCGTATTGTTATCAGTGGCGCTCAAACCCTGTTATCTGAAGAATTCAAATGGGCGATACCGGATGAAGACGATGACTGAGCGTAAGCCGCGATGTTATCTGCGTTAGTCAGGTTTTCGATCAATTTTCGCGGCGTGGTGATTGCCATTGCCACGCTGGTAGTCCTTTACAGCTTGTACCGGTTAAATCGCGCCGGTCTTGATATTTTTCCTGAATTCTCGCCCAACCTTATTGTTGTGCAAACAGAGGCGCCAGGTTATTCCACGGAACAGGTAGAGGTACTGGTTACAAGACCGGTGGAAACAATCCTGTCAGGACTTATAGGTATTGACCATATTCGGTCGGAGTCGATACAGGGCTTGTCCGTTGTTAATGTTTATTTCCTCGAAGACACAGATATCTATCGTAATCGCCAGTTAGTTAGTGAAAGACTTTCAGGTCTTTCTAATGTTCTGCCTGAAGGTGCTGGTCCGGCAAAAGCAGTGCCCATGTCGTCTTCTTCGGCCACAATCCTGACCATGGGCGTAACGTCGGATACTCGCGATTTAATGGAATTGCGAAGCATTGTTGATTGGAACCTGGTGCCGACGATACTAAGTGTGCCAGGTGTGGCTGATATCAATGTGTTTGGCGGAGAAGTAAAACAACTGCAAATCCAGATCGATCAGGAGAAACTGTTTATATATGGTCTTGGCATCAATGAGATAATTGATGCTGCCAGACAGGCCACGGGTATTTTTGGTGTTGGGTTTATTGAAAATAATAATCAGCGACTGACACTGGAAATAACCGGATTACCAGACAATATCGAGGAACTGGGTAAAGTAGTCATCCGTTACAAAGATGGTGCATATATATCATTGCACGATGTAGCCAGTATTGAATACGGTCCTGAGCCTGTATTTAGCAAAGCGTCTGTCATGGGTAAGGAAGGAGTGGTGCTGATGGTCATAGGCCAGTACGGCGCCAACACGCTAAATGTGTCAAATGCAGTTGAAGACGCAATCAAGGGACTGGACAAGATATTTTTAGAAAACGATATCAGGTTCCATCCGAACCTGTTTCGCCCGGCCAATTACATTGAGCGTTCTGTTAATAGTATTGTTGGCCATTTATTGCTCGGTGGTTTGTTTGTAGTAGTAGTGCTCGCTATATTTCTGGCCAATGTGCGCACTGCATTTATCTCGGTGTCTGCCATCCCCTTATCATTATTAACTGCCATCCTGGTTTTGCTGGAGATGGGTGTGAATTTGAACATCATGGTGATTGGTGGTCTAGCTATTGCGCTTGGTGAAGTTGTCGATGACGCAATCATTGATACTGAAAATATATTCCGACGTTTGCGGCAGAATAGCCTGCTACCCAATCCATTGCCTTTGAAAGAAGTAGTATATAACGCTTCCATGGAAGTGAGGGGCTCGGTTGTCTATGCCAGCTTCATCGTGGCGCTGGCTTTTTTACCCCTCTTGCATATTAGTGGTATCACCGGTCGCTTGTTTGAACCGTTGGGTACTGCCTACATCCTCTCAATCATGTTGTCATTATTAGTTGCACTGACTGTTACGCCGGCACTGTGCTATGTGTTGTTGGCAAATGACAAACTGGAACATGACGACCCGCTGTTAATACGCTATCTGCAGCCATTCTATACAAAAACACTATATGTAATATCGCGTGCACCTTATCTCGTTATTGGTATCAGCGTGATTTTATGTTTACTGGTATTGTCGATTTTACCTGGCGTAGGCGGTCAATTCATTCCAAACCTTAGAGAGGGACACTATATTGTCCACACATCCAGCATGTCTGGAACATCTCTGACAGAGTCACTGCGCGTCGGGAACCAGCTCACTGAATCGTTTCTTGAGATACCCGGCGTGATTTCTGTTTCGCAATGGACCGGGAGGGCAGAGCGAGGGGCAGACACCTTTGGTACGCATTACAGTGAGTTCGAAGTTGATCTCGACTATGAACTCTCTGGCATAGAACAACAGGCGGTACTGGATGAAATACGAGAAATACTTGAAGCTCACCCAGGTATTCGCTATGAAGCCTATAATTTTCTGTCGGAACGCATCTATGAAACCATTTCAGGCTATACCACACCTATCGTTGTTAACATTTATGGAAATGATCTTGATGCCCTGGATAGAAAGGCGACGGAAGTAGCGACTGTGATGCGTAGTATAGAAGGCGCCAGCAGTGTACAGGTGCATTCTTCCAGCTCGACACCGCAGTTACGCATACAGTTTAAAATGGAAAAATTGAATGAACATGGCCTGCGGCCTGTAGAGGTTGTAGAAGTCATTCAAACAGCTTTCGAAGGAAATGTTGTAGCACGTTACCAGGAACAGAACCGGGTCTTCGATATATCTGTCATTTTACCGGAACAGCAACGTGCTAATCCTGAAGATGTTAAAACGCTTCTTGTTAAAACAGCTAACGATGTATTGGTGCCGCTGTCAGAACTGGCATCCATACAACAACAAGGCGGCCGCTACAGTATTTTGCACCAGGACGGGCAGCGTTTGCAGAGCATAACCAGCCAGGTTGTCGACAGGGACATCCTCGGTTTTATGAATGAACTTGAAGAAAAAGTCTTGTCGCAGGTGAAGTTTAGCTCGGAGCTCTATCCCGAATTTACTGGTGCCGCCATAGAGCAAGCAAGGGCCAGGGAAGAGTTGGTGATCTTCTCGATAATGGTACTGTTTATTGTATTGATGCTTATCTTCGTTGCTATTCGCAATCTAAGGCATGTGTTTATCATGCTCATCAATCTGCCATTTGCGCTAGTAGGCGGCGTCGTTGCCGTGTTGTTGACAGGCAGCAGCCTTTCCGTCGGTTCACTGGTGGGGTTTGTAACCTTGTTCGGTATAACAATACGTAACTCGATCATGCTTGTTTCGCATTACCAGTATCTGGTTGAAGAGGATGGGTTGCCATGGAATCTCGATACTGTAATGAAAGGAGCGCAGGAGCGGCTGCCATCTATATTGATGACTGCACTGGTAACCGCATTAGCCATGTTGCCGATTGCGGTAGATAGCGACAATCCGGGCCGGGAAATCATGGGCCCAATGGCCGCGATTATTATCGGAGGACTGGCTTCTTCGACAATATTGAACCTGCTTATCATGCCAGCCATCATGCTCAAGTTTGGAAAATTCAGGTCGGCAACATAGTTTGTAGTCATGCTGCCTGTCACATTTAGCATCAAATTGACGACAAACTATCTATTAGCACCAAGGGCCTATAGAATAAAATATTATTTTCTATAAAATACCAATTTAAATTACTGTTTTATATAAACTAAATTAATAAGAAAGCAGCAATTCATTAGCTATGACCAAGATTCTTATCATCGATGATTCCAGTGATTTCAGGGCGCTATTACGTACCTACCTGAACAAGGAACTCAGTGATATCGAGATCATCGATTATGATTTCGACAATCTTGGTAGACCTGCCAACGATTTTAACTGGGCTGAATACGACATTCTGTTCCTTGATTACAAGCTTGGGCCAACAGAAGACGGACTTGAATGGTTAAAAACCTATCGCGATAAGCCCGGTTTTCCACCGACCATCGTATTAACCGCAGAAGGCGATGAGTACATTGCCGTGAAATCGATCAAGCTGGGCGCAGCTGACTACATGAACAAGATCGATATGACGCCAAAAGTACTCGCAGAAAAAGTGGAAGAGGCCACTGAATTTCAAAAGCGTACTGTTTACGAAGAAAAAAACGAGTTGCTGGAAGCCACGCAGATACTGCAGAAGGCCTCTGATAAAAAAGATGATGTACCCGGGCAAGGACAGGAAATTGGTTACCGCTTTTTACGCATGATCGGTGAGGGCGCGATGTCTCGCGTTTATCTTGCTGAAGAGGTGGATAACAGGCAGACAGTTGTTATCAAGATACTTGACCTCGCCCGAGTAAAACAGTCCAAGTTGATTCGGCGCTTTATTCGCGAGGCAAATTTCATATCGGAACTGGATTCACAGTATGTGGTGAAAATTTTTGACCAGGGGATGACCGATGAATACGGTTATATCGTCATGGAGTTCTTCTCTCGCGGTGATTTAAAGCACCGGGTCGACTTTGGCCTGAAAGCTGAAATTGCCGTTGTGTATGCTACTCATATTGCACATGGTTTGACCCAAATTCATTCGATTGATGTCGTACACCGTGATTTAAAGCCGGCAAATATCATGTTCCGCGGTGACGATAGTCTTGCCCTTGCCGATTTTGGCATCTCAAAAAAGCTGGACGAAGTGAGTGACATTACAACCGTAGGTCAGATACTCGGCACGCCTCATTATATGAGTCCGGAGCAGGGTGAGGGCGTAGAGGTGGACGCTCGCACCGATTTATACAGCCTTGGTGTAATACTCTATGAGATGTTGACGGGAGAAAAGCCTTTCTTTGCCAAAACGCCTGCGTCGCTTATCTACAAGCATATGTCCGAGCCGGTACCACGTTTGCCGGATAAGCTTGCCAAATACCAGGATGTGATTGATGGTTTGATGGCAAAAAAACCCGATGACCGAATCCAAACCGCGCGCGAAGTAGTGAGTATACTGGAAAAGCTACAAGCCTAGCCTGTACCAGGCTGTTTACTAAGATAATCAAGCCACCAGCGTGCCTGGTCTACTGTTGATTTGCTCGATAATGCCCTGTTAAAAGCGCTGGTTGCGCCCTTGACGTTATTCAGATTGAACTGGGCTATACCCAACAGTAGGTTGATTTTTGCTTTTAACTTTTTGTCTTTAATGTTCTGTTTAATATTGAGCAGATCAACCGCATTTTGCCACTGCTCTGTTTCAACATACAGTTGCCCAAGTCTTAAACGCGTTTTGTCATCATTATATTTTTTTACTACTTCTTTAAAAATACTTTCCGCCTTGCCATTTTCCTGCGCCAGCAACCAGCTATCAGCAAGTAGAACGAGGTTGTCCTTGTTCTCATTGATGCCGCCAATAGCCAGCTCTTTTTCCATTAGCTTTGCCGCCTTGAATGGCATTTCATGGTATAGATAGGAACGCGCAAGCTGTTCTATTTCTCTATTGGTAAGCAGGCCTTTTTGATACGCGAGTTCATATATGGCAAGGGCCTTTTTTTCCTGTTTTAATTCCTGGTAAACACCGACTAGTTGAAGCCAGTAGTCCTTGTTGTCCGGTTGCAGCACGACAATTTTTTCCAGTAGTTCGGCTGCGCGTGAGAACTTATTGGTTTCAAAATAGGCTGCCAGTAGTAATTGATACCAGCTCAGCGGAGGATTGGCATTTTGACTGAGCGCTTTTTCAACATGAAATATTAACTGCTCGTAATCTTCAAGCTGGTAGTACGCGGAAGCCGCTACTATATGCGCATCAGGTTTCGGTTGTTTTTCATTAGCAAACCATTTTTTTAGATAGCGCAGGCCTTTCTGAGGTTGTTCAACATGAATGAATAGCTGTGCTGCAGAATATTGCAAACTATGCGTCACTTGCTCAGGCAGAATGTTTGCCATAAGGGCTTGTTCAAAGGCTGTCGCTGCGGCCTCGAAATCGCCAAGCCCATTCTCGCAATAGCCCATGGTTTGTAATACAACAGCCTTGTCATATGTTTTAAGATCTTTTTGTAACAGCCTTGTCAGTTTTTGTTTCGCGACAGCGTAGTTGAACTTCTCCATGTCTGCCTGGGCATCGCTGAGTATTTCATAGGTACTGGCCTGTAAACGCGGTGCATCAGCTGCCTGTGCACCTGATCCTGTTGCTGAATAAAGCATGAATAGGAATACAGCAATATGTTTAGCTAATCTGTTCATCGCTGTAATGTGAACTTGATGTCCTGACGTGCTCGTTTTTCTACTTTTTTGCCATTAACAATATCAGGGTCGAATTTCCATTTGCTAATAGCATTTAAAACCGACTTGTTGAATATGCCAGCTGGCTTGGCCTTAACGATTTCTGCATCTTTTACTGCACCATTTGTCGCTATGGTAAATTCAACTGTCACGACACCTTCTATACCTGAGCGTAAGGCACGCGGCGGATATACTGGCGGCACGCGCAAGGTAGGTTTGACGTTGAGCGCAATTTTGCCCGTGCCTGGTCGAATAGAACTCCTGTTTGCTTTTGCAAAGTCGCCAAGGTATGGCGTGCCGCTGATCGACAATGGCACATTCAGTGATGGCATGGCCAGATCCAGTTTATTTTGCTGAGGTTTATCTACCAAAGGTTCCGGTGATTCTGGCGGCGGTGGTTCATCCTCTGTTTCAGGTGGCTCCATTTCTTCCAGTGGTTTTTTCTCATCCAGGGGTGTTGGCTGTTCGTCCATGCGAATGAAATCAACAAGATTGATGCTTTCATTAATGCGATTAAATTGCAGTTCATTACTAACCAGCTTTTGAATAAGAACGAACACCAACACATTGAGTACTATAGCCAGTATTAATATGACCGGTATTCGTGTTGCTTGAATAACGTTAGAGGTAGTTGCCGTCATATTATTACTTATAGCCAGTGTTTATTCGTTGGAGGCGGCAATAGAAACGTTGGTGACGCCGGCCAGTCTGACCTGGTCCAATACCTCTACAGTAGTGCCCGTACGTGCATCCTTATCGGCAAGGATAATGATGGCACCTTCAGGATTTTGTGCGCTCTGGTGTTCGACATGTGCTCGAACTGCCCTTATATCGACCAGTTGGTTTTCTATCCATATTTCACCGTTACTGGTCACGCCAATAATCATACTGGCATGTTCCTCGCGTACAGCCGTTTGTGCGGTAGGTCGGTCTACTTCCACACCGGATTCCTTGGTAAATGAAGATGTAACAAGAAAAAAGATAAGCAGAATAAAGACCATGTCTATCAGCGGCGTCAGGTTGACGCTGTCGACATTGGTTTCCTGTATTTTATGAACTCTTCTCATGACTAGGTTGTTAATAGATCCTTTACGAGTAATTCCTGTTCCTTGGCTCGCTTTTTCAGATCAGCGCCAAAGTAAATGCCAACAATAGATGTCGCCAGCCCGGCAGCAGTCGATAGCAGGGCGCGTGATATACCATCAGCCATCCCCTTTGCATTGGAGGTGCCAAACACGTTTAGAACATCAAAGACGGAGATCATGGCGGTAACGGTGCCAAACAAACCAAGTAAAGGCAGTATTGATGTGAGCGTCTTGATGGGCAGTAAATTATGTTTAAGTGCAACTGATAATTCGGTAATCATGCCCTCGCGTATCTTGTTTGCGTACCATGACACATGGTCCTGTCTTTGTTTCCATTTAGTTATCACACTGTCCCGTAATAGCGGATAACTACGAAAATAAAACCAGTAGCGCTCAATGATTAAAAGCCACATAAATATTGAGACGATAAAGATGATAAGCACAACAGGCCCGCCTTTCTCGAAGAATTCAGCAAGTATTTCAAGCTGCTCAAACATTATCGATTACCGTTTTGCTCAGCGAGCGACGCCACCATGGCAGCACTTCTTTCATCAAGTATTTGTACCAGTGTCTTACTCTTCGCAGATAAGAAGCTATGCAGTAACAACAGGGGTATGGCAACCATTAATCCCATCACCGTTGTTACCAGCGCCTGTGATATACCGCCTGACATGACGCGCGGGTCGCCTGTGCCGTAAAGCGTGATCGACTGAAACGTTTCAATGATGCCGGTGACGGTACCAAGAAGCCCAAGCAATGGAGCAACTGCAGCCAGTAATGCCAGAAACCCGAGTCCACTTTGTATTGCAGGCATCTCTTTCAGGATTGCCTCGTCCAGCTTCAAGCCAAGCGTCTCGGCATCGACATTTCTATTGTTAAAATAAGTTTGAAGGATTCTGCCTAAAGGATTATTGCCGGGTTTTTTATCTTCCAGTTGCTTATTAATTTTCCTGCCCGTCGTATACAGCGTGATAAAGCGTAAAATGGCCACCAGTAAACCGACCAAGCCGAGCACTATGATCACGTAGCCTACGACGCCACCTTGCTGAATCCTGCTTTTCAAATCCGGTACCTGCACCAGCAATGCCAGCATCGCACCACGAGTAGGGTCTACCGGAAAAGCCACCATGCCGCTGGCATTGGTTTCAATATTTCGGGCCATCTGCTGGTACTTTGGTCCTGGTTGACGACCGGGTTCGATTAATTTTCCGGTATCGGGCAGGTTTCTTAAAAACCGGCCCGCAGAAACAGCATTAAATACACCTACGCGGGTGACGTTCTGTTTAATCTCGTTACCGGCGGCAGTTACTATCGTGGCAGGAAAGGTCACTATCTTGCCTGACTCGACCATTTCATCCATGGCAAGCAGCCATAAATCTTCCAGTTCCTGTAACGAGGGCAGTTCCTTGCGTGTTGAGAGTAGATTCAGAATTTCATCGCGCTGGGACTTTTGCGCCGACACCAGCGAATTATCAATGATGCTATCCATGTCGCTGGCTATCTGTTTAACAATACCGTCAAGTTCACCCAGTGCGCCCATTTTTTCACGCAACACAGCACGCTGTTGGGCCAGCATGGTTTCATTTTTTTCGAATTCACGTTTTAAGCGTTCGCTATTGGCCTCGTCTTTTCTCAACTGCACCCGTGCTGCTGCGAGAAGCTGTTTCTGTTTGTCGCGTGCTTCGCGAAAGCGTTGTTCACGCTCTTCCAGCTCTTTCTTTTCCAGCGTGCGTTCTTGCTTGACGAGCTCAAGTAACTGCTCCAGTGACGTTGGCTCAGCCGAAACAGTTATTGGGACGAGCAGCAATAGACACAAATAAGTTAACAATCGCATAATGCTACTCCTTTACCTGCAAGGGGAGTTGCATCAGGTCAGGCGGGGCCTGCTTTTTCGCAATCTTTAACCCGGCTTGTATATGCCTGCTGTAATCACCAGGCAATATTTCCCACTTTTTCGTTTTTTTGTTCCAGCTGCCGCTCAATTCGCCATCAAGTGTCTGGAAGGCCATTAACAGCCTGCCAACACGAAGTACGTCAACCGTATAATCTGTGCCGTTAACCTGAATTTTCTCTTTGTAGGTTTCTATAGTTCGACCGTACTCCATCTCTATCTGGTAGGACTCCATAAGTCGGCGATATTTATCAGGCAGGCTGACATCCGGTCTATCCATCATCTCGGCAAGCGCTGCCACGCGCTGTTGTCTTTCCTGCAACAAAAATGGCATATCCAGCGCGACGAATTTTTCCAGCGTCTCGATCATCTTCAGCATCAATGGCACGATGCTTCGCTGTGTTTCCTCGGCGTTGTCCAGCTGCCGTTGAATGGACCCCAGCTCATTTTTTTGTTCTTTAACCAGCTTGGCGAGCTGGGTGTTGTAAGTCTGCAGGCTATCCGACTTTCTAATTGCTGCACGATATTCCTGCACGATATCGCGGGTTTGGTCCGACAACGCATCAATGCTTTTTTGTGATTTCACCAGCTCCTGCTGGGCCTTGAGCCTGCTATCAACAGCCTTGTCCAAAGCGGCATTGTCTGCAAAAACGAGCGGGGACAACAAACCTATACCTATAAATATCAGGTATTTATACAACAACTTATCCATAAGGAACTTTTCCTAATTTATTCTTTATCAAGGGAAATGATAATATAAATTGTTATTATTTGGCTATCTGCTATCTATGCATTATTAGGTCCAGCGATATCGCAAAGTTATTCCTGGTATCTTGCAAATCGGCCTGAATAATTATTACTTTAAATAATGGGGCAATAGTGCATGAGCCTGCGACTGAGGCTGAACCTGCTAATAACACTGCTATTTCTTTTCTTATTTATTATTAGCAGCTATTACATTCTGGCAAATGCCAGGGACTCAGTGCAAAGAGAGGTGGAGTCGACAGCTCGATTGGCGTTGCAGTTAATTCAAATTGCGATTTCATCAGCAGATATAGAACAAGATAGCGATAGGCAGTTTGCTTTTTTGGATAAACTGTCCCAGCTGGAAGAAACAAGACATTTAAGCATTGAGCTTAATAACGCAGACGAGATATTTACACCTGTGGAGCCGTTGGGGGTCAAAGATTTAGCCAACGCACCTGATTGGTTTATCAGGCTGGTCCAGCCGCCGCCGACTGAGCTAAGGCGCTGGCTTTATAATCCGTTAATGCCGCCTACAGGTATCCTGGTTCGCGCGGATCCCACGGATGAGATAGAGGAAGCATGGACAGAGGTAAAAAGCATGTTGATCCTGCTATTCGTGTTTATCAGCATGGCTAATTTACTTGTGTATTATGTCATCGGTCGTTATCTGTCACCATTGGCAACGATCACGGAAGCATTGACCGATATTGAAAAAGGCAATTACAAGCAGCAGCTACCAGAATTTGATTTACCTGAATTAAATAACCTGGCCCAGCGCTTTAATCATATGACAGGGGTACTTGGAAAGAGCAGGCAGGACAATAAGCAATTAACTCAACGTTCATTAAAAATTCAGGAAGAGGAGAGGCGACATCTATCGCAGGAATTACATGACGAGTTGGGGCAGACCATTACGGCGATTAAAGCAGTAGCAGTGGCGATTAATAATGAAAACAGTCACGAACCTGAGCAGATTCATGAGAATGTGCATACTATAGTGCGCTATTCCGATCATATGTACGGTGTGGCGAAAAACATGATGCATCGTCTACGCCCCTCGGTGCTGGACGAATTCGGTTTGGTAAAAGCGTTACAAAACATGATTGATGACTGGAACAGTCGACAGGACGATGTCTTTTGCCATTTTAATTTTTCCGAGGGGCCTGAGTCGCTCGATGATACAGTCAAGATCAGTGTTTATCGTATTATCCAGGAAAGTTTGACCAACGTATTGAAGCACGCGTCGGCCAGTGAAATAACAGTCAAGTTGCAATATCACAAACCGAACGGTAGTGAATATATCAGCCTGGACATAAACGATAATGGTATTGGTATCGATATGGAGAATCTAAAGCCCGGTTTGGGTTTGCTGGGCATGCGTGAAAGGGTTGAGATGTTGAACGGACAATTTCAATTAACAACAAAAATAAACGAGGGGTTACATATAGCTATTGAAATACCACTCGATTCAGCGGAGTAAAAAGTATGGATAACAGGATCAAGGTAATGTTGGTTGATGACCATGCGGTAGTCAGGGCCGGTTATCAAATGTTGATGAAGAGCAGTGATAATATGGAAGTCGTCGCCGAGGCAGAAAACGGAGAAGAAGCCTGTCGGCTCTATGCAAGCCATCAACCCGATGTGGTTGTTATGGATCTGTCACTACCCGGCATTGGCGGTCTGGAAGCCATAAAGCGCATATTGGCTAGAGATTCAAAAGCTATCATCCTTGCATTTAGTATGCACGAGGACGTGATTTTCGTTGAGCAGGCATTACAGGCCGGCGCGAAAGGTTACCTGACAAAAAGCTCGGCACCTGAACTACTGCTGGTGGCGATCGAGGAAGTGCTTAAAGGCAATCGCTACGTGGATGAGAAACTTCAGTCTTTACTGGAGTTTGAAAAATCACGGGGTACGGATACACCTTTATCCGACTTGTCGACGCGTGAGTTTGAAATATTCTGTATGTTGGCAGAAGGGTTGAATACCAGTGAAATCGCCAAACGCTTATCGATAAGTTACAAGACGGTCGCGAATTACAGTACACAAATTAAGGGCAAGCTAAATGCCGCTACATCGGCTGACATTGCCAGGCTGGCTATCAGGTATAACATCATCCAGGCCTGATTGAACACAGGCCTGGATGCTTTTGAAACAAGTTAGTCGTTAACGACGACGCCCCACGGGAAAGAGCCAACTTCAACCACTTTTATTTTCTCGTTTTTAGCCGTGTCAATTACGGATACTGTGCCACTAACACCGTCGGTGGTGAAAAGCTTTTTCCCATCCCGTGTCATTGCAAGCCCCCA
>JAAUYM010106096.1_pt1 | contig 17631 bp, 18 predicted proteins | sample 7278001 | NCBI WGS metagenome assembly JAAUYM01 (sample SAMN14350224, study PRJNA611818) | marine sediment metagenome | isolation source: surface marine sediment (1.8m) | place: French Polynesia: Moorea | collected 2018-08
CTTGATTCGATAAATGTTGGGAAGAATGTCATCTGCTTGTTCACCTTTGCAAGTCGATCGGTTTTTCGAAGGAAGTCGATTGTGTACAGGACAGAAAAACAAAATAATTTCGGACAAAATGTTACTAGAGAGAAAGTCACAATCTCACCTAGGAGGCACAACCAGATCTCTGGCGTATCGCTCTGATTTCCTTTTCTTTCTTTCTTTCTTTTTTTTGACGAATGATGAGGTGCATATTGGACCTTATGGGGGGCTGAATTTTTCCGGACGAACAAACAAACAGTTTGCTGACGTGTACTAACTATGGGAAAGGCGCCGTCGCACATGGTTTTCTTTTCTTTTTGATTTTTCTTCAGGAGCGGCAGAAGCTGAGCTTCTTCCTGGTGGTGATCTTCCTCGGTGTGTTCGCCCTCATCGTGCTGGCGGAGGTGCTCTTTGTTGACGGGGTGGGGGGCGGCGACGATGGCGATGGCGGCGGCAACGGCGGAAGGTATCCGGCCGCCTTCTACGAGGAAGAGGAGGAGGGAGAGTGGGAGACGCCGCGACCACTTGAAGCGCCGGCGGCCAGCGACGGCGGCGACGGAGGAGGAGGGGCAGGCAGGCTGGCGGACGGTCTGAGGTGGATGCTGGGCGGGAAGTGGAAGAGCCAGGGGGACAAAGGCGAGGGGGAGGAGACGCAGAGGCACCAGAGGTTCCAGAAGAGTCTGGCCAGGCACCAGGGAGAGATGGAGTCCTTGATCCGGAACATGTCCAAGGCGGCGACGGCGGCGACGGCGGCCACGACGGCCACGGAGGCCGCGCAGTCCACCAGGTCAACCGTGGTCAAGACGAAGGCGACGTTGCCGCCTCCTCCGCACAACTACTCGGAGGACTTTCTGCCACCGTCGTCCTTCGACTTCTCCCTCCGTCGCCACTCCGGGCTGGACGCCCGATGGCAGCCGGTCAACGGCACCCGAGGAAAGTTCTACGTCTACTCGGCCTTCTATGACGCCCGTGGGGCAAAGAAGGTGGTCAGGGTCATCGGTGCAACGAGGTAATACTAATTATCCATTTGGGAGGGGAAAGGCGAAGAGTAAATACGTATTACCTAGATTAACAATTTTGTGCAAATTAGGACGAAGCATCCTGAGAAGGTTTGGTGCAGGCTGTACCACAAGGACGACGACGATGAACAAGTCCAAGAAGAGGAGGAAGAAGAAGACGACGGATTTTACGAGGAGGGAGCCAGCATCAGCGTAAACGCCGCTAGGTAACGAAGAAATTGTATTAATGAAATCATTGCAATTTTCCAAATTCTTTTTTGCTTCAAAGGGTACTGGCGAGCGTGTCTGTGATCCGCGAGAATTGGAACCTCCGGTACAGCGCCGTCTTCGTCATCTGCCCGCTGCCGCCCGGACTGGAGGAGATCCCTGACTCGGTCAGCGTCATCGCCGACGACGGCGACGGCGGCAGCGGCGGTGGCCGCGGCGGCGGCGGCCCGCACGCCGCCCCGACCAACCAGCTGGCCATCCTGAACAGAGACGCCGACCCCGCGGCCCTGGAGGCGCAGCTGTCGGCCTCGGACGAGGTGTCTGCCTGCGTGAAGCCGCTGCACTTTGACTACGGCCGCACCCTGGAGCTGCTGGAGTTCCTGGAGCTGAACAAGCTGCTGGGCGTGACCAGATTCACCCTGTATAACCACACGGTGTCCCGGGAGGTCTCCTGCGTGCTGCGGGACTACGCTGACCGCGGGGAGGTGGACCTCCTCCCGTGGTCGCTGAACATGGCCTCCCAGAGCGAGATCAGGACGGAGGGTCTCTTCGCCGCTCTTAACGACTGCCTCTACCGAAACATGTGGAGGTACAACTACCTCCTGCTCATCGACCTGGACGAGTTCGTCGTGCCCAGGAACAACCGCACCCTCGCGCAGATGATCAGGTTACGGCATCTCGCATATCTGACCGCACAAGCCAATTTTTCCCCACAAAAACAATAATGAGGATCATATTTTATTCACTTCAGGTTCCTGGACAGCCAGAAGGCGCGCATCCTGAGCAAGACCCGCGGCGTTCTACGCAGCCGCGCCGTGGGCTCCTTCGCCTCCGCCGCCGCCGCCACCGGGAGGGACCCTCGCGTGGTCTCCTCCTACAGCTTCCAGAACGCGTTCTTCTACCTCCAGTTTCCGGACGATCAGGAGGCGTTCGCGTTCCAGCCGAAGGTTGCGGCTACCGTCGCCGCCGCCACGGCCACCGTCGGGACCACAAGGTCGCCTCCGTCGCCGTCGCCACCGCCGCCGCCGCCGCCGCAGCCGCAGCCGCAGCCGCAGACGCCGCCGCCGCCGCAGCCGCAGCCGCCGCCGCGGATGCCGCTGCGGACGCTGACCAAGACCAAGAGGAAGACCAAGTTCAACCCGCAGAAGCAGCGCTCCAAGTACATCTGCGTTCCAAGGCGGTAAGAAAGACGGGAATTGTAGGTACATAATGGGCGGAAGCTGCTGCAGCTTTAAAACGTTTGTCCATTCCACAGAGTTCGCGAGGCCGGCAACCACTTCATCTGGGAGTTCTCGGAGGGCTTCCACCTGAACGTGCCGGTGTCCGTTGGCTTCCTCCACCACTACCGCGTCTGCGAGTTCGGCGGCGACGACTGCGTGCGCACCGACAGCAAGGTGGACAGGACCGCATACAGGTACAAGGAGGACCTGCTGGGAAACGTGGCCGCCGTGCTGGAGAGGCTGAGGGACAAGTGCGGTCTCGGACACATCCTGGAGCAGCATGGCGTCTATGCCAAGGAGGAGACGGAGAAGGCGGAGGAGGAGGATTCGGCGACCCAAGGAAGAACGACAGACCAGGAAAACAAATCGTGATACTCCACAGAATGATTCTCACTCAGTGTACACTTGTAACATTAAGTTACGTTAGACTTGTCAGACAGCGGCGATTCCGTCAAGAAAGGAAACACAAATGACAACTTGTCCGCGAAAAGAACTAAGAAAAAACCCACCAATGTCTGGTGGTGGTGGCATACGCTGTAATTAAATTCACTAAAAAACCCAGTGAGAAATGATGATATTTCGCCATTTTGCAAAAGAGATTTCTAAACCCATGATCGCTGGGGCCACATCCCCCCTCCAGCCAGAGGAGGAGGAGGCGGAAGAAAGAAAGGAAAACAAAACACGTCCATAAATTCGTTCAGAGTCGTTCGCACACTAAACACATGTGGCATGAATGAAACAAGCATTACTGACAACACAAGCACAATTTTTGCTATATAGTCACAAATGAAAAGAATATACCTAAATAAATTGATTCGGAAGGAAAAAAAGTCAAAATTTGTCTAGTCTTCCTCGCCAAACAATCAAACTCTAATAATCGAGACAGGAGGTCCGGGGGATAGCCCAAATTCCCCACTATCCGAGTTTTCCGGTTAACTTGGTGGTCTTGCGTAGCAACATGTAAATTCTGTTCCCTGAAAAGATCTCGCGATTAACCGAGTTTTACTGTACTGTACTACTACTGCATCCTCTGGAACTGCTCAATGTCGGAGAGTCCGAATGACGACCTCTCCAGCAGCTCCTGCAGGTCGTCCAGGGTGGGCAGGTCCTCCCCGTTGTTCTCCCTGACGTTCTTGATGTAGGGCGCTGCCAGCAGGTGGATGAACGGGTTCGACTTGCCCGCCACGATGGAGGCCTTGATCGGGTTAAAGCCCAGACCGTCCAGGCCGCCTCCGCCGAGGCCGCCGAGGCCGCCGAAGCCGAGCGGGGGAAGCCCGCCTCCTTCAATTATTAAAACAAATTAAGTACTGTACAATGAAGCCTTGATGTTGGTATATTTCAATACAGTGAAACTACTAAATGTGGAACCACTAAATGAGAATTTCAATGGTACAGTGGAATTTTGATATAGTATTACTTTGATACGTAAAAAACGCCAATATTTTTCTTGTCACTTACCGTTCTTATTGTCCTTGAGAAATCCTCCTAGGGGTCCTCCGAAGCCGCCAAAGAGCCCGAAGGAGAATGGCCCTTGCCCGCCTCCGCCGTATCCTCCCCCGTGTCCGTAGCCGTACTGCGGCACCGGGACGGGCAGACCAACGGGAATGGGCAGCGGGAGGATCTTGACGCCGCCGTCCCTCACGGCAGGCGCAGACGGGGTGGAGTACGAGTTCGTCGTGGTCACCGGCCTGGGCGGGGAAGGGGTGGGGGTGGGCTTGTCAGCATGTTCACAAGTGCTTCTTGCCTTAATTACCTTTCAGAAACTTTTCTTCTTGCATATTACGTGAATAATGACACCTTTGAACTTTTATTGCCAATGATCAATAGCAAGTATCAACTATCAACAGGCATGAAAACACTATTTTCTGCGAAACAGAAATGCCCACAAAAATGTTACCTGTTGTAGCTACTGCCGCCAGAGTTAAAGTTGTTGGTGGGCGCGAACCTTCCCCCGGACCCGCTCCTGGACTGGATGGTGGCGGAGGCAGAGGTGGCGGAGGACAAGTCGCCCAGGATGGAGGAGCTGGAGATGGAGGACTTGGCCCTGCTCTTGGCCGCGGGAGCTGCCAGCGTCGTCGTGGCCGCTGTAGTGACCAGCAACATGTGGAGGAGGAGGGAATTCTGAAAAAAAAGTGGTCCATCCATCAGCACTAATTGCATACAGAAAGTCCAAAAAATAAGTGTACAGTATGCAGTCATTTTCCCATATAATTTATCCAAACTTGGGAGATGCAACATAAAGTGTACAGTACTACACACTTATTGCGTTTTCCCACATATTTGTTTAAATTTTATATGATAAATCAGGGACATTCTGGAGTATCTTAAGAACGTCCCTGGATAAGTGTAACAGCAATGTGTACTGTACATACCGTACATACATTTTTCCATATGTTTTATTGAAATTTTAAATATGGGAAATGCAACACGACGTGTACGGTACTACATTCACATCATCCATATAATTAACTTCAATGTACGTGGAAACAGTGTAGGAAACGCAACTACGTGTACTATGGTACAGTTTACTTCTGGACATCCTCTACTCAACTAGAGAGGTCTCCAACTCCCATTTCAATTTGGCAAAATTGGTGCGTGCGTGTGACAGCAGGTGCGAGAGGAAGGTGTCGGTCACACAGACTGCTGCAGGTGTCAGCAATTTACTCTCTTCGGTGGAGAAACGGGCTCAGCAGAAGAGGCGCCATTAGTTTTAATGGTGAACAATATTTCTGCTGTAGTAGCACAACTGCTGTAGAGAAAAAACAGGACTTTGGGAGCGAGCTCAACGTCTGGAAACTGTAAAAATGGGTTCTTCTTATTTCCTCCTTTGCCACAAAGCCTTATCCCCCCCTCTCTCCGACTCTATCTTGGGAGTCACGGGGTTCCCTAAGGAGGAGGAAGATCAAGAAGGAGGAAGAGGGGTTAAGAAGAGCCTTCGTTCCCACTGTCACCTTCCCCCCCTTCCCCCAAGAAATACCAATAAGGTAGGGAGGGGAAAAGCGGTGTACGGAGTGTCTACAAAAAAGAGCAGTTATTATGCCGTCAACTTCCCGTAGAAGTTTCGAATTCAACTTTCATGGTATTAGAAACGTATTGTCAAATATCAATTTTATTGAGGCACCCTGTATCGCCCCGAAGAAGACAGACAGACGAAAAAAGGGGAAGAGGGAAGAGAGGGAGGAAGGAAGCAAGAATGCAATTGCCAAGGAAGATTCCTTCACCTCCTTCTTTCCTTCTTTGTGGAAGAAGAAGTTGAATTGGATCCACGTTGAAGGAGGAGGAGGAAGAGGAGAGGGACAAAAACAGATGAGGATTTTTTCCGTCTCTCTCTCTCTCTCTTTCTCTCCGCACTGCAGATGAGGAGGAAGAGAAAGAGCTTCTTCTTTTGCCCCGGGAAATGAGGAAACGGGGAAGAGGAATGTGATGGTGGCGGAGGTGAGTCTCTGAGAGAGGAGGAGGGAGAAGAGGGACCATGAAAACATGTCGGTGTGTGGGGCCGCAGCCAAATGGCCAAACGGGCGTTTGGGCCGATAGGAGTCTTTCACGGCCCATGAGAAGGAGCATTTCGCTGCCTCTTTCTGAAGCACCAGAGAAAAAGATGAGGGATGAATTTCTCTGCTTCCTTCACCCTTCCCCCCCTCCCCTCCTAGAGCAACCTTTGGCAGGAAAAAAGAGTAGGGGGAGCATGAAGAAGATTCTCTCACTCCAAAGAGATTGGATTGGCATTCTTCTTCCTGCTCCACATCTTCACAGAGGTGGGAGAACCTATGACGGCTGGATTTAATGCTTTCTTCTGAAGATCTGATTCTTTCTCCTTTTTGCACGAGCAAGACAGGGAGAAAAGGAAAGTAGTAGAAAAAAATTCTGCTGGCACTTTTGAAGATTGGGTCTGAAAGCCTTTCAGTCTTGTGTGAGAGAGAGAGGAAGCAGAAAAGAAGAAATTGGCAGCAGTGAGGAAGGTTTTTTTTTCGGAAGCTTCAAAAGAACATGTCCTGTCGCGTTTTTTTTTCCTTTTCTTGCCACGTGCGGCACAAATTGCCAAATCTTTCTCAAAAAGTACCTCGCAGCAAAATAGTACGTCATATGAATGGGAATATATGAGTTTGTTTTCCATCCTTTTTTTTCCCCACACATCCCGAAACTACTACGTACACAGAATAAAAAACCTCAGGGAAAGATACAAACAAGAAAGTTACTCCTCTCCTCCTCTTCCTAGGTAGAATTTCATCCTCCCGCTCACGGAGAAGTTCGTTCCCTCCACCTCTAGGAAGAGGAGAGAGAGAGGAGGAGAGTCGTCGTCATTGTAATTCTACTCAACACCCAACCCAGAAACTGAAGGAGGTGGAGGAGGAAAGAAGTGGTAGGAAAGGAGAGGAGAGGGAGCGGGGGAGAAAGAGAGTTCCAGACAGCAGCAGTGGTTGGTTGTTAGCTCTGGATGGTATCACTCGGCGACAGGAGTCTTTGGAGGAGTGTGTTGTCGTTACTGTTGATCACTTTTGTTGCTTACAGCGACTTTGTTTCTCCTTAGTTAAACCTGAAATATTGATAGTTTAATAGTGTATAATCGCACTGGTCTTTTTGTTCTTGTTTTTTTCTTTTACTCCTCCCTCCTTCCTCTCCTCCCCGCCACCACCTTTCCCGTTCCCACGATGCTGTTTAGAGCGAGAAGACCCAGGGGAGACCAAGGAGGGAAGGAAGAGGAGAAAAAGAAGAAAGAAGGAGGAACAATAGAAGGGACAGAATTTTGCCCTCTCTCTCTTTTATGAGAAGTGCAATTACTTTTTTGGGGGTAGAAGGGGGAGGTGTCCCTAGGAAGAGAGAAAAAACTTTTTCCATTATTTCTCCACGGATGAGTGAGTGAGTGAGTGAATGAGGAAGAAGTCTGAACGTCCCTGACAATGGGAGGAGGGCCGTTGCTTTGCGCCGCGGTTGGTTGAAAACAAACGCATAAAAGTTTCCTATATTCCCTCTTTCTGAGTATACGGTAGAAAGTGGGTATAGAAAGTGGGTATACAGTGGACCTTCAGGTTAGTAACGTCGGTGTGTTTGTTTTTGTTTTTTTGAAAAAAGTTTACTAAATCGAACTATTTACTAAACTGAAGATCTGGAATATAAAAATCTAAGAAATTGGTACCCAGGATTATTTTTTTACTAAGGTGAGGTTATTTACTTCTGTGTAAATCGACGATTACTAAATCAAATTGCAAGTGTGAGATAAGCAATGAATGTTTCTTACCATTTTTCTTCCTTTTTTAGCGTGTCGGTTTTCGACTTTCCCGGTGGTAGCCACTTTCACACTGGACACGAAAGTCGGTCTGAGATGGGGTTTTAAAAGAGTCGAATCTGAAACAATTGCTAGTCAGAGATGATGAAGAGAGCACAAAAGGAGTTTTTTTCCATAGAGAAATAGTAGAGCAAACAGAGTAATTTTATAGTATTCTATGCACGCACGACATGGTACGTCTGCTGCTGTCTTGCATCTATCAACATGTCCTATCTATACATTTTATTGAGTCTTTTTTGGCGATGTTAACGGTTGCATTGTCTATGGATGTCGCGTCTGCCACATGTGGTTAAACATTACATACGCACGCGTTGCGTACCCGCGCATGCGCTTACTATACGTGAAAAAAAGGCTTTGCCAACGGCGCCCTCCTCCTCCTCCTCTTCTGACCCCCACACATATGCTCACAATGCATGACGACGGCGGAGGAAGGAAAGAAGAAAATTTGTAGCAGTAGTAGCAGGGCAGAGGAGGAGGGGAAGGAGAGAGTTTTTTTACGGCCCACGGTTCCAATGCTCTTCCTCTTTCGTGAACCGAGCAGAACAGACGCAGCCCCATTTGGCCCTAGAACTGACCGCTCCTCCTTTTTTCCCCTCCTGTTTATGTGATGGAATATGCTTAGCTCAGACATTCGGAACGGCTAATTTCTCAGGTCATGCGTACGTGTGCGCAGGGCTGTGTCTGTGTGCCAACTGTGAGAGAGAGACCTTAACCCTGATTTTTTTTTTTCGAGGGACACTGACGACTGTTTTTATGACGTTGCTGTGTTTTGCGGGACCGTTAGACGAGGAGACGCAGCAGAGCATCATTCGTCATCCCAAAGTGGGACAAAAAGTTGCAGCCAATAAAGAAGGAGTTTCAAGTTCGAGTTTTACTGAATGCAAGATTGACAGATATTGCATCTACTATACTAGTACTGTATGTACTATAGTCCATATCTTTCTTACCCATTTGTCTTCTTGCACTAGGGAAAAGAAGTGACTTTTGTCATTTTTTCCCATGCATTTTGCGGGAAACGGTGCGTGGTGGTGACATGATGCCGGGAGCCATTTATATGTAGCAGAAGACAATGGAAAGTTACGCCACGAACAGATGCAGAGAGGAAAATGAGAGACCTGATTATACCAGAAAAGGCCATGACAAGAACAAAATTGAAACGCGAGCGCAAGCAACATGACACGACGTCTGGATTGGCGGAAAATTACGCAACTCCCACACTTCTTTGAATGTTTAACGTACGCGTATCCGCCGATAATTTGGCACAAAATAATCTATCTTTTCACCCTTCGCAATCTTGCACAATTCAATTCGAATGTGGATGAATAATTGCGAAGTAAAGTGTCGACATTTTCCCCTCCCACACTCCCACTCCCTCTCATCAGGCACCCGAACAATAAAACGGAGAGAGGAGAGAAAAAACTACAATTAATTTGCGATTACGCCGTCAAAAACAAAATACTTTTAAAAAATCATCTTGGCTCAAACGTACTAAAGTCACCGATGAATTGGACTTAGTGTTTTCTGCAACACTTCAGGGGGAAAAATGAATTGAATTAACTTTGGCTAATTATCCTTGACCCCTCGTGACGGGTGGGGGACAAAAGTCGTCCTGTCCAAACAGACATGTGCAAAAATAACTCTCCTCTGACTATTTTTGCATGATGCCTCAACCGTGAAAGTAAACATGCAGGATTTTTCTCTGAAAAAAAATATGAATAACCAGATATTATTTATATGTAATCGTCTGATATTTTTATTAACCTGTTGCTGCCCATTATTATTCTTTCACTATATACGCCATGGTCGCGAATGGCACTGTTACTGGTACAACTCTGGGTGGTGTGAATGGATAATAATAACACGAGCATGGAAGTGACACATGCAGTATTTAAGAAACGATTTTTGTAACGGCAGACTAACTTTTAAATATTGTGTTTTTTCCTTCCTCTAAAGACTGTCTTTTTTTAAAGTAAGTACATAATTTTTTGGTCATTTGTTCAAGGACGGATCCGGGATTGTGCATCATCAGTTTAAAAGGACGGCAAAAACAAATCACAAAGAATGAGGGAAAACTTCTCACACCTACGTAGGTATACAAAATACTAGCAGCACACTCATCAAGTCCTCCAAAAACTAATACAAAATACTAGCAGCACACTCATCAAGTCCTCCGAAAACAGACGAAAAAAAAATCTCTCTCATACTTGTATCACGATCGGAAGTCTTTTTTCTGCCAACATCTCAGTCTTCCTTGTCGTCGACATCTTGTACTACAAGACCGTGCACATCCTCGACTTGTTCTTTTTCTTCTTGGCCTCTTTCTTGGACTTCTCCTCCGTCTTGGACTTCCCCTTGACCGGACTCCTCTTCTTTTTCTTACCCTTGGCAGCAGCCTCCTCTTCCTCCTCCTCCTCCCTCTCCTTCTCCTTCTTCTTCCCCTTCTTTTTCTTCTCCCCCTCTCCTCCTCTTCCTTTCATCGGTGACTTGTAGACGGCCGTCTGCGACATGAACGTCACCTGCTTCTTAGCCGAAGCCTTCTTTTCCTTCTCCTCCTCCTCCGCCTCCGCCTCCTCCTCTTCCTTCTCGCTTCTGTCATCGTCGTCCTCTTCCTCCTCCTCGTCTTCTTCGTCCTCCTCCTCGATCTTGAGATTCTCCTTGACTTGTTCCTGCAGCGGAGTGTCGTCGTTCCACTTCCTCAGACCCTTGAATAGGTTGGACACCCTGAACTTCTTGTCCTCCTTCTTCTTCTCCCCCTCTCCTCCTTCTTCATCTTCATCTTCATCCTCCTCTTTCTTGTCTTCTTTGTCCTCCTCCTCCTCTTCCTCTTCTTCTTCCTTCCTCTCCTGTTCTTTCTCCTGCTCCTCCTGCTCCTGTTCTTTCTCCTTCTCCTCTTCCTCCTCTTTCTTGTCTTCCTGCTCCCTGCCGTTCACCTGGATCAGTTCCGACCCGATGTTCAAGATCTCTTCAGGGTCTGATGGCAAGGCAGGTCTGAAAAATTGAAAAACATAATGCAATCAACCAGCCAAAAAAAATGCCACGATCGTTTCGCACCTCTGTCTGATCGGAGGCAGCGAACCCTGCTGGTCAAGCTGCTGCTGCCGGCTGAGGTGCCTCTTCTCTCTGGCCTTCCGGTTGACCTCCTCCTCCCCCGACGGCAACGCCGCGCCGTTGCCCAACGACGGCGGCGCCCCGGCGGCCGCAGCCGCCGTTGCCGCCGCGTCCACGGCGAACATGTCCCCAGTCTGCCCTGCCGCTGTCGCCGCCGCCGTCGTCGCGGCCGTCGCCGCCGCGCTCCCTCCCGGCACCGCCAGCACCATGGTGTGGCAGCCTCCGCACTCCACCGCCTCCACGCGGAAGCCCTTGAACCTGTCTGAGAACGCGGGCGTGTGTTGGTTGGCGATGGTATCCTGGTCCAGACAGAGCTTCCCGTGTCGACCGTCGCCGAACGTGAAAAGGAGGCCGGTGGAGGTCACCAGCGCAGTGTGGCTCTCGCCGCAAGACGCCTGATTCGGTGGGGGGAAAACAGCTACAGTCGAACTCGTATGAATGGGACGGGTCGATAGACGGTCCATTTTCTTTTATTTATTTACCAGAGTTTCATATTTAACCAAATGATTTCAACTTTAAAGTTGCATTCTCCAAAAAAACCCACTCCTAAATGACCTAGATTTCCTCTTGACCGAGTCCCGATAAACCGAGTTCCACTGTACAGTACGAGTTTTCGTTGATGCTACACTGTCCACGTTAATTTTTCTACTGCAGTGCTTTTAGCCTCTCTCTCTCCTTCTCTCTTCTCTAATCTAACCGGTGGCATTCGAAACATAAATAACAGCATGGAAGACGCAAATGCATTTGTCACAGGTATACCACCTCACAAGAAAGGTCAGAGAAAATTAGTGCGTACTATGTCCCTATATGTGGGACTGCTGAATGCATGAAATAGTCATGGGCTATAGCACAACACACTACGGAAGACTGAAATAGTCATGACTAGAGACCTGTATGACTATTTCGATATACGGTAGAAAATTGTGCTGGTCAACAGCAGATTTTTTTACTATATAGTGGAGGCAGGTTATGAAGTACATTTGGTATTTTGTTTCTCATATATCCGAGTTTCACTGTACCGGTATTACAGTTTCACTGTACTACTATGTACTACCTATATGGGGAACGCCTTTGTAGCGCCATCATCACCTTCTCGACGAAGTGCCCGTTGTCCTTGAGCGATGCCACAACCGTCGGGTTTGCGGTCTCCCTGACCGCCGTCCCCAGCCCGAGCTGGCCGTCCGAGGAGGAGCCGAAGGAGAAGACGCGGCCGGTGGCGGTCAGCGCGACAGTGTGACCGCCACCGCACGACACCGAGCTGACCTCCTCGCCAAGGTTGAGCTCCGTGGGCTCGTCCACCGTAAGCTCCTCCTCCTCCTCCTCGTCGTCATCTTCGTCCACTTCCCCGTTGCTCCTTCCGTTGTTGTTCTGGCCCACCGTGTCCCCGCCTTCCTTGCGCACCCCCAGCCGCCCTCCCTCTCCGTCTCCGAAGACAAAGAGGCGGCCGAGGGTCGTCACCACCGCGCTGTGGTGGTACCCGCAGCTGATCTGAAAGGAGTGGAGGAAGGGAGAGTTGGCAAAGTTTTGATCATTAGGCTCCATTTTCCGCTTCTTCGCTCCTTTCAGATCAGATGCGGAGTGGTGGAGGGAAAAATGGAGTCTAATGATCAAAACTTTGCATGTTCAACGACAAAGATCTAGGTACGTACTATACGTTACATCGAGTGTACTAGGGTCATATGAAAAAATTGTGTGGTACCAAGGTTCTTCTTACCACTTGTGCCACCAGGACTAGAAATCTTGAAAGTTCATTCTTTGCTGTACGTACATGTACTAGTGCAGAACTGCATTGAACAACGGCATAGCGTGAAAAATCTACCAACAATGTTTTTTCTGTCCGACATTTCTGCATTCAATTCGGAGTCGATCTTCGTGAAACACGTTTTTTGTGTAAATTGCTTAACCATATAATTATCAACCATGTTAATAAGCAACCGACTTATAGAACATTTGAATAAGATCCCTGACCTGCTTGGCCTCCTCATCCGGTCCAAGCCGCAGGTCCAGCGCCGTCGGCACGCACACGGTCTCCTCCGCGTCCGGCCCGAGCCCGAGCTGCCCCTCCGTGTTGTCCCCCCACACCAGCACCCGGCCGCCGGCCGCCGGCAGCAGCGCAAGGGTGTGAGCCGACCCGGCGGCCAGCCTCGGGGGAGGGCCGGGGTCTCCGCCGCCGCCCACCTCCCCCCTGAGCAGCGCCCGCGCCGCCTCCAGCCTGACCGGCTTCTCGGAGAACTTTGTCCCCTTTCCCACCCCAAGTTGTCCGTCGCCGTTGGACCCGAAGGCGTACAGCTCGTAGTGGCTGCCGCCGTCTTTGTCGTCGCGCACCTCCACGGAGACGACCGTGTGGGCCTTGCCGCAAGCAACCGTCCTCACCGCGCCGATCTTAGTTGTCGCGGAAAAAAAACAGGATGGAAAAACGAGTGTTGTACGCCCAAAAATAATTGATTTTCTCTCTTCACTGGAAGTGTTTGGCTATAGGGTATTATTGCCAGTCCCTGTGTATGCGCACCCATCCGCACCAAATGTATGGGAGGAGAAATAGCCCGAATTTGCAAATAAGTGCAACTACCCAAAATTTGATCTGGCACTCTGGCGCACTTCTCACCGGTTTGAGGCTCTTGACGCAGCTTGGCTTGATGACGGGCTGGTTGGTGCCCAGCCCCAGCTGGCCCCACTCGTTGGCGCCGAAGGTGAAGAGGCGCCCGGACGCGCACACCACCGCCGTGTGCTCATCGCCGCACGACAACTGGACAACCTGGAAAAAAAAACATCTTCCATATGTGGAAAACTGCGGATCGCTTTTATAATTTCGAGCTTTTTACTCCAACGGCAGATTACGCACCCTGTCTCTCCTGATCCAGAACTTTGATGGGACGTTCTCTGCGAACTTGGACTTTCCAAAGGTGAACACGGCGCCGGTCTCCGGGACCTCCGGCTCCTCCTCCGCCGCAGCCGTTGCCTGCTGCTGGGTCATTCTGGTGGGCGCCTTCAAGGTCACTCACATGCCTTCGCCCCTCTCGTCCTTGAAGAAGACGGGTGGAAAGAGAATTTGCAGCGACAAAACTTCCAATGGCAACGCCCCCCTAAAAATGAATCAACATTCTTCTTGGAAAAAGGTGCGTCGTATTGGGGTGGGATAGGAGGGAGGGATATGCAAAAAGCAATCTCTTTACACACATGCTTTGCAGTCCGCTGCCCTCGTTCCTCTCAACCCTTAAAAGGAACTTCCTTTGAAAGAGACCCTCCTCCTCCTCCTTTCCATTCATTCTCCCCTCCTCTTTTCCATTTGTTACACATTCTCCTCTTTCTCTCCACCTCCGACCTAACCCAACCAAGCAGAGCCTTCACTTACTCCTTTTCCCTTTCAAAGCCTTTGCATATTTTTTTCCTCTTCTCTCTGTCGAGCTGTAGGAGCCTCCTTCAAGGACAACAGCAGTCCTCCACTGATCCACCCATTCGGGTTTTTTTTCCGAAGAAGAAAAAGAAAATTCCCTTTCTGTCGGTCGATTCGTGGTGGCGGGAGATCCTTTTTCTCTTCCCGAATCGACAATCAATCCATCTTTGTCTTCCTCCTCCTCCTCCTCCTCCACTCTCTTTCCCGCAAGAAGACTGAGGAGATCGACTTTGAGAGGAAAAGAAAGGCAAAAGTGATGTCCTTCTAGTATGTCTTTTGTCCTGCCATACTTACTAGTGGTAGTACACTTCGTTACCTTCGGAGGGATGGACAGAAGCACGAAAGTTTCCCAAATGTTTCATTACGGCTTATTGAGGACAAGGATGGCAACTCCCTTATTCCTCGGAAGGCGGCCTTCCTGGCTGTTAATAGTGGATGTCTTTGCTGCTAGTACAATCAAACTCGGTTAAGCTAGACTCGGGTTAATGGGAAAGTTTGGTTGACTGGAAAATTTTCTATGGAACGGAATTTATACTGGGTATGTTGTTGCGTAAAGTCACTCATGAGAAACTGGAATAGTTTTGAAACTGGGCCATCTTCCGACCTGTCCGTAGATATAATAATAATAATATGTATCCAAGTTTGACTGTATTACACTTTCAGAGCTGTCTCTCCTGTACTTAAAGCCCCGCACTTTTTCACAGGGAAGGGAGTTCAAGCGGTGGGGAGAGGAGCAGGGAGAAGGAAAGTGAGGCCATTGAAAAAGATAAGTGGCTGCCTCTGAAGGAGGTCTCTCTCTCTGTCTCTGTCTCTCTCTAACGATTTCTCCCTCGGCTCGTTCTTGGCAGAGGATGCGGGACTCTGATGATGGTTTACGCACATGACATTCATATCATTCAACCTGCAGTCCGTGGGCCGCACCGCAATGTTTAAAATGTCTTGCTTTGGTCAATGTCTCCCTAACACTAAAGGCTTCGAAACTGTCTTGGGACAAACCAACCAACCCTGCTGCCAGAGAGACAATTTTGGATTTTGTAAAATGCGACCCTTGGGACACCTTTTTGCCACCTCTCTTTCTCCATGGTGGTCCAAATGACGTTTCCTCCTCTCCACCCATCCGCATACCCAAAGGATGCTCCCCTTTTGGCAAACTTTTCTCCCATTTCCTGGGGGCAAAATGGGTTTCCTCCTCCCCGCAGAGGTACTCCCCCCCCCTCCACGACATGCTAAATGTCCTTCTCCTCCCTCTCTTACGAATGTAATCGCCTCCCCCCTGCACTTTATCTGGGACTTGAAAATTGCTCCCCCTTTTTCCGTACTTTTCTCGCAGCCATAAAAATCTTGGTCCCTTTCTCTTTTCAACCACTAAATCGTGTGCTCATTTTCTCTTCCCTGCCCAATCTCACCACCACATTCGCAGGCTGGGCTTTCTCCTTCTGGCCTTTCCGCAGCTCCAAATGTCTCTTTTCTCCTTTTTTACGACTTCTCCCTTTCTCCTCTCTGACCACACACGCTCGTCACTTTCACAGAAATAAAAAGATTTTTATTTCCGACTTCCACTTCTTCTTCAGGACTTCTTTTTTTTTTTACTACAGTTTCTCCGCGCGGATATCCGATAACCAATTGTCAACGGCCTTCTTTTCCTTCTTTCCCCCTGTTTTCCTGACCAACAACATGAACAGCGGAGGCGGCGGCGGCGTCAAATAAAACTGCCCCGTCCAATTTGCTTTCTCCTCCTCCTCAACCACGTTTCTTACTGCCTCTCTGTCTCTCTCTTCTTTGTGCTTCGTTCGCTTCGGCGGCCGCGACCAACAAGTTCTTCCTTCTTCATCTGGACAAGGTGTTCTACCGACAAAGGACAGGTAAAAGGCAGGAGAGGGCCTGGCGGCGGCGGCGGTTGCGGCGGCGGCGACGGCGGCCGCGGCGGCACAGGGACGCAGCTAAAGAAACGACAAGAACGGACAATGGCAATTTTTTTTTTTAAAGCAAGTCTTTTTCAAAATGTGTCAGAAGTTGAAATTGAAAGCGGGATTTAATCATATTTGTCCTACTACATAAACAAAAACCATTTGTGGGCCCGGCAGCAGCACATCATAGGTAAAGACGGAAAGAAACACGTTGGCAAGAAAAAGCTTTTCAGATTGCATGCCTCTACCCTTTTTAAGGGAGTACTAAGCGCACGGTTTTTCACAATTTCGTAGTCAACTTAATTATTGTAAAGTAAACCTTACTTTGTCTACGAGACTGGGAGGGTGGGTGAAAGGAGGATGGCGAAAGCTACTTGATTATTACGCGAATGAATACCTGCCAGTCTCCGCCTTTCCCTCTCCCCCTCTGCTTTCCCTCTCTCCCTCGTACGCAGTTGGTCCCTGTGGCCTCCAAAATGTAAGAATATTGCGCTTCTAAACAACTGTTTCTTTTGGGTGGAATCTACTGTAGGTGAAGGAAAGAGATCATTAAGCAAGATGCCATCATGCATGTGAGTATCAAAAGGGGTAAAAAGTAGCTGGGATTGCATGACGTATGGGGAAGGATGAAAAGGGTGCAGCTTCGAAAGAACGCGATGTTCACACAAATTAGAGGTGCTCCTCCTGGAGAGAAGCACCACATCCCAGACACGATTTCTCGTCCTTCTCCTTAATCTGTTGATAATTCTACCTGCCTTCCTATCACATTTGCCTATGGTCTCACCTTCCTTCCCTCCTCCTTCCTTCACTCCTCTTTCCTCCCATTTTTCCCCCGACTTCGACCAAGAGGTACAAGGGAGCTAGAGGCCGTAACTCAGTGCCTTTTGTCTAGAAGTCTTGTCCACCCGACGGGTTTTTTGGGCCAGCGCCACTTAACCCATGTGTGATTTCATTATGTATTCTTAAAAATGACCCCACACCCAAAAGCGTCCCTATTTAATCCTCCTAGGGTTATTATTTGTGTCATAGTCAAAGTTTTTGCAGCTGTCAAAATCCTACCAGCAATCATACCAGTTGTCCACCAGCGATCTTATCAGTTATTAGTGGGGGCCACAAAATAATCAATCATGCCACTACCTCTAGGGGATGGGGAGGTAGGATAAGGCTGGTGTGTTTTTTCCAGAAAAGAAATTCCGTCGGGCATGATTGGCAAGAATTAAAACCGTACTACCGGACTTTGGTGGATTAAACCCACAACCATGCTCTACCTACTTACATTTTGTTAGCTAGTACGAGTAGATGGTACCCCATACTTCCCCCTATTCTCTCCCCCTAGTCTGAGGTGTTCAGGACGACGGGACTGACTACAAAAATGCCTCCTCTCCCCTTCTTTCCTCAACTTGCTGTCCTTTCCCATCTTTTTTTATGGTATATACAGTCGAAACTCGATTTTACGTATTTTTCCGTC
>JAAUYM010003000.1_pt1 | contig 17626 bp, 15 predicted proteins | sample 7278001 | NCBI WGS metagenome assembly JAAUYM01 (sample SAMN14350224, study PRJNA611818) | marine sediment metagenome | isolation source: surface marine sediment (1.8m) | place: French Polynesia: Moorea | collected 2018-08
AGTGGAATTAGCTCTTCCAGTACTATCTGCCCCCCTTCCAAAGAAAGGAAAAGAGACGGCTTTGGATTTGGAGGAGGAGAAGTCTCCAACGGTTACGGGCAACCTTCTTTGGCTGCCTGGATGAGATGGTTGGATGGACTGTGTGGCACTTCCGGCCGCCCATTCGAAGAGGAGCAAGAAGAAATCTCATTGGAAGGAGGAGAGAGAGAGATGTGAAGGTGCTTCTCAACGGAAAACGCTCCCCATTGCAAGGAGGAGGAGAAAGGGACGGAAGAAAAGATCTTCTTGGCCAACGGCTTCTTGGAGGAGGCTTAACCGGATGGCGGCGGGTGGTGGACCAATGCTTTCTTCTTCTCTGGCGTCCCCTTCTTCTTCTTCAGCCACCTCCAAAGCGAAAACTTCTTGAGGGACTTCCGGCGTTCGCCTCCTTCCAGGACTTCGAAATCTTAGGAGGAGAGGGGAGCGACAGACAACAAGAGCAGCAGCGGCAACAGCAACACCAATGAGGAGCGGTCAGTCACTCACGACGACGACAACAACAGCAAGCGAAATGATAATAAGCAGCAGCCACCTCAACCAGCGTTGAGTTGTCCGTAGCCCCCAGCGATGTTGTTCTTGGGGGTGAGGAAGAGAAGGGAAGAGAAGAGAAGGGAAGGGGTTTCCAACCCGACAATTGGTCGGTCATGTTAGGGAACAAATAGCATGTGTTTCTACTTTTGTTTGCATTCACTACGAAGTAAAGGCCGGCAACCTTAAGAACTGATTACAGGGTTTTCAGACCGGTTTGAATCTCAGTCGTTAAAAAATAATGATCCTGAAACATGTATTTTATAGTTAAGAAATATTTCATTAAACTGTCACACATTCTACTCGTAAAATACACTTTTTAATGTCAAGACACTAGTAGTTTTACCAAGATTTGTTCCTTCATCCTAAAAAGTCTCGTCGGGTTACTGCTGGCTGCTGGTCGGTCGGTCGCTTCGCAACAACAACGTTGACGGCTCCGGCTAAATGATTGTTGTAAATGATGGGCAAGAGAAAGGGGTGAGAAGAGCAGAGAGAGAGAGACCCAGACTGAGATTTTGCCCCCAGATTACAGTGCTCCTTTCTTCCTTCCTTCCTTCCTTCCTTCCTTCCCTCCCTCCATTTGAAAAAGTGGCTGTAGGCGTAATATCCTCTCTCTCTTTCTCTTAGACGCTGAAGGGAAGGATTTACAGGGGAAGAGTAGCATTATGACTCCTAAAGCTTCTCCTGATTCTCCTGTGCTATTATTGCGCAGGTAGTGCAACTTTTTGTTGCTCTTCGCAAGTACAACAATGTTTGTTGCAGTGCCATCAGTAACTCAGCGGTACAACGGGTATGGAGATGTCAACCTCGTCATCCTGGGAGATTTGCCTTGGCAAATCTCCCAGATGGAAGATCTCTTTCTCATTGTCCAGTTTCCGTGCCGCTCAAAATGGGAGAAAGAAGGGTAAAAGGAAAAAAAGAAGCCAAAAACTGGACCCATCTCTTTTGTTGTACGAAAACTGGGGGTGGGTGGGTGAAAGGAGTGCTATTTTTGAACCCCCCTTCCCTTCCAAATAACAACGAGAGAAAAAAACCCACGTCTTGCGAGAAAAAAGGAAGTTTAAACCCTTGATAAAAACAGGTACAAGCGTCTTGGCGAAAAACCTTCCAACAGATGTGTTTGGGTGCACGCGCGAAAGGCTCTCCGCAGTCATCACACCCATCTTTTCCTTCCCTCTCGAATCTTCCAGGTAAGCATCCTTCCTCTCACACACACGTCGGCTTCTCAGAATCCGGATGCTGGAGCGAGCGAGCGAAAGAGAAAGAGAGAGAGAGAGATGGCGAATGAGTCAAGGGACAAATCTTGCTTTTCTTGTACACACGACGCATTGGAATCACCACCAACGCTTAAAGGTTGCCAAAGAGGAAACAAAAAGACCACTGTGTCTCTCAGTGTTGAACCGTAATTCGTAGGTCGAAGTCGAACAGTCAGTCTTTGACTGACTTTGGCTTTTGCTGGAAAGCGTTATTTTATTCAAGTTTGAATTAAAAAACTGTGGTTCTATTTTTTTTGTGTGTGTGATGATGTACCTTCTCCCCTTTCTTTCCTCTCCTCATTCTCCTGTTTAAAAAGAATGCAACAACCACCCAAACAGCTTCTTTTGAGCTTATAGCCCTCTTCTTCTCCACGACGCCAACAGGACAAATTCTTGTGCATTTTTTTTTCTTGGCTGACAAGAGGACTCAGTTAGGTCTCGGTGCATCTCCTAGCTCTTCTTCTTGGCAGCATCGACGTTTGCATGACGGGAGTCGAGGATAAAGGTCAAGACCATTGCTGCCCGTTTCTGTTGCTGCCGACATGCACAAGCAGGAGGGAAAGAGACCTTTTGATCTCCTGTACTATCTTCACAACAGTTTTAGTTATAAAGTAGGTAAAGTTCTGCCTTCTTTCTGAATTTTTCAGCGATATTTCGTTGAATTTGCCCAGCTGGTTTGAACTTCTTTCGCAAATCAATCGCGTGTTACGGCCTAGTAAGAAACTTTGCTTTGCTTGAGAGGCGGATTTGGCACTTCAAGCAAAATAAGACAGAAGGCAGTCTCGCTGATGAAATCTTTTATTTTTCCTTTCCCCTTCCTTCCAGCACCCACTTTTCTCCAGAATGCGGCAAAGGAAGGAGGAGGAGAGCTTTGGTATTCCGGGAAAGGTGAGGAAAAAGTCAACAACGCCCGATTTTTTTTTCAGTTGAGAAAAGAAGGAGGAGAAGAAGGAGCCCAAACACACAGAAATGCCCAGCAGCGAAAATAAAAAAGCCTTTTGGGCGCCAGAGAAGAGGAAGAAGAAGAAGAAGAGAGACTCCAACATCCGTTGGCAGCAACCACGGATTCTTGAGAGCCGTCATCGGAAATACCGCGCATGCATTTATCATGTGTCGTCTTCGTAACTATATCGTCTTTTATTTTTATTTTTTTAATTCAAGTGTGGGGAAAAAGGAGGGTTTTTTTCCGTTACGCGTTGCTGCGATGTGTGGTACAATCGACCTTCCATAGTAAACGTCGCTTTAGTAAAAAAAAGTCTCGTTTTGGTATATGTTGCATCAGAAGAGGGGTGTATCGTACTACATAGGTACAAACTCGTCTTGCTTCTTCGTACTACTTAGAGGAAGAAGGAGGATGCAATCCCCGCCAAACGGAAGCCGAGAATCTGCCATCATATCCGAGTGGTGCTAGGCGTGGTCCCTTCGTTCTTTTCACATCCTCCTCCTCCTCCTCATTTCCTCGGCTCGATTTAAGGGAAAGGAACAAGCCTTTAAACTGTTCACAATCGCTCGCATAAAGTCTTCAAATGAATCTAACAATGACTGCTAATCAGGCAAACAAATTAAGGTGAGATAGGGTAGAAAGTAGGAACTGTGGTGATATTAGTGAAATACTGTAAGTCAGGTAAGGAAAGTACCAAACAATAACAACTTATTCTTGTGTATGTAGACCGCCTTTCTCGCGGCGTAAAAAAACCTGAAGATTTTTTTTGCGTACGTATGCGCTCAAATCTCCTTGCTTCCTTCCTTTCCTTCCTCCCTGTTTTTACACAGAATCGCTCTGATATGGTCGGCTGCTTCCACGTGAAGATAAACTTAGTTTTTTCTTTGACTTGTTAAACCTTGTTGTACCGTGACAAGAATAAAGAAAATGCTACCGCACCCCACAGCAACATTCTGGCCTGATGACATCTTATCGCACACTTATTTCGTAATAAATACAAGACGGCACAACCAATTTGCCAGCAATACGGTATATTTTTTTTTCACAGAGCGGTATGAAATCTTTGCAGTCCTACCTTTTGTTTTTGCTGTTGTCAGTCCTCTCCTCCGCCTACGCCCCTTTCTTCCGCACGTCCAGAAAAGTTGGAAAGACTCACTACACCGACCTTCCAAATTTTTGGGAAGACAGGGGAGGCGGTTCAATCCAGATTTGTCCTAGTACTCCGTTGGATGTTTTTTCTCTTTCTGTCCACGTGGGGGCGGTTTCCCATACAGTGATCGGACACAGGTACGTAGAGATCAAGAGAAGGGGAGGGAGGAGGAGACTCACTCTCTCTTCCTCTTTTCCGTTGGAATCACCCCCGCCCACTTTCACTCCCAAGAGAGTTGGGCCTTCTCTGAAAAAATGTCAGCTGAAACTCCTTTGGGGAAGGGATTAAGAAGAGGTTCTTTTGAAGAGAAGAAACTGGATTTTGGGGGGATGGGAGTGGGGAGGGGCACTCACGGCACTCACTTGCTTGTTGCTGTTTCTCCCACCAGAGTTCGGAAGCGACTGCCGATTTTTGTGCCATCTGTAGCAGGACGGGAAATGGGGAAGAGGAGGAAGAGGGGTTGGTTGGTTGGCTGTTCTCTCTCTCTCTTTCTCTTTCCTCGCTGTGCTCTCACATTTTTACCCACGACGGTAGCGCGCTTCTTGCGATACTTGAACATAGAAAAGGAAAATATCAAGTACGCAAACTAGGAAGAAGAGTTTCTTTTTAACGAAAACATTTCTCTTCTAACAAAACATGCTTTTTGACAAAAAAAGTCTGGTGTTAATTTTCCCCGTGTCAGTTATTCTATGCCCTTGAGGGAAGGGGGGGAGGTTGTTGGTGGCGGTGATTGCAGGGGCGTCGCCGCCGTCGTCGCCGTTGGGGGGAGAGAGGGGCAGGAACAGGAGAGGTTCTTTCTTTCTTCTTCCTCCGTGGGATCTCACGGAAAGAGAGGGAGAGAGGGAGGAAGCTGCGGCGGTTTTTGCCGCCGCCACCGCCGCCGCCGTCGTCTCCGCCGCCGGTCCTGTCATGATTTCTGTGCTGTTGCTCTTGCGACATTATGATGGGGAGGGGGCAGGAAGAAGGAGATGATGACGAAGGAAGAGGGAGAGGGTTGTGACTGCATAATGACGGGGAACACTAACAAGCAAGCCAGAATTATCACATTTACCGTCCATAACCAATTGCATAATTGAAGTGAAATGAAAAATGTTAATTTTTTTAGGTATGGTACACAAAATTATAATTATGATGGAAAGTTAAACTTCTAGAAACATTTCCCTAGCATTTTCCCTCATTTTTTGTTGCTCGCAAGACTGACCTCACACAATTCGAACACAGCTTTCTTTTCTTCTTTTTCAGAGAGACCTGCTGCACTGCGCTTCCAAAACTCTCTCCCTCCCTGATCTTCCAACCGACCGACTCGTTTCAAAACACCATCGTTCTCTCCTCCTCTTGCCTAGGGTTTATTAGGTGCAATTACCCGACACTGGGTACCCGGATATTCGACCATTTCCAAATCCTTTCCCAGGAATCAAAATGTTGAAAATCGCCGAGAAATCCAGACCTGTCTTGAGCAATATTTTGATACATGAATACCCGAGTACTTAACAATCGGGAATACTCTCGCCCCTTTCCCCCTCCGGATACTCATTTCCGTCTTGGGGGGGGGGGAAGGGACTGTTGCTGCTGCTGTTGCTGCTGCTGCTGAGCGCACCATTAGATGACTACGGCGAGGTAACCCACCAAAGAGCTCTCCTCCTTCCTCCCTCCTCTTCTCTTTCCAGTGTTTGCCCGCCTTTGTCGTGGTGCTTTTTGGGCGAGGGAGAGAGGAGGAGGAAGAGGGGAAGCAGTGCAAACAAGTTCCATTGGAAGAATAGTTCGGATACGTCGTCATTGTAAACCTTGATTCGGAAAAAAAATCTTCGTTAATATTGCTTATAATGCTTTGATTTTGGTCAGCGTTAGCTATAATACTTTTGAAACATCAGTCAGAGATATTTGACATCAACCAAAGAAGAAAGATGCATAAAGGTTCAGTCCCAACGGATGGTGATTATGTGGTGACTAAGGAGAAGGAAGAGGAAGAAGAAGAGATCTCAACGCACGTTGCTGCCACCGCGCCACTTTGGGTTGCGTTGGTTCCTTCTCTTCTTCTCCCTTCCCTCACTTCCTCTCAATCTCAGCGGCGTTTGGGCAACAGTTTGGATAAAGGGAGAGAGAGAGGGGAGAAGAGAGAGAGAGATGGATGGATGAACCTCTGACAGCTTCTATGGTGGCATCGGAGGGGGGATGTATGGAGCTTTTTTCTCTCGTCGCATCTGCTAGCTCCCACTTTCTTCTCCTTTTTTTAGGAAACGCTTTTATAGTAACTGTTTCCTTTTAGAGGAAATACAAGTGTTGGATAAAAATTATTCCCAAAGAAGCAAAACAGCGGTTCCTCTTTTTGTTTTTACTGCAGGCACGACCGAAAGAGACGAAGAGGAAACGAGAGAAGCGGAGGTGGAAAAATGTTGACTGCTGCCACGACGACCAACTCCCTTCCTTCCTCTCCCACGACCCCTGTGAGTGGAAGAAGAAGAAGAAGAACCAAAGGAAGAAAGAAAGAGGAGACCTGGGTGGAAGTGGTTGTGTCGAAGACCGATCTAGCATTGCCCGTCGAGACGTTTCGGTTCGCGGGCCGAACGTCTTAGACGTCACGTCTGGGAAGTCAAAACGCCCCTCTCTTTAGGCCTCCCTACTCTGCCACAGTTTTGAAATTCGGCCCGAGGGCCGAAGGTGCTCAAAGTTTGCTCTGGAGAGGAAGGAAGGAAGGAAGGAAGAACAGAGGAGGCGGAGGGAGAATGGGAGTTGCCTTTTGTTGGAAGAGGAGTGGCGCAGTAGATGCCGACGCCGACGCTCTTGTTGTGAGCGTGAAAGAGCGTTTTTTAAAAGATCTCTCTCAAGTGAATCTGGCACTGTGAAAAATTTCCTATCTCGCAGTTTGGGCAACATGCAGAAAAAAAGGCTTGCCGACATTTCGGACGCCAACGCAATAAATCTTCGAGAATGATTTGAGGACGAAGCTAAAAATAGTTTGCTGATTAGGAAAAAGGAGGAAAAGAGAGGAAGGAACGGGAATTTTTTTTCTATTTTCGGAAGCGACCATTTTTGAGCGCAGCCGGGGGGCGGGACACAGAGAAAATGGGGACAGCAGTTTTGGGGGATGGAACGAAAATACTACCTAGAAACGAAAAGAAATTTGACAACTCCCCCACCTCCCAAAAAATCAATTTAATTTCTAACTATTTCGTCTGCAAGTTTAATACGCGTCAGTAGTAGTAGGCGTCTGCTAATCATTGCATAGCACGCAGAAGAGATCTCACTTCCCGATGCGATCTTTCGAGTGACGTTGCAACAGCATCGCTAGAGGGATGGGATGAAAAGATTCTCCTCCTCACACAGGGGGCAGGGGGTTTCACAACTGAATGGGAGATCGCAAGCAGGACACAGTGGGGGGGGGGGGTTGAGCTTCCGAAAAAAGGTTGGAAAGCCCCTGTGCATTTGGCCTGTCAACTCAATTAATCACAGCAGCAAAGCTTGAGCAGTAGGAAAGTAAAAAGAGAAGGGACGCTGGATTGTACTAGCAGTACAGGATGTCCCAAATAAAAATTGCTTCAAATTTGGGTATAATATTGTCAACTATGCAGTGGCAATAACAAAACATGTGTACGAGTTTTTTTTTGTGGAGGGACATCCTGTAATATCCCTCTTCCTCCTCTTTCTCCCTCCGGTGGTATTTCAGAGATTTCTCACAGGGTGAGGAAGCGGGAGTCAGGCACACCTGCCTTATGACTGCGCTCAATTTTTTTTTTCGGGATCTGATATGGGGAAGCGGCAGCAGCAGCAATAATCGCTTCAAAGTGTAAAATCGTTGGTATGAATTAGCCTTGCAGTGGTAATATGCACGACGACTCCTTCCTTCCTCATCCTCCTCATTCCGGTCGTTGATGAGATGCTTTCGGGGTGATGCTGGCATGAATATTTACGCTTCGCCACGGAGGATTTGTTAGAAATCGCCCATACTCTCTCGTACCATTAAAAGAATATCACGAGCACACAAAATGCTAGGGAAGTGCTACCTGCTAGCTGAGGTCATCCGAAAAGTTCCCATTTGCGAGGTCCCACTGCCGGGGATCGATCTATGCATCCACCAAATTGGCGAATCTTTTAATGCCGCAATCTTTTTATTTTTTATGGTGGGAAGAAGGAGGAAACACGATAGCTTTTTTTTTCTTCGTGAAGGATGTTTGGAAGAGAAGGAGGAAGAGGACCAAACGGGATTCTTGCACCGTAAAACGGGAATCGACAAACGCTCATACGCCACCACTTCTTATTTCTCCTCCTCCTCCTCCGTTCGTGGTGGAATGGCAGCACACAAAAACTTCCTGAAACAAAGTTTTATCCGCTGCATTGCACGCCAGGTGTCCTCCTCTCGATGATGAGCCCGCAAACTTATAATTGTAGTAGGTGCTTCGTTTTGCATGACGGCTGTTGATTGGTTTTTATTGCGCTCCGGGCGGACGGACGCATTTCTGGATGTTGCTGTATCGAGTTGGTTGGCCTAGGCGCCGACTCCTTTTTTTTGTTGTTGTTGTGTCGGGTTAATCAAAGCTGTTTCGTTGGTCCTTTGCCGAGTCAGCATTGCACTGGACAGTGGAACCTCGACATAGCGAACTTCAATATAATATACCTATATTTATTTAGCATACGGTACAGTGAATGAGTAACCATGTAGTACATACTGTGGAAATGAGTGCATCGCGTTGCTGAACGAACCTGTACGTCTATCGAGTTTCGTCTGTGGGCTATTTGTCGTCGATCGGATATGGGGAAGCGACGTGCGTCGAAGAACCGACGGACCGGAAATAAATTGCCCAGCTGACATTTCCGATCGCGCAAAGGCACAAAAAAAGCAAACAAACGTCATTACGACAAGTTGGCTCATCGAACTCGGATGATCCATTTTTTTGCTACTTGCGGTTGCTTTCGCAACATTTCCGGTAGAATAAAGAAAAGGAGAATTCAACTTGTGTTAGCAAGTCTACAAATAAGTTCAGGATTTTTTTGCAGACTAAATGTATTAATTTCAGTAGGACTGTATGGCGCACATTCTGTGGCACATTTATATCCTACATTTTATTAATTAATCTCACAGATTTGCACTTTGCTCTGTTGTGCAGAATTTGTCTGATGGGCTACAAGTTCTCTGTCTCTCTCTTTCCAAATGGAAGCGAAAACCCTGTACATTATAACAAGGGATTAGAAGGATTCTCCTTCAATGATTGCGAATGAAGGAAGGAAGAGGGGGAGACCAAACAGCAGCAGCAGCAACAGTCACAGCAGCTCCCAAAACCCAACCTTCTTCCTTCCTTCCTACAGGTTCTGCCCAAAAGGCGAAGCTGGTATTTCCGGAAGGCAAAGATGGGCAGCAGCAGCTTGGGAAGTAGAAGGAAGAGGAGGAGGAGGAGGAGGAACTCTACTCAACCACTTCCACCATTCTTTGCATTGTGCTGTTGCTGCTGCTGTTGCTGCTGCTGCTGCGCTGCAGTGACCGTTCGTTCCTTCACATCAGTCAATCGCCAGTCACACACAGAAATGAAGTTTTGTAGGTACTATCTGCATTGCAGTCTTCAGTACTGATGCATCAAAATGATTCTGGTTATAATAACTGGGCAAGTGAATGTCACTGGCCCAGGCAAATCCTGCTACAGTCTACAGATTTACTAGGCAATTTATTCGCTTTTGGGAACTTGACAGCTCCTCATTGTGTACATTGTCCCGTACGTACGTAGATAGAAAATCCATTATGTAGGTACATACTACGTAACTTGGAGAGCAACTTTGATTTAGGCGGCTTTGCATGGACTGGCGACTCCTAAATCGAAGATCGACTTTACAAATGTTGTGTTATTACTGGCCATGACGTTGCTTACAAAAATTCAAGGTTGAGTGAGCTAAGACAGTATGTGTATTTCACACTGCCCAAGATCGTCGTGCTAGAACATTTCCGGGAAAAGGAGTGCTGTACGGGGCGACTGGGTATTGCACGAAAAATGAGCATCCTCATAGCAAAACACTGTACTGTACCGGTACAGTGTTTTCGCCAAATATACCAGCTCCCCCTGCTGTGCGTACACATTGAAGAGCCCTGAACTTATTTGTCCACATCGATTGCACAAAAAAATAATAAGGAAAAGCAACGAATATACTATGGTACAGTATACTGTATACGTGTACAGTAGTAGCGTCACAAAATTATGGGCGTTTGCAAATATGTGCGCACACACAATTACTTGGCGAAAGAAGCTGGCACTATGACAACAACAATAACGTTGCAAAAAGTCAGGTTTATGTGTGTGTTGGAGGGGGCAGAGTTGACAGGTGAGCATTGGCAATATATGCCTAAATTTGGGTCTTATGGGCTACTCACACTTTCGTTTAAACCTTGGGCAATTGTTTAGCCTCAGCTTACTTTGCACTGTTGGACTCTGTAGGGCTACATCAGTTTTCCAAGGCCTGGCAACCCTGATGTGGGGTGTCTCCAGTTTTTCTCCTACCAGGAACTACTAGAAAAGGGAGAGAGAGGAAGAAGGCCTTCCTCTTCTCCCTAACATTACGTCCATAGTAGGAGGCATTCCTGTTGAATAATTTAGGGGACGCAGCCGCGGACCTTGCGTGGTACATTACATAGGTACATACATGGGAAACTGAAACAAAAGCTTGACATGCAAAATACTAATTGCTTTTAGGGTGGTGGGCACATGTACAGTATTAGAAGTTACTCATCTGGAGGGGGGGTACAATCCCTCTCTGCATGGTATGGTACGTGGAAGGTAGTGTATGCTTGTGTTGAGAAAGACCCGTCATAATCCTTTCCCCCCACTTGTCTCAGCTCTCTTCTCTCTTATTCTGCATTGGTAAATCAATGAAGGATAGAATGGGTTTCCAGAGGGGTAATCGATTCTGATCATGGGGGGTGTCTTGTCACTTGAAGGAGTGGGTTAGGAATGCACAGAGAAGTAGGTATGTACCTTGCGAGATCAGTTGCGCGCGGGGGGGGGGTTACAAAAGCTTTTGCTCCTGGGACGTGTGGTATAGTGGTGTAGATTTATTAAACTCCATAGTAAAACAACATTTAAACTTTCTTTACGTGTAATGTACTTTGCTCTGAATTACTGGTATTCGCGCAAGACAACTCGTGGGCGTCATACTCTCTCTCTTAATCTCTTATTATTCCTCCCTTCATATAGGCACCTGTTGCTCATACTTGTATTTCTAGAACACATTATATGTACTAGGTGGGTCTGTACGTACGTACGTCAGACCCACAGAGATATATGGTCAGACCGTAGTGACTCGAGAGGCCTGTGTGCCCTGTGCAAATACCCCAACTTTTCAGAAAATTTTTACTGGAGAGTTGGTGGTTCTTTGTCACAAAATTGCACTTTGCATGCAACTCATTACACGCACTCATTTACAACTAGATGTAGGTAGCATACGTACTGTAGTAGCAAATTTTCAAATAAAGGTGACTCATGCTTGCGCACTTCAAATGTTAATTAATTGTGCTTGGGGCACCCAACTTAATCGATGGAGAGGAAATTAAACTGTTCGGACACCTGTTTTATTAAATATTGGGGAAGAAGGTCGGTTTGCGAGAAGGAAAGGGGGAAGGGAAAGGGAGGGCCTCTCTTACTGGCTTTCTAGCAGGGCGCCTTCACGGCCCAACAGAGAAAGAGAGAGGGGGACGGAGAGAAAAAGGCCCGCTTGGAGTGCCATGGGTGCGACTACAGTACACAAAGTCAGTCCCAACGAGAAAGCGAGAGAGAAAGCAACGAACGTGGCGACCGCCACAAACGCCGATAATTAGTTGGGCAAACAGCCTTCTCGTTCTCCCTCCCTCCCCCCTCCCTCCTCACCTATGGTCTACTGAACGCTTGCCATCCATCGTGCATAAGGGGGAAATAAGCCACAGGGACAGGTGGGGTCGCCTTCAAGTAGTGGCACTTGCGTGAGAGGTCGATAAAGTGTGAAGAGAGCGGGGGAGAGAGAGAGGCGCCCAATCCGTCATCTGCCAGGCATGTCCCTTCACCGGCGCTGACACTGCGAGTCCAGCTTAAAAGTCGTAATTAACCAGGTGACAACGATCTATCAAGGAATCTGCTACAGTAGAACCTGCTTAAGTGGGAATCCGCACTTACAAGTGCGACATTTTTAGAGGAAAAACGTCGTACTAGAAGCTCTTTCTAGTACAGTAGGTACAATCTCATTCAGACACGTAGGAAACTCTGGATAAGTTGCAAAGTCTGCCTACTCACATCACAATTCACGGACTTGAGCGGGCAAGACTGTACTGTCCGTACTACCATTCCACTCAAACGTTTTCAGGTTTTGACCATCAGCACCAACCACCCAGTGAGCGATGGGTCGCCGGACCCCGGACTCCAATTACTACTCCTCGCACGAGTCCTCCTCGTCGTCGTCCACCTCCACCTCCTCCTCCTCCCGCCGCCCACACCTCACCCTCACCCTGCTCAGCTCCTCCGACTGGTCCAAGAACGGTCGGCTGCTGGCGGCCGCTCGGAGGTCGAGCGGGGCCATCGCGCGGGGCGGGACCGTCTTCAAGTGCAGCGAGCTCTTCGGAGGCAACACGCTGCTTCGTGAGTGGATCAGTAAAACCTGCCATCGTCAGTCATGTCAGCGCCTTTGCTACTTAGTACATACTAAACTTTCGATACTACTTTGTCATTCTACTACTAATCTACGTACTACTATCCTAGTAATCTACCGTACTACTGTGTCAGTCTACTAGTAATCTGCAACCAGTAATCTGCTAGTAATCTGCTACTAGTAATCTGCTACTAGTAATCTGCTACTAGTAATCTAATACTGTGTCAATCGACTAGTACTACTAGTTCTAGTAATCTCCAAGCTGCTGATCACCGACTTTGCTTCATCGGAGTCCGCTCTATCACTTCATTCATTGAAGTAGTATGTTTCGTCACTTGACCACCCACCCTGTTTTAAAAAAATCATTCAAACTGTATTAAAACATATCTCTTTCAAATTTGACATCCTGCCAAGTAATCACACTTTACTTCAAATTTTATCTTGTACTCGTATTACCTCAATTCACCCAAAAAGACTATACATTTCATCTCCTCAGTTCTATTTATTTTCTTTTAAACACGGAGTACAAGTCAATTTCTCCCATCACCTCACTTTTAACAGATATATAAGTAAAAAGTACCGGTATGTACAGTAAAACATGCAGGGTAGATTTTATATAGTATAAGTTTGTTTTAAATAAAGAAGTGTTTTTTTATAATCTGCTTCAAGTAGGTTTTAAAACAGAGTTTATTTTATAAATCTGCTTCAAGCAGGTTTTGAAATACTGTAGAGTTTATCATAGACTCGCTCTTCTGGTACCTTGCTATCTGCCACAACCGCCTCCCACCGATCAGCAGTAGCATTTTTCGTAATGAAGGAGACGGAGACGTCCCCGTCTTTGTCTTTGACACCTCTTTCGATAGACTTTTCTTGTTTTTAACCAAACTGTGTTAGGTTGATAGAGGAAAAAATATACCTACTAGGTACTATGCATAATTTACTTATTATATGTACAGTACATACCTGTGAGTTGATGGGAGTTTGGTGGGAGAGGTGGAAAAAGTGGAATTGGAGGGATTAGCGGGATTTGTGGGTCAAGTTTAAGGAAAGTTGGGATTATTTGAACATTATGGGGTGGACAGATGAGTTTTATGGGAGTTAGAGTGAGTTTAACAGGGTGGGGGGTCAAGTGGGTTTTAAGGGAGTTAGAATGAGTTGAACAGGGTGGGCTTCAAGTGACAATACATACCAACATACTACTCACTCAGTGACGTACCCGTACCTGCACGTGACCCCGGACAGCGTCTCCCTGAAGGAGAGGCTGCGCGACGCCATCGACTTCAACTCTGCCCTCCCGGCCAGCATCGACGGCAGGATGGAGCAAGGTGGGTGAGACATGTGTGGAAGGTGGGGGAGGAAGAAGGCCCAGCTTGGCACTTGAATCGAAAAATAAATCGTTCGAGACCAAGAGCGGTCAATATCAAAATCGATCCTCTTCACTCAATCAGGCGGTGTTGTTTTTTTTTTTCTCTCTCACCCTCATGCATATTAGATTTTTCCCGTCGACCTTCAATGCAGGGTGGTGGTGCTTGGTGGTGCGACCGGGGGTGACACATGTTGTAGTGCATGAAATATTCAAGGTTCGTACGTGGAGCTGGCCACTCTGGTGGACGACGACGACGACGGGGCGGAGGACGGCAGGGGCGAGTTCGCCGTGGAGTCTTGGAGGCACGTCATCTTCGTCGGGCTGAGGATCAAGGAGCGAGGGTCGGCGGACTTTGGTGAGAAAAGTCTGTAGTCGGACATTGCCTGATTAAAAAAAAAAGTCAGGCAATGGGGTGGGTGGGTGTAGAAGATGGACCATTATTGTTGCGTCTCCTTTTGCTGCCACATAGGCATGTAGCAGAATGGACGCTCAGGGGTAGAGGTAACTCGATTCCGAGGAGGAGGAGGAAGAGGGAAAAGAGGGACATTAATAAGGAATTTCATGCAACTGCGACAACCCACCCAACCAGGTCCGGTATGCGACATTTGTGTGACGTTGGCGGGCGTCGGGAAACCTAGAAGGAATCGGGCGCATTAAAAAAATCGATGTTGACGATGTTTGTGTGCGCTTCTTTTTTTTGGGCACAGACGTCCTTCAGTGCAATACTACTTGCAGTAAGCACGAAGTTATTTGTAAGATTCAGAAATTGATAAAAAATGCATTTTTTTAAAGATTGAGAATCTCTCCCATGGCTGGCGGTTTTGGGGTAACACAATTGAAGGCTTTTTTTTTGGGTCCACCCTTTTTACATTCTTTTTGGATTTTTCACTTGTTGCCTGGTAGAAGCAAAAGTCTATTTTATCGCCCATTATTTCTCCTAGTGGTGCTGCAAAATGTGTGCTCCTAAGCGCAACCCGTAGAGATTAAACCTGCAAACCCTTTCTGCTATACCAACTCTTCATTCTCTGGAATCAAAATGCTTTTAGCTCGGATGCATGTCAAATTATAATTAGGAGGCTGGTTCGCCAAAATTGCCCCCATACGAATTTAATACACCAGATTGTCGCCCTCCTGCTCAAGGGCAACGTTGCCAGATCCTAAAGGTAAAAATGTGCTAGTTTTTTTTGTAAATTTAGCCGGACAATAAAAGAAAGCAAAGCCAAAGTTTAATTAACCAACTTTTCCCAAACTTGTCTTTAAAAAATCTTTCACAAGATGGCGTCAGCCATAATATGATAATCAAAGCTACTCAGTCTTACTAGGTGTGCTATACCAAAATGCCGCATTTGGGTCTTGTAACTTAGATTAACTTTTTGAAGCAAAAATGCATTTTCAGAAGTACCTTTATTTCCAAACCTAGGCTTATATAGTTACCTAGTTTTAGACTACTTTTATGGCTAGTAGCCATTCTAAGTCTTGGCCTTCCTGCCTAAAATGTAAAGCTTCTATCCATCTACCAAACTCTGCCAACAGAGGCCACCTGGCGCAGGTGGAGCAAGTCCGACCTGCTTCTGCAGCGTCTTCAGCGTGAGGGTCTGGGCATCGCCGGCGTCTCCTTCCTGCGCCAGGAAAGGTCGGACGGACGTGTCGCCAACATCAACCTCTTCACCTACTGCTTCCTCGTCGCCCTCAGGATCAACAGCAGGATAGAGAAGGTTCGGCTAACACATGCAGAGGTTCTCAACGTTTTTTTTTTGACCGCGACTTACTAATGAGAAACCCTTCCAAGAAAAATTTCGCAACCCACTCTGCTTTACGTTGTAGAATAACGCCTCCCTACTTTTTTTTTATCTTGACCCACTCTGAAAGGCTTCGCGACCCACTTTTGGGTTATCACCATAGGCGACATGTGGCGAAATTTTATTCCCTCCCCCTTGACAAAAAATAACCCTGCCGACACTTGAGACGCTGCCGGTCCTTCTAAAGAAAATTTATTGTCATTTTTTCGCTTCTGCAGCTGCAGTGCCTGAACGTGCTTCAAAAGCTGCGCGGCTCCATCATCCCCGGCTACGTCTCCCTCTTTGAGAAGGTGGAGGCCGGCAGGGAAGGTAGAGGACGTTTACACAGAGGGGCAGAAGGACGCGGAGGAGGAGGCAGGAGCCGGAGCGCGGAGAGCCTGGACAGGCTGATCGACGGGCTGGAGGAGATGGAGAACAGGGCCAGGGGAAACAAGTGAGGGAAAAAAAAGAAGTTTGCAACAATCGCTGAAGCAAGTTTAGTGTTGGTGCTTGCTGTACATGTAAGGTTGAGGCGTACGTATTTACATACCTACTACAAACAAGGTATAGAAAAACTGAAAAGTGCACGTGCTCATTCTCAGAGAGTCAGGAAAGGTGAAAAGAAGTCCTTCAAGGTAACAGGTACATACCCTACAAAGATTGGCAAGAATTGCCGTGACTGTGAATTCTTTGCGACCCCTCCTTTTTACTGTCTTGAAGTCCTTTCAGATTTTGGAGTGGAAAGACTCCCCTCTCTTACGACTTGGGGAGCGTGGAGTTCTAAGCCATTAGTGCCAAGTGTGCCTTGCTATAAAGCTTTGTTCACGTAGGGAGTCTCTCCGGAGGTCTCCGGAGCGCCGCCGGATCCGCCCGACCAGAAAGGAGCCGAAGAAGGCGTCGAACCCGGAGGGCGGGGCGGCGGCCGCGGCGGCGCAGGAGGACGGCCCCTTCCCGATGTACAGGCACTTCTCGGACCGGAACATCTTCGGCAGGCAGATCGGGAGGAGGTTCGGCGACGGCAACAAGACTTCGAACTCGATATGATGTGCCTGCTGCACCAATCCCCCCCCCCTACTCCCCTCCCCGCCCGACAGGACTTTTTCTTCTTTACGTACCACATATTAGAGGAAGTTTTGACGCCTCCCAGGAGAGTAGCCGCTATTTTGTTCACAAGTCCTCTGGCGTTTCAGGCAGAAAGTTCAGAAGATTGGAAATAAATATAATTAATAATATGATTTCATGGTACGAAACCTGCAATTGTCGCAAGCAATACCTAAGTCCAATGGAAAAGACCGAAACTATGGAGATAGTAGTCGTAGCATGTATTCGTAATAATAATGTAATAGCGGTACAGCTAGAAATTTCCTACACATTATTTTTTTTCTTTCTCGAGTATTTGACAGACAGGTAGTAACATAAGGAGTTCTTCTCTTTCTCATTCACGGTACAATTGGATAAAGCATAGTTTTCTTTTTCTTTCTTCTTCCAGAAACGGTGTGGATGCTTCTTCCCTTGCCAAATCCAGAGAGCTCCTATTTTTTTTTTGTTTTTTGCCTCACACGTCCGAAAAAAGCAAACTCAACAATAATCTCTGTGGCTTCGGCTTGTTTGATAAGGTCAGGGTGAGGGGGAGGACTCTTCTTCCTCCCCCGCAGAGACACACGATTAGACAGACCCTCCATGCGCACTCACAAAGTTCTTGGTATGGTAGAAAGGAAGAGAGAGAGAGAGACAGAGAATGTCTTAGATTTCAAAAGGGGGTAGATAAAAGGGGGGAGGGGTTGTGGGTATAAGAAGACAGAGAGAGAGAGAGACCTGGGTCAGTCGGCGCGTTTGAGAACTCCAGGGACTCTTTCTCTCGTTTCTTTTCGTCATTTTGTTATGGTATAGCTCGACTCGTCTTGACAATATGAGGTCGTACAAGGGAGGGGGGGGGAGAGAAAAAAACGGCAAATCAGGTACAGATCGGAAGAG
>JAAUYM010036887.1_pt1 | contig 17611 bp, 12 predicted proteins | sample 7278001 | NCBI WGS metagenome assembly JAAUYM01 (sample SAMN14350224, study PRJNA611818) | marine sediment metagenome | isolation source: surface marine sediment (1.8m) | place: French Polynesia: Moorea | collected 2018-08
CCCCCCCCCCCCCCCCCCCCCCCCCCCCCCCCCCCCCCGCGCCCCCCCCCGGCGCCCCCCCCCGGCCCCACCTCAAAGTGCCGGAAAGAGACTCTCTTTGGGGGTTCGGTCGGCCCCCACTTTTTGGGTTTGGGTCGCCTACCGCCCGTTTGATGAAGTGGGATACTCAAGGGAGACAAGGAGGCACACAACGAAACAACAGAAAAGTCTCTGCCAAACCTGCCTTCCTACGGGCCAAATTTCTTCAATTTTTTTCATTTCTTTGTGGCCTACCATATCCTGATCGCTTAAAACAAAAGCGTGCAACTAACTAAAAAAAAATCTGCTGACTAACTAAACAATGTTTTTGTTATTAGCAGTCAAAACCGTCGAAAACAATTTAGCCCCTGCCTTCCTTGAAATACAAAAAGTCGGGATCCATTAAACGGAAGGTCTTTTTTTTTCTTCTTGGCCCTTCTTTGAGAAGGGAGAAAGAAGAGAGAATTAGAGTGGGTGCCCCCCCCCACTGTCTTCTCTTCTATTTTCTTCTTCCGTGGTGGAGGCCCCGAATTGCCTGGGTCGCTCCCTTCGGGAGGGAGGAAGACGCAGTAATTATCGGGGTAGGGAGAGAGAAGGGTCCAGTAAAAATAGAAATAGTGCAGGAAACCTCTCATAGAGAGCTTCTTGAGCGTTTTTTTTTTACTGAAGGCTCGCGCATAAAAACACCTTCTTTCTTGCTTACCTACCGGTAATACTAAAATTATACTGAAAAGTATTTGCAAAAGTATAAGGCAAAATTTTAGTGGAATGACAAAGTTTTTCCGTTGAAAAAAAGCATGATATTTGGATGTGGCAACTGGTAAGGAAGGAAGAGAAGTATTTATTTCCCTCTGCTTTTCTCAATATTAGATTCTCCCGCTTTCGCTCGCCCCAAATTTGCAAGGCTCTTTCTAAGAAAGCAGAAACAGATTCCTAATGATTTTTTGCGGTTCTCGTGGTTTTTGTGCAAAAATCTGCCTCCTTTCATGTCGTTAGTCAAGTCTTTCCCGAAGGGGAGTCCCAAATTTAAGAGGAGAGGCCCTTTGTCAGACAAAAAAAAGGACATTCAACAGACCTATCCGTACCACACTGACTAAAAAAATTTAAGCTTAGTGAAAAAAGATGTAATCTGTCATCGATTTTCGGGCGACTAAAGAAGAGTCCCTTTTTTCGTCTAAACGACACTGTGAAAGCGGACCTTTTCAGACAAAATTTCCCCCAGCCTTTCTTGTGCTCCGGAGCAGAAGAAGAGGGGAGAAGAAGAAAGGCCTATACGTAAAAAAAAAGAAGCCAGCAAGAAAAGAAACAGCCAGAGAAAAGGGTGGATGGAAGTGCCGTAACGAATTTTCCCTTCCTCCGCCTTTAAATTTGTCCTTGTGGCAAATAGAGTTCTTTTTTTTCTGCCTCTGACTGACGTACTGTGCAATAAATAAAAAGAAGAAGAAGAAACTGTGAAAAAGGAGGGACACCGCAATGCAGGAAGTCCCTCTCTCCCAACACTTCTAGGGATTCACAACGACAACAACGATGGTTGCAATTATACTAGTACGAAAGAGGAGGGGACATGCAAGTCGAGGAAGGGCTGCTTTCCTCTCTCCTCCCTTGATGAATTATTACTTGTTCCAATCGCCTAGTATAATTTTCCTACTGCATCAGTCATCATCGTAAGACGTGGAAAATGCCAGAGATGTGTAGTTACAACTAGTAAATAATGCCTCTGCATGGCAAATCGCAACGCAGCTAGTTTGACTTGCTTTTTTTTCTATCAACACACAGAAACTTTTTGTATGGTTTCCTTTTGAGACAGGACGGCACAGAGAAGGTGGAGGAAGTGCAGTAAATGAGGAATGTGACAGAACCCCCCGCCCCATCCATAAAGAACTTCGGAAGCGAAAATGCATTTGCATTGACGATGCACCGTCCAAATGAAGCAGCAATTCGGGTTTACATTTCTTCTAGAAGGATTGAGGTGAAACATGATACCCTCGCCGGCCAATTTTTTTCAAAAATGTTTTTTTCTTATCCTGGACCAGCAAACATTAATTTCCCTCCAGGCTCAAAATGAGGGTGGGTAATGTCTCCCTCTTCCCCATGTTTTTTTGTGAGACCACCACCACTACCGTCGTCATATCGCTCGGGGGGGAGGAGAAGGCAATATCCAGTTACTATACGGTACAGTAAAACTCGGAAAAGTCAGCAGATAAATATTTACTATGAGAGAAGTTAACATTGTGTAGATAGACATACAAATTAGTAGTAATACTGGTAGCTTTAGCGTGTTGCAGACTTTGACAATACCTATGTACAACTGAGATCTACTGTGCTAATGGATAGGGGAGGAAGGCAAGCAAGGTGAGTGAGATGGGGAAGCAATAAAAACCGTATGTAGTGGACATGCTTCAGGAGCTGCTGCAATTGTTCGCGAAAATGTTACGTAGCTACGGGGCGCAACACCCAGCATAAAGGGGCGCTATACCAGCTACGTAGCACTCGCACAAATACCGTTCACAGACCGCGATGCTCTCTTGGGTAGATGGGTTGCAAGTTGTTGGAAGTACTGGCAGGGGGAAGGGAGGCGTGGAGGAGGAGGAGGGAGAGACGGGAGGGCGGAAATTGAAAAGTATGGCTCCCATGCGGAGAAGACTGGAGAACATTTCTGGTCTGTGTTTCCTCGGCTATTCTTCTTTCACCACCCCCCCCCCCCCCGATGCGCAACACAGTAGTACAGTCGAACCCACCCGTTAAGTGGAAATCCTGCTTAAGTGGGGACGTTCTTGAGAAGCAGTGGGAGAACATTTTCTGTGCTTTTGTTTGGACATACAAATTACCAAGCAGGCGTGCTCCAGATCTTACCAACTCAAGCTGGTTTGACTGTACCACTAGCGCGATGCCACAAGAGGAAATTTTTTTTGTGGCGAAATTCTGCGGCCTCTGATGTTGCGTGTTAGCACCTGATGCGAGGACGAGGGCAAAGGAGAGAGAGAGAGCCTTGTTACATGGGAAAATACTTTCTCATCAAGCTATGCTGCTAACCCCAGGTGTTCCCCTCTCCCCCTATTTGTTTACCGCAAGCAAAGAAACATGTGGGAGATGTAAGCACATGGTACATACCTATAAAAAGCTTGTTGCCAAAAGAAAAAAATCCTTTGGTACTACTTTTTTGCGGTTCCTTATACTATTAATTACAGAGGAAAACTCCGAGTAAAGAAACATTCCAAAGTACATATGTACTAATTTATTTTTTAATCATAAATCTCCATGCAAGCTCTAAATTCATCACAGCCTCTGTTAACAGAATGTTGGCAAGACCGAATCAGTAAAATACATAGTACTGTAGTAAGTTCTTTCTTGAAGTAGAACGCAGGTAGCAGCAATTACACTTCAGTTTTAACTCCCCCTCCTCTTTCCTTCATTCCTTTAAAACATTTCGAAATTTGATCTGCCTCCTCCTCCGTCGGCAATTCGCCGAGTTCGGACGAGAAAAAAAAATGCAAAACTTTATGAGAGACTGTCCAGCAGCAACTGGTCCTCCACCTCTTCCAGCAGGGACCAGTAGCGGTGGGACTTGGCGGGCTGCTGGTGCTGTTGTTGTTGCGTTGGCGTGTCGGTCCTCTCCTCTTCCTCCTCCTTCTTCTTCGCGTGGAAAACTTCCTTTTTGCGAGTCTGCGCCGCGGCTGCTCCCACCACCACCTCGTCCTCCAAGAGCCAGCAGCCGACTTCGTGCCTCCTTTTCCTCCTCCTCCTCCTCTTCCCATCCGTCTTCTTGTCACTCGACGCAACGAATTTCCCGACTTTTGCCCTGCTGCTCTGCTTCTTCGTGCTGTTGCTTCTTGCGTGGTCCTTTTCATTCAGCTTCCCGCCACGGGCCACTTTGGAGGCGTCCTCCGCCTCCTTCTCTGACGAATCCTCTTCCCCTCCTTTGGCACCACTTCCTCCCTCCTCCCAAACTTTGAGCTTCTCTAACGCCACCCAGCAGGGCTTGACAAGACTGGAATCGAGATAACGCCGCTTCTCTGTACAGTTTTGGATCTGACTGTTGGCACATCCGTTATTGAAAAGCTTCGCGCGGTGTTGCTGTTGTTGTTGTTGTTGCTGTTGCTTCCGCTGTCGCTGGTGTGGCTGGAATGCAGCATTAGGAACCTGCTTGCTCGGAGACACTTTCTCCTTCTCTTTCCCTCGGCTTTGTGAGTCGGACTCCCTTGCCTTCTCCATTATCTCCGTCGTCTTGTCGCCTTCGTCATCCCCCATCGCAGCCAGAATCTCATCCATTGTCTCCACGGCGCTGCCTTCCTCCTCCTCCTTCTTGTCCGCAGCGGAATCAACAGCCTCTCCTCCTTCCAAAGTTGGGCGAGTGGCAGACTTTTTCAAGTGGCGACAGCCTCGTCCTCCTAATCTGTCGGGCTCCTCCTTATCCCCTAAAGACGCGATAAGAGCCATCCTCCTCCTCCTCCTCCTCCTCCTCCTGCATCTGCCTGGGTCAGCACCAGCAAACTCCGCCGTCGGGCTTTGCACGCTCAATGATTTTCGCCCGAAGCGTTCCTCCTCTTTATCCTTCATGTCAGCAGTTTTGTCTCGCTTCTCTGACACCACCCAGTCGTTTCTCCCCTCTTTGTGGAAGGAGACTTTCGCCGACTCACCACCTCTTCTGTCACCTCCCTCCTCCTCCTCTTCCTTCTCCACTTCATTCTTCTTTGCGGCTTTCCTCTTCCCCCTCCAATTTCCCCCCATGACATCCTTCTCCTCCTTCCTCTTTTCCCTCCTCTCTTTGCCTTCAGGCAATGCTTCTTCTTCTTTATGCGTGGTCTTCCCTACTGCTCTCTTCTCCTCCTCGCCTTGGTTGCCTGAGCAGGATCCTCTAGAATGCCTCTCAGGAGCCGGAATTTTCCTGTCAGCTTGCAAAGAAGAAGACTTGTCGCGGCTGCCACCCATTTGCTCCTTCCCTTTTCCCTCCGCATCCTCCTCATTGGCGGCTTCTTCCTCTTCGCCTTCAGCCGCGGCGACGTCGTTTCTGTTGCTCTTCTCCAGGTGCTCGTCCGAGTCTGGTTCGTCATCCACCATGGCAAAGGGTAGCGGCTGGTGGTCGGCCTCGCTGCCACAGAACGGGGAGGCGAAGGACGCGGGCCCGGAGAGGACGGAAGAAGAGGAGGAGGAGGACGCGACGGTGTGGACGTCCGACGAAGCAGTAGGCGAGCCTGGGGAGCTCTGGCTTCGCTCGTTGGAGTCTGGTTTGCGCTGAGGTGGAGACGCTGTCAGCGACTTCTTGTCATTCTTGAGACGTTGGCTCTTGTCGGTCGTCTTCTTCCCCCTCCTCCTCTTCCGACTCCTAAGTGGCTGGTTATCTGAGTCGTCACCATCGTCAAAAAGCGGTGGCTTACCGGAAAGTCTGGCAGTTCCCTTCGCCGATGTCAATTTTTCCCCCGGTTCTGCCTGCTCCTGGTTGTCGTGACCTTGTTCTCCATTGAGGGCATCACTCTTATTGTTCTCTTTATCCTTCCCTGTTCTGAGGTTGTTGCTCGACCTCTTTATGACCAGCACCACCTTCCCGCTCTCGGCGATGGTCGAAGAGGTGTTCTGGACCTCCTTCGGCCTTCTACTAGAGCATTGTTGCGGCGTCGCCTTCTCCATCGCCACCTCCGCCTCACTTGTGACTTGGGAGGGTTCGATTTTGTCCTCCGGTGCCTCGTTTGGTACTACTTTTTGGACGACCTCTTCCTCATATTTCTCCTCCGCCACCTCCGCTGCTTCATCCTCCGCCTCCTCGCTGTTCTCTGCAGATTCTCGCCGCCGCTGCAGCCTCAGCACGTCCTCCAGCCTCGGGAACTTCCTCGGCCTCCCTCTGCCCCTCTTCCTAGGAATGGGAATCTCCTTCAGGTCCTCCAGGTTGGGCAGCTCCACCTCCCTGACCTCAATGGCTTCCTCTGGCTCCGGTTCCCCCTTGGCCCTCCTCTCGGCCTGGCACTCCACGCACCGGCAGTGGTATACCTTCTCCTGGAGGCTGCTTACCAGCAGACCCATGCTGTTTCTCTTCCTTCTTTCCTCATTCCTCAGTCTGCGCCTCCTCTCCTCCTCTGTCTCGGCTGTCGTCGCCTCCTCCTCGTCTGCCATCATCTCGTCAATGTCGTCCGACAGCCTCTTCTCCAGGGTCTCCTGGCACCTTGGAGTGCAGTCGTGCCGACAGCCCTTCCACCTGGAGTTTACCCTGGAGAGCTCCAGCAGGATCGCCTGCCCACCGCCGCCGCCACCTCTGTCGGAGGAAAACAGCGGAGGAGGCAGCAAGAAGTCTTCGTCGCGACAGACCAGGTCGGAGCTCCGATGAAGCCCGAAAGTCTTTTCCGGGACCCGGCCCCCGGCCTCCGGGAGGTCTGACGCGAACTCCGCCGCCAGCTCTCCCAGGGCTTTCCGGAGCAGCTCGCCCCCGGATGTGTCAGGCGGGCAAGATGCCAGTCGGGCCGGGTCCCCGCCGCATCCGTGCACAACAAGGCTGGAGACGTCCACCACGGCGTCGCCCAGCAGCTCGGAGATCATCTGCTCCATCACCCTGTTGGCCGCGACCTCCACGTAGTTTTGCCTCACCAGTTCCTCTTTCTCCTCCTCTTCCTCCGCGACGGCATGTCTGCCGTTCGCGTTGCTGCTGCTGCCGCTGCTGCCGCTGGCCTTAGCCCTGAGCAGCTTCTTTCGGTCGTTCTCCAGCGCCTTCTCCACCAGGTTCCTGGCGATCTCATCCGCGATGTCCTGCGTGTTTCGGTTGAGGCAGAGCGAGAGGGCAGAGGAGGACTCGGGCAGGTTGCGCTGGACTAGCAACTGCGTTTTCAGGGCGCTATCCACCGCCACCTGTTGTTGGGTGGCGGCGCAGGTGTTGGCGTTGGCGTTGGCGTTGCCGTCGGGCGGAAGCAGCACCAGACTGGACGACTGGTTTTGGTATTGGACGTGGTGAAAGTTTTGAGGCTGCTGCCTCTGCTGCCTCGGATGATGAAGATGCTGCTGCTGCTGCTGGTAAAATCCCCTGTTCTGGTCGACTGTCTGTCCCACCTCTGTCGCCCCTAGGACCGTGCCTCCCCCGGTGTGGTGGAGGGTGCCGCCGACGTAGACAAACTCCTGCATGGTTGAAACGGCCTCGTCTATGATGCCTTCCACCAGGGCCGCCGGCCTGGCCGTCGTCGTCATGTCGACAGTTGGGGTGGCGGCGGACACCCTGGACTGCTTCCGAAGGCCCCTGACGCTCCTCCTCTCCGACTGGGTCGGGGCAAACAGCGAGGGTAAACACCTCTGCTGCTGCTGTTGCTGTGGGACAGGGGTGTTTTTCGGTACAGCCTGAATAGAAGGATGAGAATGCATGGTGTTTTGACGGACGTGGTAGATATCTGAAACAAAAAATAGAGAGAAGGAGGCGTTACACATTAGACGTACGTACTAGTAGTAGTAGGTACTTAGTAATGTACACACACAGTTCAGAGCATGTGAGCTACAAGCAAAGATAACTATCCAACTTCGATGCGATAAACACAGGTTGATGCATTATCTACTCGTTTTTTTAAAGCTAGACATTGTTTGCTGACGTGCTTGCCGTTGTCAATTTAGCATATTCCGAGCAATCCGAGAGAATTGTGTCTAGGAATGACATGTCCTTGTCCAGGCGCAGAAGACAGCTTCATAAAGTCGCCAACAGAGAGGAGAAGCCCCTGTCAGAAAAGGGGCGAGTGACCACCGGACCTTTTCCCCACACTTCTTCCTCGAGATATAGTATGCATGTAAATTAAATGTTTTTGGGGGAACTCTCTCCGTTCTCCATGAGTAACTGACAGAACAATCAAATTGTCCTCTCTTTCTTCCCCCTTCCCTTGTCAGTCATAAATCCGTGAGAGGCCTTGTCTTCTTCTTCTTCCCAAAGGCATGTAGTACGTACTGCAGACCTTCAATATAGCAAAGACGGTACATACTTAGATCCCCCTTTGTGGCCCCTGTTATTGTGTAGCAGTGTGTTGTGTATGTAGTAGTATACGTAGTTGAGCGTTTCACGACCGGTCGACCCATTTACTGTACGCATTTTGTCATTGAATAACCAACCTTCCTCCCCCCCTGTGTTTGTATGCGCGACCCGTGCGATGCAGGCCTTTCCTCCTCCCACTTTTTTCCTTACTTGATCCCCTATTTGTATTCTTATTTGCTCTTCCTCCTCCTCGTCCTCTCCCCTCTCTCTCTTCCTTCGGGATAAGGGCGACACTTACTTTCCTGAAAGGCTTCTCCTTCCTCCTCCTACTTCTTCATGCCATTACCGGAGAGGGGTGTAACCTGTACACGGGAACGCGGAAATTTTTCAGCCTTCGGGCCATAGAAAGAGATCTACATTGCCAGACAAATCATTTTCATGCTGACGACGTAACAGACACGTGCAAAAAAGTTGTCTTAGGTAGATACGGCCCAAAGTGACCTAAATAATGCTTTCCAAGTGCGGGAGAAACTCACAGACACTCTGCCCCTTCCCCTACGCGTGTCTGTGTGTCTATAACAAAGTGTGGAATAAATAAAAGGGCAGAGAAAGGAAAGTGCTTTTATCCCACACACATTGTTCCTCCTCCTGCTCCTCCTGGCGTACTACGTACTCACGCGAACCATAAACCCAGCTATTACTATACGGACTAGTAGTACAAAACAAGTGCTAAAAGGAAATGGTACGTTATTCAAAGAACTTCTCACTCCGTTCGAATCCAATGGGAAGGGTTGTCTGAATGTAGTAGCACAGTGTCCTGTACGATGGATATGTAGTACGTACCATTCGGTCTGTCCTTAATGGTTTTGGAGGTCTACCCACTACTAGCATGTACTGCGAGTGCCAAGTACGTACATACGTTGTACTAAATGCAGAGAGCATAGCATCCTTTAGCATGCGGTGGGAGGAAGATGAGGAGAAAGTGGGAGAAAGACGATTGCTTGCGGTGTCGTATGCATCTCTCTCGCTCTCTCCTCCTGAGAGAGCATCATCATCAAGTTAGTGGACATTGCTTTTGTGGCGGTGGCACTTGCTGATTGCTCTCTGACATTTCTTTCTCCATCCTCCTTGGCACAAGAAGGCTGTTGTTATTAATGAAGACTTGATTGCATTCTCCTCTTCTGTCACAGTCCCCTCTGGTAGGAAAGACATCTTACATGCGTAGGTATTTCTTTGCTTCATGATTTTGTTATGTTGTACCATAGATACGTCCCTAGATTGCAAGGAACCTTTTCTTTCTTTAATTTTTTTTTCGACACAGGCTATTCCCAAATTCAGGAACCTTTTCCTTTTTTATTTTTTTTGACACAGAACAAGCTGAAATTTAACGATCCTACTCCCCTCCATCTTCACGCATGCACAAGGAGTCGTATAAAGGCATCGTAAAGTGAAAATGCTGATAAGCCATCAGCTACCTCCGCGTACTGCATACTAGCAGTAGTAGTAAAATAAAATGCGCCGTGCTTATTTAACCAATTCTTAAAGAGCTTCCCCCATCATATTAAAGTTTCCTTTTCCGGTCAAAATGTGCACATCATGCACCAAAAGAACACTTGATTTTGCCCACACCGCCCTAACACAAAAAAGCGCATTTTTTTGTTACCTTGCCACGACGAACCGATTGTGTCGCCTGTCGTCACCGCCCCCTTCTGCTGTTGCGCCAGTTGCGACGCTGGCCAGAAGGTGGTGGCCATGGCCGCTTCCTCTATCGACCCAGAACTGGACCCGGACCCGGACCCGGACCCGGACCCGGAGCCTGGGCCGACCCGGAGATGCGACAGGTCGTTGGCGTCCTGGGTGAGCAGCGCCTGCTGCAGGTGGCTGGGAGTGGACGCCGCGGCGGGCCTCGACACCTGCTGCAGCTGGTGCGCGATGAAGTCCTGCTGCTGCTGCTGCTGCTGCTGCTGCTGTCTTGCTTCTCCTCCTTCCTCGATGGTCGGAAAGTTGAGCGTCCCGTCCGGGTGGAGGACCATCTGGTGCTGAGTTCCGTCGGGAGCCTGAAGAGTCACCAGGTTGGACGACGGTTGCTCCGATGACGACGGCGGTGGCTCGAGCGACGGCAGGTCAAACGGTGCAGTCACGGCCTCCGTGGTCGAGGACGTGGCCTCCTCCTCCGCTGAGGCCGGCACAAGGCTGACCACCACCGAGGACGGCTCGGAGCCGCCGCCGCCGAGGGTAGAGGATAGCTCGTCCAGGTATGAGAGCACGCTCTGCTGCTCCTGATGGCCAGAGGACGGAGCGGACGACGGGTTGAGGTCCTTGCTCAGGTGGAGGATTGCGTCATGGGTCTCCTCCTCCTCCGCCTCCACCTCCGCCACTTGGTTGAAGCACATCGCGGACGAGAGAGCCTGCGAGACGAGATCATGGTGGTCCGAAGAGGAAGGAGGAGGCGGTGGGGTGATGCTCTCGACGCAGTCGCCGATCTCATCACCACCACCAACATCTCTGCAAGTTGTGGACCAGGGGGAAGACTTTGATTGTCCTTCTTCTGTGGAGATGGAAGCCTCGTTATCCTGAATACATATCCTCCTCTCCTCTTCTCCTCCGTCCCCCTCCTCCTCTCTCGGCTCCGTTCTGGAATGCACTTTCTCCCCTCCTCCTTCTTCCCGGGCCTGCGATCCCGACCTCAGAGGAAAAAACTTTCCCTTCTCGCAAAAATCCTTTCTCTCTTCTCTTCCTCCCGATCCTGCCTGGGGAAAGTCATGGCTTCCGCCTCCACCACCGCCACTACCACTAGTTGCGGAGGTGGTGGAGGCGGAGGTGGAGGAGGAAGAGTGGGGTTGTTGGTGTTGGCATTGTCGGTGGCCGATGTCAGCACTTGCTTTTTCTCCTCTTCCTCCTTCCTCCACTGGGAGTTTCATGGTTGCAGAAGAAGAGGAGAAAGGGGAGGAAGTGGTTGTGCGTGGCTGCTGCTGCTGCTGTTGCCTTTGCGGACTTGTTGTTGTCGCTTCCTCCTCCTCTTTGTCTTCCGCCTCCATCGCGGATTCGACACGTTTCTGAAACAGAAGAGATTTTTCTCAGTACTTGGCCGTGTCACGTCTTTGCAAATGCTGTGGGTTTTTTTTTTTCAACACCTGCTTTTCCTCAGTAAAAAAAATATTATGAAATCCTGTCTGATCCCGGCCTATCAACTGATATGACACTTCTCTTAAAGCCCGGAACCGAAAATTAGTAATGTTACTTCATCACTCGTCTTGGAAAAAATAGACTGAAATAATAGTAAAAATAGTCTCGATCACACTTTTCAAAATATACTCGTAGTTTTGACGTTTGGGGGATTTTTTTTAAAGTAAGCGGAGAGAGGGGGGTAATTTCATTGACATTGATAGGGGCAATCAAGACCTCTTTTGAAAGCCAGTCACGCGTTTATTGATCTCTCTTCCTTTGCGACAGCGTGCATGGATTGAGAGTGCAACGGTGTCAACCCGACCAATCCTTTGGAAGTCGTTCTAGAGGTTCATAATTAGTCGAGTCTTGGGAACAGCTGAGTCAACTTTTTGTAAGTGATATGGCAAAAGTGCTGCATCAGTCTTCATGTAGGGAGTATGTTGATACTCAACTCATCTACCAAGTCTACCTGAAGACACTCCATCCAGCTAGTTTCAAATTTAGATTGGCAACTGAAATGTCCGGTGGGGAAGCAATTTGTCAGATCAATCAGTCCATAAAAAAAAACAAGAGCGCGCCCTCAACTGAGGTTAAAAGCTTCCCTACCAAAACATTCACAGTTGAGAAAAAACTTCAGCTCTTTCTTGAGCTGTGCGTATAGCAAAGCCGTGATTTATGGCCAAAAAATTCATAGCGCACACTTCTGCAGTAATGGTGGCGAATCTACTCTTTCCGTAGCCCTGAGACTGACAGGCAAGGGGAGGAGGGGGGGAAGAGGAAGGGAGGAGGAGTATGGGAGAATGTGAAAACTTGACATGGATTTTCTCCCCCCCACCCCACCCTACGTACACACACACGCATCAAGGCAGCTGGCTGAGCTCAGCTCAGCTCAGCTCAGTCCCAGGTAGAGGAGGGCAGGAAGAAAGAGGAGGAAATGATAATGCTCGTAAGATTTCGAAACAGGGCATTGCACTTGTGCACACGGACAATGTACAGTAGTACCTAATGCTACAGTATGTTACAGTCAATCTTCGATTTAGTGAAGTCGGAGGTTTTCTTTGAGAAAAAAATGTTTTCCGAATTGAAATTCTTTACTAAACTGAAGGGGTAGAAAACGTGCACACTAAAAACTTTTTAAGCGGGAAAGTTTTTACAATTAAATTGACTTTTCTAAACTGGAAATCGACTGTACCTACGTAAGCAATGTGACGCAAGGCTTTTGTTCGCTGTGCGTACCGGTAGGTTTTAAAGCACACTCAACAAAGTCAAGTGCAGCGCAAAAGTGCTTTGTCTAACATTGTATTGTTGTTTGTGTGGTGCTTTTTTTGCCAAAAAAACCCCACAGTTTTTTCCTCTTTTCTGTTGCAATTTTGCCGTCCAGACCCCGTCGAGAATTTTTATCCGCTAATGAGAAGTGTCTGCCTCCTACTAATTAACTCTTGAAATTTTGTGTCGAGACGAAAGAAGCAACTTGCAACCCTTCTGCTGCTGCTGTTCTTTTTTTTTCCAAGAAAATCCATTAGTACAGTCGATCTTCAATTAGTAAGCGTAAAGGACAACACCACATGCTGCTGACTTGCAGCCAGGATGTCATCTGCACGTACTGTACGGTAGACATCCTTCTCGACTTACGTACATGGCATTGCAGCTTCTTGTGCCAGCATCGCTCCCAAGTTGTCGATGCTGTGTCCTCGCTAAAGCAGTACTACCAAGAGACACAATTCACTCATGATCTCCACCAATTTCGAAGGATGATGCTTCTTGGCAAAGTGTCAAGTCGAGCAACAGTTTCTTTCACCGATCGGAGAGGGAGAGAAGAGATATACGTACTGTACACGTATCCTCCCCCCCTCTCTCTCTCTCCCGAAATGAGAACACTCTTCTTCCCTCCTCCGCCTCTTCTGCTCAACTGTCATGGAACGGACCCGTACGAAGTTGAGACCGAGTGAGAGGGGGGCCAGGGGGCGCTCTTTCAAGAAGGAAGGAAGGAAGAGGAAGAAGGAGAGGAGGGAGCCGACGCTCTCTTCTGTTCTGTGCCTGTACGTAGGAAGGAAGGGAGAAGGATTTTTTTATGCAATGGTGTTTGTGTGTGTGTGGGAGAGAAGGGAGAGAGATACTAAGTACAGACAGAGAGAAAAAGAGAAGGCAATTTCCCAAATTTTTCCTTCACATCCCGCAGATTTTTCTTTCTGTTTTGCACGCATTCCTGAGCTACTGTCATGAGACTCGCCCGTCTCTCCCCCTCTCTCTCTTTCTGTGACACACACCCAGGTGCAACGCACATCTAACATCAAGTTTTTTTTAGACTTGCTGTGTCTGTTCAACTAACACAACTCGCTCTCGCGTTAGCATACAGCGATAATCGATGCTACTTTTGCACCCGTCAATATATGCAAACATGGTTATGTACTGTACAAAGTCCCAGAAATATGTTCTACCACAAGAACCCAATGTTGAAAGCCAGTTGATGATGCAGAAACAAGAAGGAGGGAGGAAGAGATTCAAGACGTGTGTCTGCATTGACTTCATAGAGACGCACCAATAAAAAATCTAAATATTGGGTTCTACTTTGCGGAAGATGATAACTCTCTCTTTCTCTATCTCTCTCGTAGAGATCCCTTTGCCAGAATGGAACATCTTGCCGGACCCCATTGTAGCTGCAAAGGAAAAAGCAAAGAACACAAGGAAGTCGTACGTAGAACCTCAAAGATGCAAAACGACTTGTGTGTGGCACGCACCAGCAACTTTTCTCTCGTGCGCTTACATGTACTACGCACTGTGCAGTGCACCTTTGCAAAAGTCGTGATACTCCTCCTTCTCTTCCTGAATGTGCTTGCTCTATCGGCGTTAATGTCCTCCTATTGGATATCACTTTTGTCAGGGATGCCAACTTGGCCTTTTCTAAAAAAGACTTGAAAAAAAAAACCATGGCTTAGTTTTTAAAATCATTGGACAAAAAATTGTTACCAAAATAGTACGTACATATAAAAGTACAAATTGGGTATCTGGCTCTTTTCTAAGCATGTCAGGCTCGTGTTGAAACATGCGCAGCCTTGTTTTGACTTTGCAGATCTGGCAACCCTGCTTTCCTTCCCTCCTCCGTCTATGCATAATACATAGTACTGTAGTACACACTGGCAAAGGAATAACGTCGCGAATTTTGATCTTCATATGCGGAAAAAGGAAGGGGATTTTTTCCGATAGGAAAGAATGATGCGTTTTCCTATTCAAATGCTGTAGCATTTTCCCCTCTGGAATAAACTGCCTCTCTTTTTCCCCCAAAAGCACCCACATTTGGGGCTCTTTAATTCCGACTTTGGGTTTGACCACACACACAAAAAAAGCAACGATGGGTCACTTCCCCATGGTACAAACGTTTCAACCGGGAAAACGGAACTCACCCACACAGTTTTTTTTATTCGGGTGGATCAAGGATAAGGGAAAAGCTGGGACCGCTTTCCCTCCTCCCTCCCTTCTCCTCTTTAACCTTGCGCACAGCCCAAATGCCAATATGAAAAGTGGGTGTGGTGGGAAGAGAAGAGGAAGAGAAGTAGGGGGTGGGTGGGTGCTACTACGTACAGTATATCTTCGGTAAAGTGAAATGGTCGGTCAGCGCCAAACGGCATTAATGTATTGATGTAAGTAATTTGCTCACTTGATCATCAGTGGTAGATTTGCTATATAGGTATATAAAAAAAACTCACTACATAGGCGTTCCCTCTGTGGAGGTTCAACTGTACCACAGTGACTGACATTGCCAAATATGTCAGGGCTCCCTCTCCACGGACTTTGAGCAAGTGGGTCTGCCAAAAACCCAGAATACCAGGAGGGGGAAGAATTGCTGGGAAGCAAGCACCACCACAATTAATGAACTCGCCAGTGTTTACCCGCCATAATAGCAATACGTACTATGTACAGATAATAGCACAATTATCGTGTTTGCTTGTTCTTAACCGTACTAGTACAGTCGAACTTGGCTTATCGGTAGCAGGAATTTTTTTGGTCATAATAATATTTTTTTTAGGAAATAGGATGTACCAGTACTTACACGTGTACCAACTCCTGTACTATAATTGGGAAACTGTGTCGCTATTATTCGAGTTCGAATGTACTACAGAACATTGTCTGTCCGAGTACGCACGTACGTACTGGTATGTACACACACAGACACACAGCTCTTGATTTGGAAGATCCTTTGCTTTTGTTGTCTCCTAATTGGGGGTCCGCCCACTCTTGGGCTTCAAGTGCTGACCCAATCAGCACAGCGCTGCCATCGTCTTCTTTTTTTTGGTGGTGGTGGTGGTGGGGATTTGTTATCGTGATCGGGAGAGAGTTATATAGTAAAGTGTGTTGTAAGAGAGGAGGATGCTGCGGACCTCACGATTGGACAATAACAAGACACCAAGAGAGAGAAGGAGGGAGGGAGGCAGAATGGGCATTTGAGTCACGTCTCCCTCCATTCAGGAAGACGAAGGGGAAGGATTAGGAAGAAGAGGAGGCGTCTTTAGAAGAGGAGAGATGTTTTGGACAAAGCCGAGAAAAATAGGAGATTGCATCTCTCTCTCTCTCTCTGTTGTAGTTGTACTGTAGCACCTACTACGACGTAAAGAGCCATAAATGCCATAGATTGGAAAATTCGTTCAAAGAGAAAAAGTTATGTTTTCTCCAAAAGAGACATAAAAAGGGTTTGAAAGAAGGCATATTTCTCATCAATTTTGTATCAAGGAGACTGCACTAACACGGGTCAAAGATGAAAAAAGAAGATGATGAAAAGCACACAAGTCGGTTGCTAAATCTCCTTATTTTTCGGTGACTTTATCCATGCCCAGGAAGCTGTACTACGTACACATAAATTTTCGGAGCGAAGGAGGAGAAGGAAGAGGTGGCCAAAATCCCTTGGCTTTACTTTGGGCATACACAACAAAAGGAAGATGGGGATGGAGGGGGGAGGGGGTTGAAGGTAACGTGCCTGTCTTTGCTCTGGAGAAAGGAGGCGAACTCGCCTTATTCCAGCCAGCAAACATGGCGATGGAATAATTTAATACGTGAGGACACACGCACAGACAACACACAGACTCTCTCAATTTTTGCTTGGCAATATATCGCCCGTGCACACAGACGGCCAAGTCACAAAAGTAACATAAGTCTCTCTCTTCTTTCGATGTTTCTGACAGATAAGTGAAAAAAAATACTGGAGACATAAATTTTCCGTAGCTCTTGCCCCCCCCCCTCAAAGGGCATTTTTTCTTGGCAGCAAGCCTAAAAGATGAGTCCTCCAAGAAGCCCCCGCTTCTCTCTCTCCTTTTTTCCGGCCTTCGTTTAGAAGTTATCAAACAAAGAAAAAAAACTTTGTTGGTGTCGCCTGCAAAGTTCACCTTCCAGCCTTAAAAAAAACCTTGTCCCCTTCTCCCCTCCCCTTCCCCAGCCCTTTTAACTCTTCTGCAGAAAAAAGGAAAGAGTCGAGAAAAAATAGTCTTCTTCTTCCTCTTCCTCCCATCTGTTCCACCTCCTTTCTTCTCCTGCCCCCAAAAAAGTTTTTTTTCTTCTTTTTTCCTCCACCGACTGAGAAGAGAACGTTTTCATCCCGAGAGGAAGGGGGATGGAGGGCAAAGGAAGGAGGAGAGACTTCATTTCCTAGCATGACCCCTAGAGATGGCAGAAGGGAGGAGAAAAAAACACCCTAAGTTTCTTTTTTGAGCAGTGGAGGGAAGGGAAGACCATCTGGAAAAAGGGAAGTGAGTCGAGGTGGAGGTTGATGCGGCGGGGAGTGATTAGAGTGGAGGGGTGGAGGGAAAATGCTGCATTTTCTGACTTTCTCACCTAACCTTAAACTAGTAGTTTTTTAAGTTTTGTCAATTGCTGCTCAAAATCTATTCACGTTGTTTTAGACAATACTGCGTGAGTGAAAAACTTTGAAGAAACATGGAAAGCAAACACAATAAGAGAGTTTTTCTTTGCCGGAACTTTTTGAAAAATCGTAGAAGTTTGCTTTAAATTTGACTGAAGTATGAAGAAACAAGCTTGGAAAGTATCTACGTGAACAACAAGGTACCAGATGACCAACTTTAAGGTCCGTAGTGTCTGTGCCTGTTAAGAGTAATTCTCAAATAAAAAACTTTAACAAAAAATGGTTTTAATTGCTTTATAAACATTTCCTCTTTAATATAATAGCAAGTCTGAGGGATGATCAAATTTGGAAGTCACTTTTTTGGGCAAACTTGGTATCGTAACACTTTGGATGCCTCTGAAAGTTGCACCATTATCTTTTCTGACAAAACCTTTTGCTGCTGAACTTCTCACCTTTCCAGAGGATTTTAAAATGCTTTTTATATCACTTAGCTACATTCGTTATTTCACGTAATGAACGGTCTTAAAAAAACACTTGGTGAAAAAAAAACTCCGCAAACAAGTCCAAGAAAAGCGAAAAAATCTTTGGCAAAAAATTTCGCCGGGAAAGCCTTTCAAGGAAAGAGTTTTCAAGAAGAAAGAAGTCTTTGA